>OJPX01000097.1_pt1 | contig 59633 bp, 49 predicted proteins | sample 1598591 | NCBI WGS metagenome assembly OJPX01 (sample SAMN03922497, study PRJEB24848) | human gut metagenome | isolation source: stool sample | host: Homo sapiens | place: Germany | collected 2011-11
ACTATCTAATAGTGAAATTGATTCCGTGAGGTCACAAATTGTGACCTCACGGAAAAAGGATTTTTTTGCTGGACAGGAAGGCGGACGTAGATATTTACCATACGCATTTACAGAGCAAGGAATTTATATGCTTGCAACAGTTCTTCGTGGAAAATTAGCGGAACAACAGAGTATATTTATTATGCGTACTTTTAGGGAAATGCGTCACTATATTAGGCAGAATCAGCAGTTTGTTACCAGAAATGAAATGGATCTTTTAACAGCAAAGGCGGAGAAGTTTATCCGTATTGGCGAGTACCGCATGAATAAGGCGGTGGATGCCATTGGCAGGTTGGAAAATCTTGCGAACCGAGGTTCCTACGAGTATACACAGGAACAGGTAGATGCTATGTTTCAACGACTGTCGCTAAAATAATGAAAGAAGAAAATTTATGTTTGGAAGAATATTTAGAAAAATATAAATAAAAACAAAAGAAAATCCTAACTTTTTTTATAGTAGGATTGTTATATTATTTAGAAAACAGAGGGAGGCAAATTTGCGAATGGAATACAAAACTGATTCTTTGTTAGTACATCTAGCAAGAGCAGGAGATGAAGATGCTTGTGAAAAACTGGTCAAAAAATATTACTCAAGTATATATCAATATTGTTTGCTACATATCTATGATCCCTATGAGGCAGAGGATTTGACACAAGAAGTATTTACACGTTTCTTTTCCAATTTATATAGATATAAAGAATATGGAAAAGTTAAGAATTATCTTTATACAATTGCCGGAAATACCGTTAAAAATTATTACAAAAAGAAAAAAGATATTCCATCAGAGGAACTACTAAAATCAGAGGACAGTAGTAAAAATCATGTAGAAGAGCTAGGAGTCCGATTAACTATTGAACAGGCAGTGAGAAAGTTACCGGAAGAAATTAGAGAAACGGCAGTTTTATATTTTTTTCAGGAATTGAAGCAAAGAGAAATTGCAGAATTACTTCATATCAAACTTTCTCTTGTAAAATATCGAATCGGAAGAGCAAAAGAACTTTTAATGAAAGAGTTGGAGGTGAAAAAAGATGAAGAATTATAAGCAACAAATAAAGGAATATAAAGAGGAGATTGAAGAAAAGTATGTAAGGGCTGAAGCAGAGAACAAAACAGTAAAAGCATGTCAGAATATTTTGTCAGAGTCGGTTTTATCGAAACAATCGCATAGAACATCTTATTTTGAATTTTTGTATGAGCAGACAAAATTCATAAAAAAAAGATGGTGGATTTTACAAGGTTGTGTTCTTATGTGTCTATGGATATGGTTGAGTAATTATACGTCAGACATAAAAGATATGATGAGGATTATGGGAATATCTGCCACAATATTTGTGGTTCTGATTGTCCCGGAAATTTGGAAAAACAGAAGAAATGGTGCGATTGAAATTGAGCAGGCGTCTTATTACACACTGCGTCAGATTTGTACAGCAAGAATGTTAATGTTTGGAGTAGTGGATCTGGTGATCGTTATGGTGTTTTTGGCAATTACATATCAAACAACAATACTCTCGTTAAGTGATTTGGTGGTTAATTTTTTGCTTCCGGTAAATGTTTCATGTTGTATATGTTTTCGTGTATTGTACAGCAGATGGGAAAAATCAGAATATATAGCAGTACTTTCTTGTCTGGTATGGGTTGGTTTATGGATGATGATTGTTGCAAATGATGTTATTTATCAGAAACTTGTAACTCCGGTATGGGTGGCTATGCTGATATTGACTTTTGTATATTTTATTTTTTGTGTTCAGAAGTCATTGCTATTTGATGAAAAAATTTTGGAGGATTACACGTATGAAATTAGAATTTAAAAATGTAACAAAACAATACGGAGAAGTAAATGCTGTTAATAAAGTGAATTGTGTTATGGAAAAAGGAATTTATGGACTGCTTGGAGTAAATGGAGCAGGAAAGACCACATTAATGCGTATGCTTTGTACGATTGTTCAACCATCAGAAGGACAAATATTATGGAATGGTAAAGATATATGGAAACTAGGAGGTGAATATCGAGAAGTTCTGGGATATTTACCACAGGATTTTGGATATTATCCAGATTTGACCGTATATGATTACATGATGTACATTTCTTCTATAAAAGGGTTAAAAATACCGTTTGCCAGAAAAAAAGTGAAGCAATTATTAAATCAAGTAGGAATGGAAAAATTCAGTAAAAGAAAAATGAAGAATTTGTCTGGGGGAATGGTTAGACGTGTGGGAATAGCACAGGCGATGTTAAACGATCCGCAAATTCTTGTCCTGGATGAACCTACCGCTGGATTAGACCCGAATGAAAGAATACGTTTTCGTAATTTAATTAGTGAATTGTCGGAAGAACGTTTGGTGCTCTTGTCTACACATATTGTATCGGATATTGAGTACATTGCGAATAACATTATGTTAATGAAAGATGGAGAACTTTTTTATGCAGGTACTGCGGAAGATTTAGTATCTTCTATGAAAGAAAATGTATGGCAATGTAATGTTTCGAGAAATATGATAGACAAATATATGAATGAATATTTGGTTGGAAATATAAAAACAACAAAAACCGGAGCAGAGCTTAGAATTATTTCAATAGAAAAGCCAACAGAAGATGCTGTGGCTGCAGAAAAAAATCTGGAAGATGCATTTCTATTTTATTTTGGAAAAAAATCGGAGGAAAAACAAGATGCTTAAATTAGAATTAAAACGAATTTTTTCAAAGAAAATTAATGTATTTGCAATCGGATTGGCATTGATACTTGCTGTCATTTTTAGCGGATTTGCAGTTACAAGTAATCGCTATGTGGATGAGAATGGAAATGCTAGTACTGGAATTATGGCAACAAGAAAACTTACAGATAACAGACGAGCATGGAAAGGTACATTGACAGAAGATGAACTTGGAAAGGTTATAGAACAAAATAAAAATGCGATGACACAATCCTCAGAAGAAAATGCGATTTACGGAACGACATTACAATCGATAGATGATATTAGGGGTTTTATAATATCGGTATTAACACCGGATGCAGAATATGATGAAAGTGTTCTGAATCAAATTACAGAAGAAAATATACAAGAGTTCTATGACACTTATCATAAAAATATGGAAAAGATGGCAGAAGAATATGGAAAGACTTCTGTTCAGAAAAAATACTTGGAAAAGAAATATAATGAAATAAAATTACCAGTAGAATACGAATCTTATAGTTCGTGGGATACTATGATTATGTATGTAGAAACGTATTCTATTATTCTGGCAATCATAGTTGGTTTTATTTGTGCTGGAATATTTGCAGATGATTTTCAGACAAAAGCAGATGCAGTATTTTTCTCTACAAAGTATGGACGTACAAAAGCTGTTAAAACAAAAATACTGGCAGGAATAGCTACGACAGTTATGATTTATTGTATGGGAATTATATTACTTAGTGTGATTTGTTTTGGAATTATGGGAACCAGTGGTATGAATACACCATATCAAATGTATCAGGCATATAGTATTTACATTATGTCATATGGACAATACTATTTATTGACAGTTGTATGTGGATTTATAGCCAGTATGCTGGCGGCTGTAGTGTCTATGTTAGTAGCGGCTAAAATGCATACAATTAGTGTCGCTGTTTGCATTCCGTTCTTTTTATATTGCTTATTGCCATTTATAGGACGGGCACTTTCTGGGTATACAACGCTTTTCAATTTGATACCAACAATTTTGACAAATGTACAGGCAAGTGTAAAAGTCCCACTTATTTATCAGATTGGGAATTGTGTATTTCGACAAATTCCGCTTGTAATGGTAATGTATACAGTGATGGCAATAGCCTTACTGCCTTTTATTTATAAGAGTTTTCGCAGATACGGAAAGAAGTAAAAATTGTATTCATACTCATGAAAAACAAAGTAAGTAAAATATTTTCTGGAAAAATCAAAGCATAATTTAAAGATTTAAGGCGGGCAAGTTGCCCGCCTTTTGACGATGTCTCACGATACCAACAAATATATCGGTGAACTGTACTGCAGGAGTTACAGCAGAGCTGACAAACAAAGGCATTGGTTCTTTGTTAAGGGCGTGTACCTCAGCAATATCAAGGTAAGCCCCATATTTTCTTTTTCTGCATCGGCACGCTCATAGATTACTTCGGCGGCGGTATGCTTGTGGGCAGCCCAGTGCATTTTGTTTTGAACCTGTTTGAAGAACAGAACAGAGCTTTCAGCATGGGAATCATAATCAATGCTGGTTGCATAGATTTTCAGAACCTTTCTCCAGAATACTTTTTCGGAAGAACTGATGTCTCTGATATGGGCAAGCAATTCGTCAAAATAGTTGCCTCCGCCTAGTCTTTTTAGTCGGTCATCATCTAAGGCAAATCCTTTTTTCATATATTCCTTTAATATTCCCATAGCCCAGATACGGAACTGTGTACCACGGTGGAATTTCACACGGTAGCCGACGGAGATAATGACGTCAAGGTTATAGTGATCTACCTGATATGTTTTTCCGTCAGAGGCAGTTGTTGCAAATTTTGCAACAACTGAATTTCGTTGTAATTCACCTTCTTCAAATATGTTTTTGATATGCCTTGAGATAGTAGATTTATCTCTTTGAAAAAGCTCTGCCATTTGGTCTAGTGACAGCCATACAGTATCTTCATCAAAGGTAGTTTCTATCTTGGTTAATCCATCTTCGGTTGTGTACATAATTATGCTTGAATTTCTCATATAATCAGTCATCCTGTGCTGGTGTATTATTTTTCTTAGCCCTGCTCTTATATACATTATACTGATTCTTGCATTGTGGAGAGCAGAATTCCATGTTTGATCTTGTGGCAGCAAATGCCTTACCGCAGTGTTTACATACCTTCAGGCTGGAATCGTCATCAGTCAGCATAAAGGAAAACATCATCTGTATGCATAACAATAAGGAGTTGAAATCCCAAACTAAGGTAGGGCGTTCACGCAGTTCAATGTGATAGGTGGGAGCCACACCGCCAAACGCAGCCATTCCCTGACGATAGAGGCTTCGTTCGTTTTCATCAAGTTTGTCATAGTCTTGATAATACAAAAAGCTTGAGAAAAAGGTAAATGCCCAGTCACGGAATACTTCAATCAGCCAGTCATAGGATTCGGCATATTCTCTTTGGAAGCTCATCATCACTGCCTGTGGCTTGTTTTTCATTGTCATAATAAGTGCCATCATTTCCGGGCTGTCTGTACTCCAACTGGATTCGCTACATTTCTTACGAAAATCTATCTTATCGAAAGGGAAGAAGCAGGACAGATATCTTTCCGTCGAAATATTTTCTTCTTTGATGAAATGATTTTTCGGCAGATAGACTGCTTCATATGTAATAAAGTCCGGTGTGGTGGGAAGTGCTGTCATAAGTCCTAGCATACCGTATTCGGACACAAAGCCCATAATGGCTTCTTTTAATTCTGATTCACTTGCCTTATTCATGGCAGTAGTACCGATATTGATTGCGGTCAGCACCAGCTTCTCATAATTCTTGATAGGATTGTAGATGGATGGCTTGGCATCGGCTGCAGGGGTGATATAACATTTCCCATCTGTAGAGGTCCGCCATTCATATTTATTATATAAAAAATGGATGGATTGACAACCAAGGGAGGGTGTTTATCTATTATTCAATAAAAAATATTTGCGAGGATTTGAATTGTGGAACTCAAAAGGCATGCAAGTTATTGGATGAATTGGAAAAGGTGGGAGCAATTGAACGGAAGAGACAGGGATTGGGAAGACCTAACAAGCTGTACCTTAAGAAAATGTTTTGAGAAATAGCCATACCGTAAAAATCAAAATACAAAAGATGGAGAAGTCACAATTAAGAATTTTGATTTTGACGCATACAGACTTTTGGTATTTACAGGTTTTGAACAGTTAAAATCAAAATCTAATAAGACTAATAATAACAATACTAATTTTAATAATATCTATCTTATCCTATCAGGAAGTGAGGAAACATCACTATGGATTGGATACGATGGATTTCAATGACAATGTCAGAAAGGATTTTAATTATGGTTAAGAATAAAGTGGTTTTAAAAGAAAGAGATGCCTGGAGTGATTTGGCAAATTTTATCGGAGAGATGGTAGCAAAGTATGCAGAATCAATGGACTTGGATAATTTGCCTGATCCGGATTTTTATCTTCGTAGGGAAAGAATAAGACAGTTGTACACGGAGCTATATAAAGAGAAGAATATAACAAAGTTCAGAAATACAAAAATCTCTATTGAAAGAAAAGTTGCAGCATGATACTATAACCGTATAGACGGATAAATAAATTTATAAATACGGATATGTACGGAATGTTGATGGAGGAAAAATCATGATTATCAGTGAAAGAATTTTTTGTGTGATGAAGCAGAAGAACATAACGCAGTTGGAACTCTCAAGAAGGACCGGGATTGCAACAAGTAACATCAGTGACTGGAAGAAGAAAAAGACGAATCCCAAAGCGGACTGTCTGTTGTCTATATGTGATGCATTGGAGATTACTCCCGAACAGCTTTTGACTGGAAAAGGAATTGATCCGGAATATAAAGATGCAGATATGGATTATGAAGTTACCAGGTCGGATATTAAGATTTTAAAGCAGATTCACAGCCTTGGAGATGCGCAGTATAAAAGATTGATGGCGTATATGAAAGCCTTGCAGAAGTTGGAACAGATGGAGAACATGGTGGAGGAATAGAGATGGCAAATAAAATAGTTAGGGAAATTATTCACGCAAAAGGAATTGATATTGGGATTTACACGAAAGATTTTGAAAATGAATATATTTCGTTGACAGATATTGCAAAATATAGAAATGATAATGATCCCAGATTTGTCATTCAGAACTGGATGCGAAACAGAAATACAGTTGAGTTTTTGGCTGTTTGGGAAGAACTTCATAATCCAGATTTTAACCGTGTGCAATTCGAGGCGGTTAGAAGTGAGGCAGGATTAAACAGGTTTGTTATGACGCCAACCAAATGGATTGAACAGACTAATGCTATTGGAATAGTGTCAAAAGCAGGCAGATATGGTGGAGGAACTTATGCACATAGCGATATTGCAATGGCATTTGCTACATGGATTTCTCCGGAATTTCAACTGTATATTATGAAAGATTACCGCAGGTTAAAACAAGATGAAAATAGTCGATTTTCATTGGACTGGAACTTGAACAGGGCTTTATCAAAGGTGAACTACCGTATTCACACAGATGCGGTGAAGGAAAATTTGATTCCACCAGAGCTAACACCAGAACAGATTGCTTATACATATGCCAGTGAAGCAGATCTTTTAAATGTTGCTTTATTTGGTCAGACTGCAAAGCAATGGAAAAATAATAATCCGGGTAAAAAGGGGAATGTGCGTGATGATGCAAATTTAAATCAGTTGTTGGTGTTGGCAAATATGGAAAGTTATAATGCTATTTTAATTGAGCAGGGTAAATCTCAATCAGAAAGACTTATATTGCTTAGAAATTTGGCAATCAGGCAGATGGATACATTAGTCAGTATCAATCTGTCGGCAGTTTCGGCACTTCCTGGAGGTGATATGTAAATTGAAGAAAGAGAAAATCAAAGTATATTTATACACCCGTGTCTCGACAACCATGCAGATAGATGGCTATTCTCTGGATGCACAGAAAACAAAAATGAAAGCGTTCTGCGACTATAATGAATATGAAATTGCCGGTGAGTATGAGGATGCAGGAAAATCCGGCAAATCAATAGAGGGAAGAGTTTCATTTAATCAGATGATGGAGGATATTAAGTCAGGAAAAGATGGAGTATCTTATGTTCTTGTATTTAAACTTTCCAGATTTGGAAGAAATGCGGCAGATGTACTTGCAACATTACAAGTAATGCAGGATTTTAGAGTGAATCTGATTTGTGTGGAGGACGGAATAGATTCATCCAAAGATGCCGGGAAGCTTATGATATCTGTTCTGTCAGCAGTGGCAGAGATTGAACGTGAGAACATTCGTGTTCAGACAATGGAAGGAAGGATGCAGAAAGCCAGAGAAGGTAAATGGAACGGTGGTTTTGCACCATATGGATATTCTCTCATTGATGGAAAACTAGAAGTCAATGAGGAAGAAGCAGCTGCCATCAGAATGATATTTGACCAATATGTAAATACGGATTTGGGTGCAAATGGAATTGCAAAGTATCTTGAAAATCATGGAATCCATAAGATAGCCAGACAGAATGGTAAAAATCCGTTATTTGATGCTGCTCTTATCAGAAGGATTATACAGAATCCGGTTTATAGTGGCAAAATTTCTTATGGAAGAAGACGGACAGAAAAGGTTCATGGTACAAGAAATGAGTATAGGCAGGTTAAGAAAGACGATTACCTGTTAGTAGATGGTCTGCACGAAGCTCTTGTATCAGAAGAAGTATGGGAGCAGGCGCAGGTCAAGGTGGCGGCACAGGCTAAAAAGTATGAAAAGGTCAATTGTGACAAGAGAGAAAAGATTCATCTATTATCAGGAATTTTGAAATGTCCTGTCTGCGGTGCAGGAATGTATGGCAACAAGTCTATTAAGAAACGCAAGGATGGAAGTAACTATAAGGATTTTTATTATTATGGCTGCAAACACAGAAATATGACTAGAGGTCATAAATGTGATTACAAAAAACAGGTGCATGAAGAAATGTTGGATGCTTCTGTTGCAGAGGTGATTAGTAAACTGGTTAGTAATCCTAAATTTTCGGATTTAATCCGCAACAAAATAAATATGGAAGTAGCTACTAGTGCATTAGATCAGGAAATAGAAAATTATAAAATACAATTAAGAAAGCTATATCATAATAAAGATACTATTTTATCAGATATGGATTCTCTTGATTATGAGGATAAGCATTATCAGCGAAGAAAAACAGATTTAGAGAACCATTTGTACAAGACTTATGATAAAATAGATGATGCAGAGGAACTGCTGGTATCTGCAAAGGCTAAGAAACGCTCTCTGCTGGCAGATAAGATTACAGGGGATAACATTTACAAGGCACTCGTGTTCTTTGATAAATTGTATGCTCAAATGAACGAAGCAGAGAAACGGGAGTTCCTGTCGCAGTTAGTGGATAATGTGCAGATTTACGAAGAACGCAAAGAGAATGGTCAGTGGCTGAAATCTATAGAATTTAAGTTGCCGATTATAGAAAAAGAGTTTACACTAAGTTTGGACAATGATACACAAAATGAGACTGTTGTTCTTTTGTCCCAACAAAAACCAGATGACACGATAGAGATCGACTTAGACCTGGACGAGCTGGATGCCACCAGTGCCGAGTTGAAAGCAACCTATCAGGAAATCAAAGATTATGTGCTGAAAGAATTTGGCTTGAAGGTTTCAAGTTTATATATTTCTCAGGTAAAACGCAAATGTGGAATTGAAGTGGGAGAAAACTATAATCTTCCAAAATCAGAAAATGCAAGAGTTCCACAATGCCCGAAAGAGAAAGAAGATGCTATCAAGGCTGCCCTGAAATATTTTGCGATGATCTAAGGACATCGCTGATTTCAAGGAGGAATAACACATGAAAAGCACATTTGAAAAAATGGGTGGAACCTACACACTTGGCGCAGACGGAATTTACTATCCGAATCTTGTCAGTACAGATGAAGAACCGCATTATGGGAAATATGGAATGATACGGAAAACGTATCTGAAAGAGCATCGTCCGGCAATGTATTCACTGTATATGTTGGAAGACAGACTGACAGAACATCTGAATACTGTGGATGATGAAGCACAGGAGAGAATGGATATTCTGATGCGTCAGATGATGGAGCGGAAGGGCATTACGGAAGAATTGAAAGCTCGTGATCAGATGGAATGGGTTAGAGCGGTAAATAATGCCCGGAATGCTGCAGAAGAGATTGTGTTGAAAGAATTAGTGTATATTTAAAGCGTGGAAAGCTCCTTCGGGAGCTTTTCAGTGTTTGTAAGAGTTTATATAAAATGGGCTAAGAAGGTGGTATGATCAAAATAACAGATTAAAATTTATATTAAGAAATGAATTTAAAATTTTTAATTATGAAATAAAACGTAAGATAATTTCAGAGGTGAGAATAATGGATAGAATTGCATTAGTAATCGGTAATTCTGATTATTCAAATGTAGGGAAATTGAATAATCCTAAGAATGATGCTGACGATATTGCTAGTATTTTGAATAAATTAAATTTTGATGTTACAAAAATAATGGATGCAAATTTAATAGATATTCAAAAATCTGTTAATGATTTTTTACAGGCATTAGATGAATATGCTGTAGGGGTATTTTTTTATGCAGGGCATGGTATGCAAATCGACGGTAAAAATTTTATCGTTCCTATTGATTTAAAGTTAAGTGATAAAAGCAAGACAATGGTCTCTTGTTATTGTTTAAATTCGCTGTTAGAAGGTGCATCTTCATATAAGGGAAAAACATTAATATGTATATTGGATGCATGTCGAGATAATCCTTTTGCTATGGGGAGGGGATTTTTAACAGGCTTTGCGCCATTTAATAATCCACCTAAAGGTACTATGATTGCTTATTCTACAAGCGCTGACTGTAGTGCATTTGATGGACAATGTAGTAATGGATTATATACACAAGTTTTAAAAGATGCTATGCTTATTCCAAATTTGAAAATTGAAGAAATGTTTAAATTTGTTAGAAATAAAGTGTCAGAAATATCAATTAGCCAATACGGAGAAGAACAGCTTTCATGGGAATATTCTTCGTTAGTGGGAGACTTTTATTTTTCTGTTACGCCACAACCAGTCAATGAACAGGTTACTGATGAGAAAATATATGAATTCATATGTGCTCGTCGAAAATCTTATGAGAATGCTTCGGATAATATTTATGATATTGAATGTTTGCCATATATAGATGCCTATAATAAATATCATATACCAATTATTAAAATTTTACGTGCATATTCAAGAGTAGATTATTCAAAAAGAGGATTTCAGTTTTCGGATGCTACTATAGATCAGTTAAACAGCAATTATTTGTCATCATGGGGATTTATACAGAAATATGGTAGATGGTATTATAAAAATCATTACGTTGAGATGGGAGATTTATTGCCATTGCCCGAGGAATTAGAACCTAAACAACCTATTAATGGAAAGGAATTGAAGATTGAAGCTTCATTGAGCTGGAAAATGAATGATGGAAAGATAAGATTTCAAGTATCTTCTAATATTCCAGAGGAAACCCCATTAATGTTTACATTACGTGGCAAAGAATATACAGCTCAATGTAAATCTGTAGCAGGTAATAGAATTTCAATAAGTGAATGGTTTAGTGACAGAGGTAATCCTATGAAAAATGGATTTTATACTATAGATGTGTCATGTCCGATATATAGTGTATTGCCAGAAAAGATAAAGAAAATATTTGGTGAACGTAATAGAAATATATGTGGACAATATGTTAAATTTGAACCAGTGGGAGGAAATACGATTCATTTTTCATATGGATTAGTTCTTAAAAATAGTAAAGTTCAAGTTATTGATATGCAACAAAGAATCTCAGCATTATAATGAATGTGGTTTTATACAAGAAAACATGGCATGTGGAGACGGTGGTCTTGATGTCAAGGAAAGATAAATAAGTGCCAGAAAGTGGCGTATTTCCGGGCTTTTTCGGAGGTTTGGATTTGAAGCCAGACTTCTGAAAAGCTCGGTTTTCTTATATGGAAACATATCTACTGCAAAATGTGTGTCAGGTTGTAACCTCGGATCAGATGTCACGATTTGAGGCAGTGGATTAGATGTCAGGCATTTTTGGATGATTATTGGAAAATGAAAACGGATGACAACTAATCCGGCAACTCGACCATTTGGAGTGGTTATAGGCAGTAGAATAGATGTCAAGGAAGGAGGCTGTATTTTTTATGGAAGAAAATTTGGTTCATAGTAGTTTGGACTTTTTAAAAGTACTTGAAAGATTTACGCTTGAAAGTAAACTCTTAGCTTGTCAAAAGTATTCCAGTAGGATAATGACATGTTCGCAAGTGGATATGGTTAAGGCTTACGAAGAAAATATAATGCCGTGGGAGATTGAAGCGTTTGCAGCATATTCCATTGTTTATGATACCAATGATGCTACGGAAGAGTTAGATGGAAAAACGTTCGCAGATACCATCACACTTATAAGAAATTATTGGCATAGCGGCTTAATTACAGCTGAAGAGAATGGTGAGTATTCTGAAGCGTTTATGATGATATCCGCATTACAGCAGTTTCCTGTGCAAGGCGTATTTCTTCAGAAACTATATAGATATCATTACTTCTTTACTTTCAAAAATGACAGACTGGATATGAGAAAAGTATTTTTTGATAAGATGGGAGTCAATTATGAACAATTAGAAGAATTTGCTTTTCTAGTATTTTTAGGGTTTAGTAAAGAAGCCCAAGATACGATTCCACCCATAGAACTACAAAAGGTTTTAACAAAGGCTTTTAAGGATAAAGATGTATTGCATTTATTATCTATTGAAAAGGAAGAATACAGGAAACAATTATTTTCGCTGTATGCTGATAATATAATAGACCAGTACTATGGCCTGAAAAATACAATATCTTTATCCATTTATATCAGGGCAAGATTTTACTTACGTACCATCACCTTATCTCGTAGTAAATGCGGTAACAGAATCGATGCTAAATCGCATAACATTAAGAGATAACAAGCTTCGTAGAGCAATAGGCAAAGAAGTAATTGAATCATATTTATATGATATTGTTGGACAACTTGATACTATTTCTTGGATTTCTCCAGAAATAGCATATAAAAATGGAAAAGCTAATTTGTTGACTTCCGATGTTATTGCGGAAGAGGGTGATGCAGTTATTTTCTATGATACAAAGGCAATTACACCAAGCTTGAAACTGAGAAAATTTGATGCTGCCGAAATAGAAGATGATATAAAGATATATGCCGAAGATGTAATTCAGATTTATAATCAGATTAATAATTACCTGGACGGGCTATTCCAGTTGGATAAAGCGTATTCAAAAGAAAACATATATGGTATTGTGGTTGTGCTAGAGGATGCCGTTGTTTCTAGAAAAAAAGTCTACGAAAAAGTGTGCAATATCCTTCAAGATGCAGTCAATGTATCTGAAGAGGAGAAGAATTATATTTGTAGCCACATCAAGGTTCTGCCTCTTAGAGCTATTGAATGTATGATTTTACAGAATACTAGCATATTGCCAGAATTAAAAGAGCAACTCGATAAGCCGGAAAAATGGTATTATTACACCTATACTAATACAATAACTGAAAATGGAATTATTTCATCATACGCACAATATGAGCAGGATCTAAAAGACAGAATTAGCAAACAGGGATAAAATCCCCCCTCTCGGCCATCATGGTCGAGAGGGTTTCGTGTGTTTATGGGATTATTCTTCAATCCCAATTTAAAGTAAAGAATATGGACTTGTAAAACAGCTTGACAGCGTAAAATAGAAGTGGTATTCTCTATGTATCAGGAGGATGTATTTATGGGTAAATATTCTGATACAGATATTACAAAACTGCAGAACAATCTCTTGCTCATCAGAAATGCTGGAGGATGGACCGCAGAAGTATTCGGTGACATGATTGGTGTTACGAAACAGACAATTAGTAATCTGGAAAACAAAAAGACCGAAATGACAAAGACGCAGTACATAGCAATCAGAGCAGTACTTGATTATGAAATGGAAGAGAATCCAAATAGGGAGATACTTAAATCTGCAGTTAATCTTGCTTTACACTCTGATGAAGTATCTGAAGAGGATCAGAAAAAGATACAGGCATTTGTATCCGGTGCGCAGAAGATTGGTCTTGATAGTGCTGCTGTAATTGCAGGAATTGGAGCGATTATTGGAGTTGTTGCTGCCGAGGCAATTGCATCACCGGCTTTAGTCGCTGCATCTGGTGCATGGTTATCGAAATTGTTAAAGAACAAGCGTGACTAATAGGAGGATTTAGATGAGTAATTTAGGATGGTATCAAGTTATTACAACATTGTCAAAAAAGGTGGGAGGTCCATTAAAACTTTTAGGAATTGTTGCAGGAGTTGGAGCGATAGGCGGTGTGGCTGGCACCAAGGGTGTTGAAGCATTGGTGGGTTCTCAAAAGAACAAGGCAGCAGAAAAGGAGAAAGCTGCTGAGCTATTAAAGACATATACCGTTAGCAAAGAGGGTGTAAGTAATGAAGGCTTACAGTTTCATGTTGGAGAGACCTTTAAGGTGTTAGAGCGAGATGGGAATGCTGTCCTTATTGAAAAATTAGGAGATGACAATAATCCTTATTTTGTAGCAGCGGAACTCTTGAATGAAATATCTGATTACAAATAATCTACAGAATAGAAAATACCCTCCCGGCCATCATGGTCGAGAGGGTTTCGTGCGTATGTGGCGGCAGTGTCAACCGTGCATTTCTCGCGTTGCTCTCGGAGCTTGAAAATCTCGTCGGCAATCTCGTCGTAGGCCTCTTTGCTATTGGCTTTTTTGAGAAGCTCTTTTTGGAGCTCCTGCAGTCTGTCGTTGATGCCATCAGCGGTATTTTGCTGAGCACTACGGATCACTTTTGCAATGTTCTGCTGGAGCTGCGCCTGGTAGGTGGACTTATCACCAAGGAGCATGTTGATAGCCTGAACTACCACATTCTCCAATACCGTCTCATTGACAGTTCTTGCATGGCATTCCTGCCCGGTAGGCTCCAGCCTACTGATGCAGCGCCAGACGATGGATTTGCAACCGCGATTGTTCCAGTGAATTCTGCGGAACATTTCGCTACATTCGACGCAAATGACAATCTGAGCAAAACAGTGGTTGCAGCTGTAGAAGCGCATCGCCGATATATTTCTAATTACGCAGGATCTTGTTGATGGTGCTGGTCCACCATTTTGTTTTGCCTGCACCGATGAGGATGCCGTCAGCCTCCAGACCTTCTGCAATCCGGTCCATAGAGTAGCTCTCCAGGTATTCACGATAGATGCGTTTTACCACCTCTGCCTGTTCCGGATCGATGATGAGATTTTCATCTGCATCCTTGGTGTAGCCGAGGAAGTGATTGTGATTTACTTGCACCTGGCCGTTTTGGTAGCGAAACTGGAGTCCAAGCTTTACATTCTGGCTGAGAAATTCTTATTCAGTAGATTAGTTTGTCTTCTCGTAAACCTTCATGCGAGCTTCGTGATATTCAAGATCACGCTTAGCACTTTCCTGTTCTCGAATCTCACGCTTGTGGTCATTGATGAGGTTCTGGATCGCAGTGATAAGGGATACCACACTGAACAACAGCCAGATTGCAAGAAGAACAACAACGAGAATAGTCTGTAACATTTCATAGTTGCCACCTCCATTAATTAAGGAAATCGTCATCTTCATCAGATGCGAAATCAGACTCAGCACTTGCCTTACCACCAAGAGGCTCACCGTCACGAGATTGTTAAGTCCACAGGCGATACCCTTGTTACTGGAGCTGTTGAATGCATAGAAGCTGATGCTGGCGCGACCATACATACCTGAGTAAACCTCGGAGCGAGTAAGAATCGGATTGCGATCTGCATCCACGATGCCAGGAGCAGAGGTTGCATTGGCATTTACGAAATAAGCATTGGCGTAGGCCGGATCGTCCGGACGATCCATGTCGCCATCACGAAGTGGAGTCCTGATGACAGAGAGGGCAGGTACAGACTTGCCATTGCCTTTGAGCTTGGCCTCGCCCTCCTTGTAAGCGGCCTCAATGGCAGCTTCAATCTTGGCGATGGTCTTGGTATCAGACTTCGGAATAATCAGAGATACGCTGTACTTCGGTGTACCTCCATTGATGGATTTCGGCTCCCAGACGTTGGCATAAGACCAACGAGTGTCAGGACCAGTGATTACCTTCATAGGATTGTTGATTTTTACATTCTTGTTCATTTAATTTTCCTCCATAAAATCAGTTTTTGCATTGTTCATTGCCGGACGTTTATCGCTCTCCGGCACGAGCGTCGGTTTACCTTGTGGCTTTTCAATATAGGCTGTAAGCAGCTCATCGAATCTGGATTTGCCAAGACGCTTCTGCATGGCAGTGATACCAAGGAGCTTTTTTCATATGGATCAAATCTGGCATCTGTAACTGCCTGGATGACTGCCTCCTCATTGGAATACTTGCGGTTGGATCTACCTTCGACCAGCTTCCAGCTAGCCCATTCCTTACCGCTGATGGCCTGCTGCAGAGCATATTCCTTGATGTCGGATGCCCAGGCGACTAATTCATCTGCACGGGAGAGGATGTATTCAATCTCCGAATCCTCTAAAAGAGGTGGAAGCTTGAAATCGTACTGAGCCAGTGTGAGATTGGCCTCGGCTCTGGCACGGCATTCGTGCTTGGCCTTGCAGAAACCACACCATTCGCCACAGAGGAAGTTCCCATCCCCGGCAAAGGCAAGATCTGCGGTCGGCTTCAGCACTTCATCCGCCCACTAGTGCAGCTCATCCTTGGAAATTTCAAAGGTGGAAATATTCTGACGCCTTGGCTGGTAGATGGTCATGCTGACATTATCAATGTCGTAGATGTCATCAGAGAGCTCCAGGGCTCCAAGCGCATAGCACTTCATTTGCGGATTATAGCATGTCCTTTAGGTGGCATCGTCAAGTACCTCCGCATCCTTTATCAAGGCTTCATAGTGCTTCGAATCAACAGCAGATAGCTTGGAAGCACCAGGCTTCTGAAGTAATGTACGGATAGCAGCGGTATGCCCGGCACGGGACTTTTCTGCTAAGACAGCTCGTACATTCTCAAGCTTCAAATCCGGTTTCTTTTCTTCCTTGGTAGCAGGCTTCTCGACAGGTGCGCTGTCAGCAGTGCCACCAAACTGTTCTGCTGACCAGTTGGCTGCTTCATTAATAGCAGCGGCTGCACTGCGCAGCTCTTCGATGGTCATAACCATATCGTTCATTTTGCTCATAGCGACGTTCTCCTTTCTCTGATTGTCTTTGCTGTGCGAGGATTGTCATGTTTCTCGCCATTCTTGCGGATACGTGGGAGATTGCATTCAGTACTGCAATCAGCTCCATGTCGTTCCCGCCTGAATCGAAGTAGGACTTCTTCATGTGCTTCACCTCCGTTTCTGTGATGATTAAGGCTTGTTGTTTCGTGCCTTACATCTTCCACTGGAGATGAGTGATGGATTTGAGCGGAGAAAAATTGAAAAAATATAAAATCCCTCCGGGCATCTGTTGATGGCATGCCAAGAGGGATGGGTGCTACATACGATATGTAGGATTAATGACCACGGACCTTACGGAGCTCCGTGCGGATCTTCTTCATCTGATCAGCGAAGGTACGCTGTGGGCGACCGAGCTTTTCAGCGATTGCACGATCTGAGATCTTGTAATCATCAAGCCAGCACTGAATGATGGTATCAGCATCCGGATCAAGTTCTCTCAACCTATTAAAAAGTTGGTCGAGAAGGAGTCTGTCTGCAATTACATTTTCCATTGATGGTGATGAATCAGGAATGCAGTCGTACATATTGACTTCACCGTCTTCGGTGGGAATGTCGAGTGAAAGCGTATCTCCGGCTGCATGATATTTGCATCCGATGCAGTCTCCATCGCATTCCCAGAGATGTTTTTTGCTACACATACAGCGATGATGATGCTGTTCGCGCTTCTGGGTAGCCCAGATCTCAGGATACAAAGCTCTGTACTGAGTCTCAGTGATTTCGACGAGTGTAACCTTGTAAGGATTGCTCGCGTCGCGAAGAGGGTAGTAGCGTTTTTTACTCTGATTGTCTTTGATTGCCATGATAATTTTCTCCTTTCGGCTTTCAAACCGAAGCGGAGATGCCCATCATGGCTGCCAGTAATGTTTGTCATAGTTGGTCACCTTTCGCGGATAACTCCGCTTCATTTCTGGTGACCAGCTCGTTCGTTAAAGCTGGCACGGTATTTACTTGTTGCTCATATAACAGTTACGAACACACCTCGTGGCCACGAGAAAGGTGAACTGGTATACAAGAAGCCTTTTAGCGCCTTGCCCAGGGCGATTTATATCAAACTGCAAGCAAAAAATATATTTGCATCCGCGAAAATAAAATTGACGATTTTGCCATGCGAAGGTATAATAAAAACTGTAGGTTGGATAAGTTTCACGGCTTTGTTTGTCTACTCAATAAGAATGATTAAATTGTAGATTGTATTTAGGAAAAAATCGTCCTCGCGAAGTTCTGACAAAGTACCGGTAAAGTTCTGTTTTTGGAGGTGGAAATTCTTTGAGTGAGTTTGTAATAGCAACATATGAACATGAAGTAAAAGCCGCTTGGAATGGGACTATTTCAGATCAAGACTTGTTTCAACGGCTTTTAGATGCGGTTATTTTTCCTGTCAACATAATGGGAAAAAATAATGAACTCATAATGATTAGCAAAACAAAGGCTAGTGAATTAACACATAGAGTGAGCAATGTTTCGCCTAAAATAAAAAAAGCTTCCAGCAACCCAGAAGTTACCGAAAGCATAGTTGAGTACTTTGAAACAAATATTGTGGTGGAACTGCAGCCGACATTGAAAAGCGAATTGGTCTATAAGATTAATCGTCTGGTTCAAGAAGATAATAATATTTCTGATGATAAAAAAAGAGCAATTGGTAAATTGGCTAGCAAGAATGATATTGCTGCATTTTTATCGGCTACTTTTCTGCTGGCCGTTGTATTACCGAATAAGATATCAAAGCAAATTGTTTCAAGCTCATCAAATGAAGAATTGCCAGAAATTCCAGTTCCAAGTAGCGTGGATTCTTCAGAAAGAAGTTATACAAAGCCTTTATTAAACGCATATGGTCAGGAAGCACATAAACCGGATTTTTCCATAAAAGATTTAGATACATATCCACGTTATAAGAAAAAATTCGGAGATCAAAGGGGCTACTATTATGCAGCAGAAGCACTGAGACGTGGAATCCGAGATATGTATTCTAAAGAAAAGGATCCATTTGATGTTTTGGAGAATGAGATATACGAAGGAGTAATAGAAACTTGGGATGATCCATGTAAAAATGGCTTGGCAAGATTACGTAAAGTTTTGTCAAAAGCTACGAGTACTGCGCTTGATAAATGCAAAATCTGCCGGGATACTACCTGGGTGGGAAATGCACAGAGAAAAGGTGTGTGTCATTTCCTTGTGAAGGAAGGCCGATTGGAAGGATGGACACGGGATGATGACGAAGAAAATATTTAATAGCACATTTGAAAATAGTCTACGAGCTGTCCTTCTTTTGGATGAAATGCAGAAACCTGCTAGATTAGATAGAATCTATGTGATAGATTTTATGATTTCCTATGGTGCAGCTTTTGGGTATTCTCTTACGGATTTGAATGGAGATAATCCATATAAGTTTAGTGAATTTCCTTTTAGACGGAATTGCGTAAAGGATGCACTAAGACAGTTGGTGTTGGATGGATATGCTATACCAATACATGGAAGGAATGGAATTGAGTATTTAATTACAGAAAATGGAAGTAATTATAGTCGAAGCCTAAGCAGTGATTATGCGAAAGAATACAGACATATTGCAAAACAAATTATAGAAAATACGGCTAATATATCAGAAAGAAAAATGATAGCAGAGATTAATCGAATGACTGTCCACGATAAGATTGGAGGTGCACTTGTAGAATGAGCAGATTTTATATTAGCAAAATAGCTGCTGCTGGGTCAAATGTTCAATATTCATCTGTGACCTTTAAAGATGGTGTAAATATTCTGCATGGACCTTCTAATACAGGAAAGTCTTATGTAATCGGATGCATTAATTTTATGCTTGGTGGAGAACCGCCATTCATGCGCTCTGACACAGCGGGATACGACACTATTGAAATACAGTTCGATTCAGTAGATGGTTATGTGGTCAATGCAAAGAGAAAGATCATAGATGGAAGCAAAACAGATAAAGGAGCTCCTACTGTAGAGGTGACAAGCAATTACCCAACAGTGGAATCAGGAACTTATTCTTTGTCCAATAATGCTTATAGCGATATGATTTTGAAATTGATGGGGATTGAAGAACCCCAAACGATTATTGCAACTCAAGAAATAAAGACTCAGCGACTTGGAGTAAGAACTTTCTTGCATTCGTATTTTATTGACGAAGATAATATCTATGAAAAAATACCGGCATTTGATGTGCCACGTCATTCAAAAATAACTGCAAGTCTAAGTGCTTTGCAATTTTTGTTTAATGGTGATGATTTACATCAATATGTGCCTGAGCTTACACCCAAGGAAAGAGCACTGAGAGAGGCTAAGAGAGATGCAGTAGTCGTCTACATAGATGATAAACTTGGCTTTTTAAAAGAAAGAAAAGACGAAATAAATAAGATATTAGAGAATATAGAAGATATTGACATTGATAGTAAAATTGCTGAAACCTTGGATGAGCTAGCCCAGGTGGAGAATCAGATCCGGACACTTACAAAAAAGAGCAAGGAAACAGTGGGGGAAATTTATACTGCCGATGTTGAACTGGAAGAATCTCGCTATTTGCAAGATCGGTATAAGTTATTAAAGACACAGTATACGGCTGATATTAAAAGACTTCGATTTATTATTGATGGAGAAAAAGTTTCTGGGGAAAAACAAAAACCTGTTAAATGTCCTTTTTGTGAACATGAGATTAAACGCAAATCGGAAAGATGTATTTCCTACACGGAAGCGTCCACAGAAGAAATCGAACAAGTTGCTGCACAACTAGAGGATTTGAAACAGGCAGATAGTGAACTTACAAAAGAAATCAAGCAGCAGGAGAACTATTTAAAAGAGCTGGAAGAAGAAAATCAGCAGATTCTTCAGGAAATTAGTTCTTTTCTTAAACCAAAAGCACAACAGTTTAAGAAGCTGCTGCAAGACTATCAGACGGCAGTTCAGTTAAAAAAAGAGCGTGCAGCAATTGAAACTTTGATGCAAGAATTAAATACAGACGCATTAAATCAGGGACAACCAGAGGAGAATAGTCCGCGAATTAATCTGATTGAGTATGTGGATGCAGATAAATGGAAAAAATGGAGTGACACATTTGCAACAATTGTTGAGGAGTGTCATTATCCTAATTTTGTTAGTGCCAGAATTGCAAAAAATACGTATGACGCTGTTGTGAATAAAAAACACAAAGCGAGTGAAGGAAAAGGATATCGTGCTTTTTTGAATAGTATCATTCTGTTTGCACTTATGAAAACATTAGAAGAAGAGGGAACATACCGTTCGGGTATGTTGATCCTTGATTCACCTATTTTGACTTTAAAAGAGAAAAAGAAAATATCCCAAAAGGAACTAGCAAGTCCTGGAATGAGAGAGTCTTTATTTAGATATTTTGTAAATAATTGCGGAGATAATCAAATTATCATAGCAGAGAATGAAATTCCTGCAAATGTTGATTACTCCACAGCTAATTTAATTGAATTTACACAGGATAAGTCAGTAGGTACCTACGGATTCTTGAGATCAATAGATATAAATGAAGAGAGCTGATGGTTTTAGAAAAAAGGAGATCAACGAAAATGTCAAAAACAATCACTTATAAAAAGTTATGGAAATTATTGATTGATAAAAATATGACTAAAGGTGATTTGAAAGCCAAAACAGGAATCAGCACAGCATCCATAGCAAAGCTTGGAAAGGGAGAAAATATCACAACAGGTGTTTTGATTAAAATATGTGAAGGCTTGAATTGTGAGTTGACTGATATTATGGAGTTGGAAAATGTGGAAGACATGACATCATCTGATGCCATGAATTTGTCTTTCGACAATAAAAATACTGATGAAGCAACATGTAATGAGAAAAACTAATTCTTGCAAATAAAGTAGAAAGGAGGCCGTTATGGCAAAACTTGAAGATATAACCGTGGGTAGCACGGTCAAAGGAATTGCTGGAAATGAGTCGGTCTCTATAGTGGCAGCACAGTGGTACGGCAGCAATGTGCTTGAGATTACATATAAGGATACACGAGGAACGCTAGGAACTCAGTTGCTATATCGTGATGATGAGGTAAATGTTGAGGTTTTAGCGAATCATTTGCCATGGAGTTTTGATGCGGATGGCAATCAGATGAAATTGGCATCAGAGGCTTACAGAATAAGTTTAGCGCATTTATTCGATCCGTATCTTGCAGTGCATACGTCTTCTGTAGAGCCACTGCCACATCAGATTTCAGCAGTATACCAAGAAATGCTGCCGAGGGTACCACTCCGGTACGTTCTGGCAGATGATCCTGGTGCTGGAAAAACAATTATGACTGGCCTATATATTAAAGAATTGATGGCACGAGGGGACCTAAAAAGATGTCTCATTGTTTCTCCAGGTAGTCTGGTGGAACAATGGCAGGATGAACTTTTTGCAAAGTTTCATTTACGCTTCGAAATTCTTACCAATGATCGAATGGAATCCGCAGTAAGTGGCAATATTTTTACTGAGGTGGATCGTTGTATTTGTCGATTAGATAAATTAGCACGGAATGATGAGCTTCAAGAAAAATTAAGAGTATCTGACTGGGATCTTATTGTATGTGATGAGGCCCATAAAATGTCTGCTACTGTTTGGGGCGGAGAAGTGAAATATACACGCAGATTCCAGCTGGGACGTTTGCTTTCTAATATTACGCGTAATTTCCTTTTGCTGACGGCAACTCCACACAATGGAAAAGATGAAGATTTTCAGCTGTTTTTATCTCTTGTAGATCCAGATCGCTTTGAGGGAACACACAGCAATTCTCAGCAGGCAGTTGATGTAAGTGATGTCATGCGTCGACTGGTCAAAGAAGAACTTTTGAAATTTGATGGCAAGCCTCTGTTCCCAGAACGAATTGCCTATACTGTTAATTATGATCTTTTGCCACAGGAGTCACAGCTTTATCAAGCTGTTACAGAGTATGTACAGGAAGAGTTTAATCGTGCGGATAATTTGAATAATGACCGAAAAACGACTGTAGGTTTTGCATTGACCATTCTGCAGAGAAGATTGGCTTCTTCTCCAGAGGCCATTTACCAATCGCTCAAAAGGAGACGTGAGCGCTTGGAACATCGTTTGGCTGAAGAAAAATTAGGTAAGCGTGCAGAAGAATATAGAAATTCGGATTGGGAAGATATTGACGATGATGATCTGCCACCAAATGAGCAGGAGCAGATGGAAGAGCAGGTTGTGGATCATGCTTCTGCAGCTGCGACAATTGCAGAATTGGAAGCGGAAATACGTACATTAAAACGTCTAGAAAAAATGGCAAATGATGTGCGTGTCAGCGGAATTGATCGTAAGTGGGATGAATTGTCACACTTGCTTCAAGACAATGATGCAATGTTTGGCAAGGATGGACAGAGAGAAAAACTGATTATCTTCACCGAGCATAAAGATACGTTAAACTACCTGACAGAAAAGATACGTTCTCTTTTAGGAAATGCTGAATCTGTAGTTACCATTCATGGTGGCATGCTCCGAGATGAGCGTCGTAAAGTAGAAGAACGGTTTAAACAGGATGTGGAAGTACGTATTCTGATTGCTACCGATGCCGCTGGTGAAGGTATCAATCTGCAGCGTGCCCATTTGATGATTAATTATGACCTGCCATGGAATCCTAATAGGTTGGAGCAGCGGTTTGGTCGTATTCATCGTATTGGTCAGACGGAGGTATGTCATCTGTGGAATTTGGTGGCAAATGAAACGAGGGAAGGTTTTGTATTTCAACGATTGTTCTCCAAGTTAGAGGAAGAACGCCAGGCTCTGGGGGGTAAGGTATTTGACATTCTTGGAAAAATGACTTTTGATAATAAGTCGTTGAGAGAATTGCTAATAGAAGCAGTCCGCTATGGTAATGATCCACAGGTGCGTGCGAGATTGAACCAAGTCGTGGACCATAATATGAATCGGCAATCTTTCCAAAAGTTGATCGATGAGCGAGCTCTGACGGATGACGTTATGGATATTCATGTTGTAAACACCATCCGTGAAGATATGGAGCGAATTGAAGCGCACAAGCTTCAGCCACATTTTATAGAATCATTCTTTCTTGAAGCGTTTAAGAGCCTGGGTGGTAAAGTCCGTAAGCGTGAAACTGGAAGATATGAGATCACATCGGTTCCATATCCAGTTCGCAATCGAGATATGCAGATTGGATTTGGCGAGCCGGTTCTTAAGCGATATGAACGGATTTGTTTCGATAAGGAATACTGCAATGTTCCTGGGCTTCCGCAGGCGGCATTGATTTGTCCTGGGCATCCTCTTCTTGAGGCTACGATTGATATTATTCGCGAGAAAAATGTTGATGTCATGAAACGCGGAGCAGTATTTATCGACGATACTGACTTTAGCAATGACGCCAGACTTTTATTCTACATTGAAGATGCAATTCAAGATGGTGTCATTACAAAGAATGGAAACAGAAGGACGATTTCTAAACATATTCATTTTGTGGAAATAAAAGAGGATGGTACAGCAATCAGCGCTGGTTATGCTCCATACCTTGATTATAAGGCAGCAACTGAGACTGAATATTCGGTAATTCAAAGCTGGATGGCATCACAAAAGTGGTTGTCCAAGGATGTGGAAGGGATAGCAAAGGGATATGCCATTGAGCATTTGATACCTTCGCATTTTCAAGAAGTAAAGACTCGTAAGGAATCGATGATCAATAAAACTGCAAAAGCAGTTAAGGAACGCCTGACAGCAGAGATTCAGTATTGGGATTATCGTGCGGGAGAGTTGGCACAAAAGGAAGCAGCAGGAAAAACGAATGCAAAGCTGAATTCTAAATTGGCTGCCCGCAGAGCCGAAGAACTGGAAAGCAGGATGCAGAACCGTTTGGCAGAATTGGATAAAGAACGCAGAATTTCACCGATGCCACCAGTTATTACAGGTGGTGCTCTGATTATTCCAAAAGGACTGTTACATAAATTGGTTGCGACACAAACTCCAGGAGTGTTTGGACAGGGTGATCGTCAAACAATAGAATATGCTGCCATGAATGCGGTAATGCGGATTGAAAGTTCTCTTGGATACAAGCCAAAGGATGTCAGTGCAGTAAAGTGCGGCTATGACGTGGAAAGTTTTGTGCCCGAGCAGATCAGAAGATTGCAGACCTATGCCTTACGTTTTATTGAAGTGAAGGGTAGGACGAAGGGAGCAACCACGGTGACTGTCAGCAAAAATGAAATTCTGACGGCGCTAAATAAACCCGATGAATTCATCTTGGCAATCGTAGAAGTTGATAAAGATGTGACGCACACAATCTATCTGAAACATCCGTTTAAGAATGCGCCAGACTTTACAGCGACAAGCGTGAATTTTGATATACAGGACCTGATTGCAGAGTCTGAGATTTTATATCAGAAATGAGGATAATTTTATGGTTAATAAGAAATTGATAGAGGTGGCTTTGCCGTTGGATAAGATAAACACGGAGTCAGCTAGAGAAAAGTCTATCCGCCACGGACATCCATCCACACTTCATTTGTGGTGGGCACGTCGTCCATTGGCAACAGCTAGAGCAATAATTTGGAGTTCTATTATAGATGATCCTTCTTCACATCCGGAAAAATATCCGACAGAAGAGGAGCAGAGTAAAGAAAGACAGAGACTCTTTAAAATACTCGAGGCACTTGTTGAATGGGAGAATATAAATGATGAGGCGGTGATAGGAGCTGCAAAACAGGAAATATTGAAGGCAACGAATGGTAATCCGCCTATTTTCTTAGATCCATTTTCTGGGGGAGGTGCTATACCACTTGAAGCTCATCGTCTTGGTTTAGAAACACATGCGCATGATTTAAATCCTATTCCTGTTATGCTAAACAAAGCAATGCTAGAATATCCGGTAAAATTTGCCGGATATGGTCCGGCTAATGAAGAAAGCAATCTTCAGATTGGAAATAATTGGGAAGGAATAACCGGCATCGTTGAGGATATTAAATTTTACGGGAAATGGATTCTTAAGGAAGCTGCACTAAGAACAAAAGGTTTATATCCAAAAATCAAATTATCACGAGAGTATGGTGATGAAGAAGTACCAGTTATAGCGTGGATTTGGGCTAGAACAGTTAAATGTCCAAATCCAGTTTGTGGTGCAGAAATGCCTTTAATAAAATCATCTGTTTTAGCTAAAAATATAGCATATATTGATGTTGAAGTGTCTGGAAACTCTGTAAATTATTTGGTAAAAAAAGGAACAGCTGAACGTGATATATGTACAGTGTCGCGAAAGGGAGCTACATGTGTATGTTGTGGAGCTCCGGTATCTTTTAATTACATACGTGAAGAAGGGAAAAAACATCGATTAAATAAGAAACTAGTTGCGATTATTGCAAAAGGAAAGAAGGGCAGAGTTTATTTAACACCAACGACTGAGCAAGAGTTAGCGGCAGAAAATGTTCCGCCAACCAATATTGAATTGGGCATATTAGAGTCGTATCCTGGATATATAAATCCTCCAGCATATGGAATAGAAGAGATTACAGAACTTTTTACCCATAGGCAATTATTTACTTTAAATACATTCTGTGATTTGGTAGCACTGGCACGTGAAAAGGTAGAAATTGATGCAAAAAAATGTGGATTTAAAGATGACCATATGAAATTATGCGATGGTGGAACCGGTGCGAAAGCTTATGGAGAAGCTATTAGTGTATATTTAGCATTCATGGTTGACAAACTTGCAGATTATAATTCAACAATTTGTTCATGGAATCCTTCTCGGGAAGGTTTAAGAAATACATTCGGGCTTACAGGAATGTCTATGTCCTGGGATTTTGCAGAGGCAAATCCATTTTCAGGAGCTTCTGGTTGTTTTGAAAACATGATTAATTGGGTGGCTAAATGTATTGCACTTATGCCTTATGAAAATATGGGAGAAGCAAGATGTTTTAATGCACAAGAAGATTCTGGTTTACGAGATGCCTTAATCTCTACAGATCCACCATATTATAGCAATGTCCCTTATGCGGATTTCGCAGATTTCTTTTATGTATGGTTGAGAAAATCCATGGGCGATGTGTATCCAAATTTATTTGCTACTATGCAAACACCCAAAAAAGAAGAACTGGTCGCAGATCCTTACAGAGCTGGAGGAAAAGAAAAAGCAGCAGAGTTTTTTGAAAACGGAATGTTGAAAGCGTGCAAGGCTATATATAAAAGTGCAAGTAATGAGTATCCTGTTACTATATATTATGCTTATAAGCAAAGCGATAGTGATGCAGAAAATGCAATTACATCAAGTGGATGGGAGACTATGCTCACAGCTATAATAGAAGCCGGTTTTGAAATTGATGGTACATGGCCGGTAAGAACTGAAAAACCTGGACGCTCTAGAGGAAATGGTGCTAATGCACTGGCATCATCTATAGTTTTGGTATGTAGAAAACGAGACGAGAATGCTCCACAAACGACGCGGAGAAGTTTTATTAGTACTTTGCATAGAGAGTTCTATTCAGCATTAAAAAAATTACAGGACAGCAATATTGCACCAGTAGATTTGGCACAATCAGCAATTGGACCTGGAATGGGAGTGTTCAGTCAATATAAGAGAGTGCTTGAAGCGGATGGTACGCCTATGTCTGTGCGTAGTGCATTGCAGATTATAAATGAAGAAATAGATTTGTATTTTAACGAACAGATTGGAAGTATGGATACTGCTAGTAGATTCTGTGTGGATCTCTATACACAGTGTGCATATAACGACATTAAATACGGCGAGGCAGAAGTTCTTGCTAATGCAAAGGGAACTTCTATTCCAATGATGGCTTCACATGGTGTGCTGTATGCTAAGGCCGGAGTTGTTCATCTGGTGGAGCGTGACAGTCTTCCAGAGAAGGTTGATTCTAATGAGGGGAATATTTGGATGCTCACGCAGCAGTTGACCAGGTCAATGGCAACTGGTGGTGTGGAGAACTGTGCTCAGATTGTTTTTAATATGTTTGGATCCAATGCAGAGAATGCAAAGGATTTGGCTTATCGCCTTTACACCATTGCTGAGAGTAAGGGATGGGCAAATGAGGCATATGCTTACAATGCACTTGTTGTAGCTTGGCCGGATATTCAGACGAAAGCAGCAGAACTGAAAGCAATTCAACCTGAACAGATGTCTCTGTTTGATCTTGGATATATAGATAAGAAATGAAATTGATGTTAGAAGGGAGTAATCTTCCAAAATGAAAAAGCTAATAGAAACTGCGCTCCCTTTGAGAGTATTAAGTCAATCTGCCGCAAGCGATAAGGCTAGAAAAGGTCATCCAGGAAATATGCATTTGTGGTGGAATAGAAGTCCGATTGATTCATCGGCAGCTCTTTTAATGGCTGCCATATTGGATTCGAATACTGAAGAACTTAGAACAAAAATTAAAGAATTGGAAAATATAGCAGTAGGTGAGACATCATTGCCGATAAAAATGAATCATCTACCGATAGTATGTGATCCATTTTCAGGTTTTGGTGGATTGACGATAGCTGCGCAGAAAACGGGACTAGATGTTTATGCCAGTGATTTGAATGCTATGGCAACACTCCTGACGAAAGCTGTAGCAGAAGTACCGTCTAGATTTGCGGATTGTAGGCCGACAAATCCGCAAAAGGAAAACAAAATGTTCTTTGGGATAGAAGGCCTGGCTTCGGATGTGGATTACTATGGAAATTTACTAAAAAAGGAAACGCATCAAAAAATCGGAGAGTATTATAAAGATGTTCAAATAACAGAAACGGAGAAATCTCCGGTTTATGCTTGGGTTTGGGTAAGAACAATGAAATGTCCGAATCCAGCATGCGGTTGCCAGATGCCAATGGCAAGTAGTTATATTTTATCAAAACAGAAGGGACGCGAGTTCTGGGCTGAGCCAGAAATCATAGATAAAAAAGTTAGGTTTAAAATTCATAAGGGAATGTGTCCACCTGGAAAAGAGAGCAATAAGCATGGTAGCAATGGATCTAAATTTCAATGTCCTGCTTGTGGAGAAATCACAAAGGATGAGTATGTGAAAGCTTTCAGTAAATCTGGTGGTTTGCATATGCAGATGATGGCTATCAGTGTTCTTACAAAAGAAGGAAGAGTATTTGTGGAACCAGATGATGATCTGGTAGTAGCAGATGTTCCTGCAGTGGAGATTCCGCCGCTTGGAAGTCTTCCGGACAACACCAGATGGTTCAGTCCACCTGGATTTGGCATCACGGAATATGCAGATCTTTATACCAAGAGACAACTATTACTATTGACGACATTATGTGATTTGATTCCGATTATTCAGAAGATAGCTTACGAGGATGCCCTTGTGTCTGGAATGTCGGAGGACGCGCTTCCCTTGAAGGATGGTGGCGATGGAGCGCTTGCTTACAGTCAGGCTATCAGCCTATATCTTGCATTAGTGATAGGAAAATTAGCCAATTTCCAATCTACAGTGTGTACTTGGGATAATCGTACTGGAAATGTCAGAGCAGCATTTATGAGACAGGCATTACCGATGACATGGGTATTTGCAGAGGGAAATCCATTCTCTATACCGACAGGAAATTATGATTCCATGCTTAAGAATGTGGTGGAATCTATCGGAGGGTTGTATATAGGAAAAGCTGCAGCAGTGAAGCAGGAGAATGCATTGGAAATAAGGTTCCCTAGCAATTCAATTTTGTTTACGGAACTTCCATACTACGACAATGTTGGTTATGCTGACCTGTCAGATTATTTTTATATATGGATGAGGCGATGCCTGAAAGATGTATATCCGGAGCTTTTTGAGAAAGTGGTTACGTCAAAGGAAGAGCTTTCTTCTATACCGGAGCACTATAATGGAGATGCCAGGAAGGCTGTAGAAGAATATAGACAAGGTCTGAAAAAATTGTGTCGTCATTTTGCAGAGTCAGCTTCGGAAGAATATCCATCAATTGTCTTTTATGAATACAGTAAGCAAGATGAACGATTGATAGCCGAAGATGTGAATATGGAAAAGGAAGGCCCCTTAGAATATTTACTGAATACTTTATATGAAGCAGGATTTATGCTTACGGGGCTTTGGCCTGTTCGTACGGAAAAGCCCAATGTCCGATTTGACTCTTTTCGAATTGCAATAGTATTTCGTAAGAGAGTATTTGAACATCAGAATACAACGCGTCGAAGTATTATCAATACGATTAAACGTGAACTTCCAGAGGCGTTAAATATTGCTTTTTCAGCCGGTATCGATGATATAGACAAACCGATAGCAGGACTAGGTTTGGGAATGTCGATTTTTTCGAGATATGAGAAGGTAATAAATGCTGATGGTACAACTATGAGTTTGCATGATGCGTTGGTAATTATTTATCAGGAAGTCAAAGAATATATAAGAATGACAACAGATGACGATTTTATCGAAAAAGCTGTGACGAAGGAGGATTAATGATGCATGAAAATTATGAACTTGTTCAAAAAGGTTTTCGAATCTTGCTTCCACAATTAGCAGGTTATATTGGGCAGGAGATGTCACGCGTTTATCATGAAGGCTGGTGGCAAGAAGTGTTGGAAGCACTGAGTGATCAATATGATTTGCCATCAAGTGGTTCTTATGGAGAATTATTGGATTCTCTGGATATTGCAAACTGTCTGCGATTGATTGATCGTCGGTGGCGCGATGTGTTTAGCCAGAAAATGTCAAAGAGCCATCGCAACTGGGCTTCTGAATTGATGGGAGTTCGCAATGATGCCTCTCATATTGGCATGAATGATTTTGAACAGGGTTATACGGAAAGAGCACTCGATACGATGGCTCTTTTATGTGAAAGCATTGATGCTGAGGCTACAGAAGAAATTCGTGCTTTGTACCGTACCGCGCGTTATGGCTCCGCACAGGGATCTACAGCAGTTACAGATACAGTGGCATCCACAGTGGCTTCTACTGGAATGAAAAAAAATGCAGCAGCTGTATTGACAAAAAAAGTAGGACAAAATCTGCCGAGCTGGCGAGATATTATGCAGCCACATCCAGATGTGGCTGAGGGCAGATATAAGGCGGCTGAATTTGCCGCAGATCTGGCACAGGTATCCAGAGGAGAAGGAGCCTATGAATACCGTGACCCGGTGGAATTTTTCTCTCGTACCTATATAACAGAAGGTATGGCAGGCCTGTTAGTTCAGTCTCTTCAGCGGATTGCTGGTATGGGTGGAGAACCGGTTATTCAGCTAAAAACTGCTTTTGGTGGCGGTAAGACACATAGTATGTTGGCTTTATATCATATGGTGCGTGGGACGACGTCTATTGATTATATTCCTAATCTAAAACCTGTATTGGAGCGGGCTGGGCTTACTGAACTTCCCAAAGCAAATGTGGCGGTTTTAGTTGGTACTGCGCTGGATCCTACACGTAAGAAAAATCCTGCAAATCTTCCTGGATATACAGTTAGTACTATTTGGGGTGAGATGGCTTATCAGCTTGTAACTTCAGCTGGAAAGCCTGAACTTTATGCAAAATATATCAGAGAGGCAGACAGAAAAGGCGTATCTCCGGGATCTGAAAACTTAAAGAATCTGTTCAATGAATGTGGTCCGTGTTTGATTCTTATGGACGAGCTTGTGGCTTACGCCAAGAAAATCTATGGTGTGGATGGGTTGCCTGCTGGTTCCTATGATAATTTTGTTACGTTTATCCAGGAAATTACGGAAGCAGCCAGAGCCAGTGAAAATAGTATCGTTGTTGCATCTATCCCAGAATCTGATATTGAGATTGGTGGCGAAGCAGGAAAGACGGTTCTTGAAACAATCGAGCATACATTTGGACGTATGGAATCTATTTGGAAGCCGGTTGCGGCTAATGAAGGATTTGAAGTTGTACGTCGTAGATTATTCCTAGATTGCAAGGATACAGAAGCAAGAGGGGCAGTGTGTGATGCGTTTAGTAAAATGTATCAAGAAAATGCAACAGATTTTCCTCTTGAGGCAAAGGAAGTAGAGTATCGTGACAGGTTGATTTCTTGTTATCCGATTCATCCGGAGGTATTTGATCGTTTATATGGAGATTGGGCAACGCTGGAACGATTCCAGAGAACCCGTGGTGTATTGCGCCTCATGGCAGCAGTTATCCATGAATTGTGGATGGCCAATGATGCCAGTGCGATGATTATGCCTGGTTCGATTCCTCTGGATACACCGAATGTCAGGGATGAATTGGTACGGCATTTGCCGGATACATGGAACAGTATTATTGATCGTGAGGTAGATGGTAAGGATTCGATTCCTTTCCAGAAGGATAGAGCTAATATTCGGTATGGACAAAAATTGGCAGCAAGACGTATTTCAAGAACTATTATGCTGGGAAGTGCACCGAGTACTTCTGCTCTTAGGGACCAAGGAATTAGAGGATTGGAGACTTCTAGGATTCTTCTTGGAGTTGTGCAGCCAGGAGAAACTATTGCAGATTTTAAGGATGCTCTTAATACACTTCATGGCTCGCTGTCATATTTATACAACAATCCGAATGGAAATCGCTTCTGGTATGATACGAAACCTACGCTCCGTAAAACGGCAGAAGACCGTGCGTCGCAGATATCCGAGGCGGATGTTGAGATAGAAATTGAAAATAGATTAAAGAAGGTACGTAAGGAAGCGCCATTTGCAGGTATCCACGTTTGTCCGACATCTTCTAATGATGTTCCGGACGAGCAAGCTGTACGATTAGTTATTTTGCGAACGAGAGACACCTACCGCCGAAATAACTCAAAATCAAATGCAATGGCAGCAGTCGAGGATATCTTGAATAATCGTGGTACATCTCCACGTATTTTCAGGAATATGCTTGCTTTCATTGCTCCTGACATGGACAAATTGGGGGCTCTTCAGCAGGAAGTTAAGCGTTTCATAGCATGGACATCTATTATGTCAGATAAAGATGATCTGAATCTTGATGGAGCACAGATTAGAGAAACACAGAATAATCGCACCAGAAGCAATGACACAGTGGAAATGCGTTTGAAAGAAACGTATTGCTGGCTGTTGGTTCCGTTTATTGATCAGTATGAGGATATGAAGACCATTCAATGGGAAATCAGCGATATTGGCGGCGGATCTGATACCATTGTTACAAAGGCTTCACGTAAAATGCTGCAGGGCGAACAAATTATCACAAAGTGGGCACCGGCGTTACTGCAGATGACATTGGATGATTTGTTATGGAAGGATAGCAATGATATTTCTATAAAGAAGTTATGGGAATACTTAAGTACATACTGCTATTTACCTAGACTTTCTAATTTTAGCGTTCTTGAGGAAGCTATTCGTCAGGGATTACCATCAACAGAGTATTTTGCTATCGCTTCAGCTTATTCAAATGATAAATATGTAGATCTGAAATTTAATCAGACAGTGTTCTCTATTAATCAGTCAGATCTGTTGGTGAAAGTAGATGTTGCGCAGAAGCAAATAGAGGCTGAGAAGGCTTCTGACATTTCGGTTGATCCTATTCCGGGTGGTGATAATCCTTCAGGAGAACCGGGAGGAGCTTGTGTGCCTGGAGGATATCATAGTGGAGGAAGCACATTTGCTACGAATGGTGGCAACTCAGGCGTTGCATCACATTCGACGCCACCTGTTGCACCAAGCAATAAGCATTTCTACATGTCTGTAAAACTTGACAATACAAGGGTGAATCGAGATATCAATAATTATGTGCAGGAGATTATTCAACACTTGATGTCTGTTGATGGCGCTAATGTGGAACTGAAGTTAGAGGTGGAAGTTGAGGCTCAAAATGGTATTCCATCTACGACAGTTAGGACTGTGTCAGAGAACTGTAGAACATTGAAAGTGACTGACTTTGGATTTGATGATTAAAGGGAGGCGCTTCATTTGGCAAAGAAGAAAGATGAGATAACCATCCGTTCCAGCGCAGCGGAATACTTAACCTATGTTGCCTCTGTTGGTGATCAGCAGGACAGTATAGAGATGCGCTATGAGGATGAGAACATATGGCTGACACAGAAGATGATGGCCACATTGTATGATGTGGATGTTCGTACAATCAATGAACATATCAAGAAGATTTATTCTGATTCAGAGCTTGAGGAAGATTCAACTATTCGGAATTTCCGAATAGTTCAAACGGAAGGGTCTCGTCAGGTTACACGTGATACCAAGCACTATAGCCTTCAAATGATCATTGCCGTAGGCTTCAAGGTCAATTCCGAGCGTGCCGTACAGTTTCGTAAATGGGTAAACCAGATCGCCAAGGACTACACCATTAAAGGCTGGGTGATGGATGATGAACGGCTGAAACGCGGAGCGTATCTGACAGAGAAGTATTTCGATGAGCAGTTAGAGCGTATCCGTGAAATTCGTGCCAGTGAAAGAAAGTTCTATCAGAAGATCACTGACTTGTATGCGACAGCCATTGATTATGATAAAGAAGTATGTGGCTGAACATAATGCCGGAATTGAAGCATTTTAAGATGAATAGTTAATAAAGAGAGGTGCATATGCTATGCCAGGTATACTCGTGCTTGAAGATGATGAAAATTTAAATCGTGGAATTACATTTTCACTGAAAAAATCCGGATATGAGGTTTTTTCAGCAGAATCAGTGAAAAAAGCGAAAAGAATTGCAAGTGATAATAATGTGGATGTTACCATTTGTGATGTGAATCTTCCGGATGGGAATGGACTGGAATTTGTAAGGTGGATGAGATGCAATTATAATACATACATTATTTGCCTTACAGCACTAGATCAGGAGATGGATCAGGTTATGGGATATGAAGCAGGGGCAGATGATTATATTACAAAGCCGTTTAGTCTTTCGGTACTTCTTTTGAAAATAGAAGCACATTTCCGCCGCAGACAGGAGAAAACGGAAGCCGGCAAGATGATTTCGGGAGATATCGTATTTATCGCAGGAGAAATGAAAGTCCTGATAAAGAGTCGTGAAATCAGTCTGACAAAAACGGAGTTGAAAATGCTGACTTTTTTTCTTCAGAATCCGAAACAGATTCTTTCAAAAACACAAATATTGGAAAATGTGTTTGATCTGGAAGGGGATTTTGTGGATGAAAATACAATCGCTGTCAATATCAGAAGACTCCGTGAGAAAATCGAAGACAATCCGGCTGCACCGGTCTATATAAAGAATATCAGAGGTCTTGGGTATATATGGAATCAGGAGGTAAGGCAGTGACAAAGAGATATTGCAAGAAGATTACAGTAGTGCTCTCCTGGGTATTACCTGTCGTATTATTGTTTGTAATATTAAATTGCTTTACCACGTATGTGTTTTATGAAGATTATAAATATAAAATGAATCTTATGACAGAGATTGCTGCAAAGGAAGAATTTTCCGGGCTGGATGCTGTTTCGGAATTGCTTAAGGATAAGGATATTGAAACTAACGAACAGGGAAGGCGATTATTGGAGCAATATGGATACTGGGGGAATAAAGGGAATGCATTTTATTCGCAATTCCGGCATCAGGTTATGGTGACCGGTGCTGTAAGCACTGTGATATGCGTGCTTCTTTTGACTTTTTTACTTTATTGGAAGAAAAAAGAAGATGCGTGTCATCAGAAAATTTTAGACCAGTTGGAAGAAATTCTGATCAGATTCCGTGAAAATAAATTTGATGCTTTACTGAAAACGGAAAATCATGCAGAACTGGAAAAATTGAATGACCAGCTTGAAGCAATCGGACATCATATTCAGTTGCTAAAGGAAGAAGCACGGGAAGAAAAAGAGAGCACGAAAGAAATGGTTTCTGATATCTCTCACCAGTTAAAGACACCGGTTGCAGCTTTGGATACATGTTTTAGTGTACTGATGCAGAATGACTTAAGTGCCACAGAACAGGAGGAGTTTCGTATCCGTTGTCGGAGTGCTCTGGATGGACTGGAGACATTATTGCAGTCGCTTCTTGAAATATCCAAGATGGAAACTGGACTGATTCAGATTAATAAGAAAAAACTTCCGCTTATGGATACTGTCATATCTGCTGTGAACCGCACTTATCCTAAAGCGGATGAGAAAGAAATTGAATTTGTTTTTGACTATGAAAAAGAGCTGGAAACATGCACGATTATGCAGGATAAAAGGTGGCTTGGTGAAGCTGTGATCAACGTTCTGGATAATGCGGTCAAGTACAGTCCGTGTGGTTCAAAAATATTTATCCGGTTACAAAAAAGAAACGATCTTGTAAGAATGGAAATTGAGGATCAGGGAATTGGTATTCCGCAGAATGAGTATCACAAAATTTTTCAACGATTTTACAGAGGAAGTTCCAGGGAGGTCATGGAAAAGAGTGGTACAGGAATCGGACTTTTTCTATCGAGAGAAATTATCGAAAAACACGGAGGTACAATCATGGTAACCTCCGGCAAAAAGAAAAAAGGAAGCACGTTTGTGATTCAATTACCATATGTTGGTTAAATTTTAAGTGGGCAGAAATCTTACAATTCTGTAAGACTTCTGCTCGTTTTTTGAAAGTGAAATGAAAGATTACCCTGATACAATTTGGATGTAGGATGAAAAGGAGGCAACACATGAGTGTGATATTAGAAACCAAGCAGCTTTGTAAGTTTTATGGCGCAGGTGAGAATCAGGTCAAAGCGGTCAATCAGGTGGACATTCAGATTGAGCAGGGAGAATTTGTCGCAATTGTTGGAAAGTCAGGTTCCGGTAAAAGTACATTACTTCATATGCTTGGAGGGCTAGACACCCCGACAAAAGGCAGTGTTACTTTAGCAGGGAAAGATTTATACAGGATGAAGGAAGATGCCCTTGCTGTTTTCCGCAGAAGAAAAATCGGATTTGTTTTTCAGGCATTTAATCTGGTTTCATCTGTTAATGTCTGGGAAAATATTGTACTGCCACTGGGGCTGGATGGAAGAAAAGTGGATGAAGCGTATGTAAATGATATTATTGCAACTCTGGGGATTGAAAACCGGATTTATAATCTGCCAAATCAGTTATCCGGAGGACAGCAGCAGAGAGTAGCAATTGCAAGAGCACTGGTGAATCGTCCGGAAATTATATTTGCAGATGAGCCGACAGGAAATCTTGATTCTAAGACCAGTGATGAGGTAATCGCCCTGCTTAAGATGACAGCAAAAAAATATGGACAGACAATTGTAATGATTACCCATGATGACGAAATTGCACAGGTCGCTGACCGTATTCTGGTGATTGAGGACGGACAGGTGGTGGATTTCAGATGAAGACAATAAGCAGGATTGCATATAGCAATGACAAAAAGAACAAGACAAGAAGTATACTGATTATGATGTCCATATGTCTGACCACGATGCTGCTTGTGATTATCAGTACTGTGGGAAATGGAATGATCCGTTTACAGAAAAGTCAGGCGGCAGGCTCATATGGAAGCAATTATGGTCTATTTGTCGCAGCAGATGCCTCGCAGTTAAAGGAAGTAAACCGCCGTGCGGAAATAGATGCTACAGGCACTATGTGCACCGAAGGTATCATAAAAGGCAACGAAAACGGTGGTTTTGTATGCATGGATGAGACTGCAAGAAAAATGCTTCCATATAATAAGGAATATGAGTTAAAGGAAGGAAAGTATCCGGAAAAAATGCAGGAAATTGCCGCCGGAAGAGCTTTTTTTCGTGCAATGGGATATGATGATGTAAAGGTCGGAGATACGGTTACACTGGATTACCGCGCAGGGATGCAGTCAGAATATAAGCCGGAAGAATTTGTTGTCAGCGGAATCCTATATGATCGGGATGAGTATACCATCGAGGCATCTTATGTTGCTTTCGGGTCACAGGAGTTTTATGATGAGCACGTCGCAGAGAATGACAGACAGTATAATATTTATTTTACTTTAAATGATTCTGCAAATGTATCTATGAATAATATTGATTCGGTTATAAAGCAGATTGCAGCAGCTTGTGGGATCGAAGAAAAAAACGTTATAGTCAATGATCTCTATTTGCAATGGGTCTTGCAGCCGAGTTATGAAACGATTGCGGTATGCGGGGTTTTGATTCTTGCAATTGTACTTTTCTCTGTTGTGGTCATTTATAATATTTTTCAGGTCGGTATTGCCAACAAGATACAGGAGTATGGAAAAATCAAGGCTCTGGGAGCGACAAAAAAGCAGATGAAACAACTGATCTTCAGAGAGGGCATTTTTTTGACATTTTTTTCAATACCGGTTGGATTGCTTTTTGGCTTTCTGATTGCAAAATGCGGTTTTAACTGGCTGGTAGAACAGGGAAACCTTGTATCAACCCAAACTGGCTCTATGGGAGTTCAAAATCAGCAGGTGCCTCTGTTTTCCCTGCCTGTTATGCTTCTGTGTATTTTCGTATCATTTCTTACCGTTGCTTTGGCACTGCGTAAACCAATGAAAATTGTTTCACGGATTTCACCTATCGAAGCAACACGGTATTTAGAAAATGCAGAAACACACAAAAAAGGAAAACGAAATGGCAGAAAAAATGTCACCGTGTTTTCTATGGCAATGGCAAATGTAACGGGTAATCCAAAAAGAACCATTGGTACTATCTTCACAATGGGTTTTTCTTGCGTATTGTTTGTGATTATCTCTAATTATGTGGGAAATATTGACACGGAGCATGAAGCACGTCTTTCCGTTAATCATGGACAATTTGAACTGCAGCTTGACTATTCTGCTGAGTATGATGAAAGATATCCGGAGAATAATCTGGATACGATTCTGACGGATGATCCATTGAATGATTCGCTGATTGAAGAAATCAAAAGCATTCCGGGAGTAACAGATGTCATGACGAGAGAGATTGTCTCTGTAAATCTGAACGGAACAAGATTTCCGGCTACTATTGTGAGTAAGAAGGATTTTGATTTTATGCGCCAGGAAGGGGATATTGGCTCTATGGACTATGATCAGGCGGTAAAGAATGGTGATATTTTCTTTGGCTGGTCAACGTGGATGGAACAAGATGGATATGCTCCGGGTGAATCCATTGCATTTGACTTTGAGAATGGAAGTGGAACCTATACCTATCAGGGAAAGATTGCAGGATCTTTTGTAAGTGCGGACACTTATCTTGTCATTCCGGAAGGTGTATACCGTTCCATGAATCCGAGGGGAACAGCCTATGGCTATCTGTGGGTGGACTGTGATAAAAAAGATGTGGCATCTGTAGAACAAAGTCTGAATACTTTGATTTCTAATACTTCGTATATAAAAATGGATACTTATCATGCGCAGTTACAATCTGCCGAATTTGCAAGCAGCATGATGAAGCTTGGCTGTTATCTGTTTATGGCTATTGTAGGACTCATCGGGTTTATGAATATGGCGAATACCATGATCATGAATATTACGACAAAAAAGCAGGAATATGGTATATTGCAGGCTGTGGGTATGACAAATAAACAATTAAATTTATGCCTGCAGTTACAGGGACTGATTTTTACGGTTGGTACCATATGCGTAGCTTTGATCATTGGTCTGCCGCTCGGCTATGCACTTTTTTCCTATGCAAAACATAATGGAATATTTGGAATGAATATCTATCATGTTCCAATCGTACCAATTTTTATTATGATTTTTTTGGTCGGTCTGTTGCAGATTGTACTTTCCTGCGTTTTAAGCAGTAATCTGAAAAAGGAAACGCTGGTTGAAAGAATAAGGTATCAGGGATAGCCGCCGCCAAGTCTTTTTAGTCGGTCATCATCTAATGTAAATCCCTTTTTCAGATATTCCTTTATTCTGTCGGAGATTAATTATAAAACATTACTTTACAAGAAGAATAAAAAAGCATATAATTCTTTTATAATATATTTAATAAAAGAGGGTAAGAAAACGGAAAATAAAGATAAAAAAAATATAACAAGAAAAAAAATAATTAATTATGTTCTAAACAATCATGTTACATCCAAGGCGGGAATCGCAAAAGAGTTAAACTTGAGTATGCCGACTGTATTAGCAAATGTGAATGACTTGTTAGAAAAAGGGGTGTTGGAAGAAACTGGGGAATATGCTTCAACCGGTGGACGGAAGGCAAAAAGTATAGGGATTAATAAGTCATACTGTCATGCAATGGGAATTTTGATTACAGCGAATCATATAGAAATGGTATTAGTAAATCTTGGAGATGAGATTATAAAAAAAGATCGCATCCGCTTAAAATTTACGGCAGAATTATCCTATTGTACAGAGGTGGCACAAAAGGTCAAAACTTTTCTTGAAGGCGAATTAGCGAAGGATACGCTGCTTGGGATTGGAGTGGCGATTCCGGGAATTATTGATCAGAAAGAACGGATCGTTTTAAAATCCCATGCTTTAGGTATAGAGAATTATAGTCTGCGCTTTTTAGAACAGGCTCTGGAAATTCCGGTATATTTTGAAAACGATGCTAATGCTGCAATGCTTGCAGAAAAAAAACAAAAGTATCCAAATGCGATATATCTGTCTTTGAACCACACCTTAGGAGGTGCATTCTGCATAGATGGAAAGCTGTTTCGAGGGCAGAACCAGAAAGCAGGGGAGTTTGGTCACATGATACTCGTTCCCGGTGGAAGAAAGTGTTATTGTGGTAAATCAGGATGTGCAGATGCATATTGTGCTGCAAGTGTACTGACACAAGATAACAGGCAGTCACTGGATGCATTTATGGAAAAAATTGAAAGTGGTGATGAAAAAATTTTGCAGACATGGAATGAGTATCTGGATCATCTTGCTATTTTGATATCAAATCTGCGGATGGCATATGATATGGATATCATACTAGGAGGTGATGTGGGAGGTGTATTATCAGATTATATGATACCTCTGGGAGAAAAAGTGATGGCATATAATGGCTTTGAGCATGATGTTTCATACTTGAAAAATTGTTCGTATAAGAAAGAAGCGTCAGCTGTTGGAGCAGCGAAATACTTTTTTACAAAACATATGGGTGAATTGTAAATTTTTTGATCCTCATATCATATTATAGTGAAAAACGGAAAGAAAACAGTAACTACGGTTTCCTTTCCGTTTTTTTTGCGTGTTAATTGTGAAAAATACACAAAAAATATATTTTGAAATTATGAAATATATAGAAAAATGAAAAAACATATTGACAAATTGTGTTTACAAGGTAATAATGTAATTACTTTAATAAAACAATTTATAAAACATAAAATAAAACAACATAAAAAAGGAGGAAACAATTATGTTACAGCAGGTAATGACAAATCCAGGAGAAATTATTTTCAGAGAGGTTCCGGTTCCGGAGGTAAAGGAAAATCAGGTTTTGGTAAAGATTATGAATATTGGTATTTGTGGATCAGATATTCATGTTTATCATGGAAAACATCCGTTTACAAAATATCCGGTAACACAAGGACATGAGGTTTCAGGTGAGATTACAGAACTTGGAAAAAATGTCACAGAGTTTCATGTGGGACAGAAGGTGACGATAGAGCCTCAGGTATATTGTGGACATTGCTATCCATGTCGTCATGGAAAGTATAATCTCTGTGAGGAATTAAAAGTAATGGGATTTCAGACGACAGGAACAGCATCTGAGTATTTTGCAGTGGATGCATCTAAAGTAACACCTATTCCAGAAGATATGTCCTATGAAGAAGGAGCTATGATCGAACCTCTTGCTGTGGCAGTTCATGGTGTAAAACAGATGGGCGATGTGGCTGGCATGAATATTGCAGTCCTTGGAGCAGGACCGATTGGAAATCTCGTGGCACAGGCAGCAAAAGGAATGGGGGCAGCGAAAGTGATGATCACAGATATCAGTGATCTTAGACTGGCAAAGGCAAAAGAATGTGGAATTGATGTGTGTGTGAATACCCTAAATAAAGACTTCGGTGAGGCAATGATCGAAGCATTTGGACCGGATAAGGCGGATGTGATCTATGACTGTGCCGGAAACAATATCACAATGGGACAGGCAATTAAATATGCAAGAAAAGGAAGCACGATTGTACTTGTGGCTGTTTTTGCAGGAATGGCAGAAGTAGATCTTGCAGTGGCAAATGATCACGAACTTGACATTAAGAGCACGATGATGTACCGCCATGATGATTACATAGATGGAATCAGACTGGTAAATGAGGGCAAAGTTCATTTGAAACCGCTCATCTCAAAGACATTTGCTTTTAAAGATTATCTGAAGGCATACCAGTATATTGATGATAACCGCGAGACAACGATGAAAGTAATTATCAACGTCAATGAAAAGTAAGGAGTTCGTATGGAAAATAAATATGGAATTGTCGGAGTTGCCCATATCGGGCTTCCGACAAATGATTTACAGAAAACAGTTGAGTTTTATAAGAGTCTTGGATTCGAAGTAATTATGCAGTCATATAATGAAAAAGCAGGGGAAAAAGTGGCATTTTTACAGATAAAAAATTACTGTATAGAGACTTTTGAAAATGGGCAGGCGGCAATGTCAGACGGTGCATACCAACATGTAGCACTTGATGTGGAAGACATTGAAAGTATGTATCAGAAAATCTGCAATGAAAAATACACAGTTATTACAGACGGAATCGAAGAACTGCCATTTTGGGAAAAGGGTGTGAAGTTTTTTATGATTAAGGGACCAAATGAGGAAAGAATAGAGTTTTGTCAGAAACTCTGATAAAAATAGGAGGGACATATGAGTAGCGAAAACAAAAATGGAAAAGTACCGCTGATCAGTAAGATTGCATATGGGTTTGGTGATGTTGGATGTAATTTCAGCTGGATGTTTGTCAGTAATTTTCTGATGATATTTTATACAGACGTGTTCGGAATCAGTATGGCGGCTGTGTCAGCACTTATGCTTTTTTCAAGATTCTGGGATGCAATCAATGATCCAATTGTCGGGGGACTTACGGATAAAACAAAATCGAGATGGGGACGGTACCGTCCATGGCTGTTAGTAGCGGCACCAATTACAGCGATCCTTCTTGTTATGACATTCTGGGCAAGACCCGACTGGCCACAGAATGGAAAAATCATTTATATGGTAATTACATATTGTCTGCTGGTTTTGGGGTATACCTGTGTGAATATTCCATATGGAACCTTGTGTGGTGCTATGACACAGGATATTGATGAACGTGCAAAAATAAATACATCCCGTTCGGTTGCAGCTATGATTGCAATTGGTGTGTTAAATATTATCACAGTTCCACTGCTCAGCAAATTCGGCAGTCACAGTGCAAAGACAGGATATCTGACGGTTGCGGTCATATATGGATGTATTTTTACAGCCTGTCATTTCTTCTGCTTTGCGAAGACGAAAGAGGCAGTGATTATTCCGGAAAAAGAAAAAATTTCTGTAAAGATACAGTTGAAAGCAGTCATGCAGAACAGACCATATCTTCTTGCATTGGCAGGACAGATATTATTTGGATTTACATTATATGGTAGAAACGCGGATATTCTGTATTATTTTACATATGTGGAAGGAAATGCCTCCTACTACACAACTTATTCGATGTGCATCATTATTCCTTCTATCATAGGGGCAGCCTGTTTTCAACCATTATTCCGCAAGTTGAATAACAAAGGAAGAACAGCATCTCTCTTTGCTTTATTTACAGGAATTTCCATGTTGTCTATGTTTTTCTTTAATGCCAAAGAATCACCGGCTATTTTTTATGCATTATCTGGTCTCACACAGTTCTTTTTCTCTGGATTTAATACCGCAATCTATGCAATTATTCCAGACTGTGTGGAATATGGGGAGTGGAAAACCGGACTTAGAAATGACGGTTTTCAGTATGCATTTATTTCACTGGGAAATAAAATCGGAATGGCAGTTGGAACAGCACTTTTAGCAGGATTACTTGGAAAATGTGGTTATATTGCAAATCAGACACAAAATGCAACTGTACTTTCAATTATGAAACATGCATTTACGACGATTCCAGGTGCACTTTGGATTGTGACTGCGGTTGTATTATTTTTCTACCGGTTAAATAAAAAACGTTATAACGAGATTGTGGAGGAACTGAAAAATGGAAGAAAAAGTTGATATTGTGGCATTGGGGGAATTACTGATTGATTTTACGGAAGCAGGACACGGTCAGGGTGGGAGAAAACTTTTTGAACAGAATCCCGGCGGTGCTCCGGCAAATCTTCTGACAGTTGCAAGTCATTTTGGGTATCGCACCTCTTTTATTGGAAAAGTTGGAAACGATATGCATGGTAAATTTTTAAAGAAGACACTGCAAACGGAAGGAATCAATACAGATGCTATCGTCGAAGATCCGGATTATTTTACGACACTGGCATTTGTGGAAATCGGTGAAAATGGAGAAAGAAATTTTTCTTTTGCAAGAAAACCGGGTGCAGATACACAGTTAAAAAAAGAAGAACTGGATCAGACATTAATTTCCGGATGTAGAATTTTTCATTTTGGATCATTATCGCTGACAGACGAGCCGGCAGAAAGCGCAACGATTGAAGCAGTAAAAATGGCAAAAGCAGCGGGTGTACTTATTTCATATGATCCAAATTACCGCCCGTCTCTTTGGAAGAGCAAAGAGTATGCAGTGAAAAAAATGAAGTCTGTTGTAGAACTGGTAGATGTCATGAAAGTATCGGATGAAGAGAGTATTCTCCTGACAGGGGCTAAAAGTTATGAGCAGGCTGCAGAAGAAATTCTTGCTATGGGACCAAAGCTGGTTGCCATTACATTGGGAGAACATGGCGTTCTTATGGCAACAAAAAGCAGAAAAGAAATCATAAAAGCGTTTAAGACCAATGCAGTCGATACGACCGGAGCGGGGGATTCTTTCTGGGGAGGCGTATTATGCAGTATTCTTTCTATAAATAAGCCCGTAGAAAAGATGGAATGGGAAGAAATCAGAAAGTGTGCTGTTTTGGGAAATGCAGTTGCAGGATTGTGTGTGCAAAAGCGAGGTGGAATACCTGCGATTCCGACGAAAGAGGCAGTGTTTGAATTTATGCAGAAATAATGAGTGTATGTTGAAATACTGGTTTCTACAGCAGTTTGTGATGTGCTGTCATACCTTGTGAAGTAGTATCTGGAAAATTGATGATTCCGGCTTGACTTAATTTAACATCTCAAATATAATAATTGCATACATCAGAAAACGTTCACTCTTCACCGGATGAGTGGTTAAAGCGTCTGGGAGCAAATCGTAGGTGCAGTAATTTACACTGTAAGATTTGTTTCCGGGCGCTTATTTATTTTGGAGGATAGATGCAATATGAATAAGAAAAAAGAATTATTGGTACAGATTATGTGGGAGCTTGCGGGAAGTATCTTTTATGCAATAGGTATATATAACTTCGCACTGCAGGCAGAGTTCCCTATGACAGGTTTTTCGGGTATTTCGATTATTTTATACCGGCTGTTTAATATTTCAATTGGTTTATCAACGGTCCTGCTTAATATTCCGGTTGCGATACTATGCTGCAAATTATTGGGCAGAAAATTTTTTGTCAGCTCAATACGATGCATGCTTTTGTCTTCTTTTATTGTTGACTATATTGCACCGTTATTTCCGGTGTATCAGGGCGACAGACTGCTTGCGGCATTGTGCACAGGTGTATTTTGCGGAATAGGCTATGCCATGATTTATACAAGAAATTCTTCAACAGGAGGAGCTGATTTTATCATTATGGCTGTAAAAGCATTGCGGCCTCATTTATCGATGGGCAACATCTCTTTTCTTACTGATGTCGGAATTATTCTGGTTGGAGGACTTTTGTTTCGGGATATTGACGGAATGATTTACGGCATGATAGTGAATATACTGTCTGCGGTTGTTATTGATAAAATGATATATGGCATGAATTCAGGCAAAGTAGCCTTTATCGTCACAAAAAATGGAAAGAAAATATGCGATGTAATTGATGAATGCAGTCAGCGCGGAAGCACTATTCTTAAGGCGCAGGGAGGATATAAGCAGGACGATATTCAGGTGGTAATGTGTGCATGCAACAGTAAGGAAATGTACCAGGTGCGTAAATCCGTAAAAGATGCAGACCCGGACTCTTTTATTGTGGTTGTTGAGTCTCATGAGGTGCACGGAGAGGGCTTTAAAATGACAAATATTGGAGAAGCGGAGAACTGAAACATACCTGAAACAAATATAGTGTGAAGATTGTATATTAGCTTGAAAAAAGCTATACTAATATAATGATGTAGCGGTTTTATGGCTGAAATTATATATTTGGGAGGTAATTACATGTTAGAAAACTGGATTAAACCACAAATTCCGGAGGAGGAAGAGCTGGATGAGCGCCTGCATGCAGCACGCTCTAAGCTGTCTGTGCTTCAGATGCAGATTAAGGAGCATGGACTGCCTGTACTTGTGCTGTTTGAGGGCTGGGGTACTGCAGGAAAGGGCAGTGTGCTCGGTAAGGTAATCAAGAATATTGATCCGCGATTTTTCAAGGTCGCAACCATGGACGAGCCGACAGAGGAGGAAAGACGCAAGCCTTTTTTATATCGGTATTTTGTAAAGATTCCGGCAAAGGGGAAGTTTGAGTTTCTTGATTCGGGCTGGATGGATGAGGTAGTAAAGGACGTACTGCACGACAAGATAGGAGAGAAGGAGTACAAGAAGAAAATTGAAAGCGTGAAGCGCTTCGAGCGACAGCTGACTGACAATGGTTATCTTGTTATGAAATTTTTCTTCCAAATCAGCCGGAAGGAACAAAAAAAGCGTATTGAGGTATTAAAGGAGAATAAGGATACCAGATGGCGTGTCAGTGGAGATGAAGACTGGCAGAATAAGCATTATGACAAGTGTATGCATGTGTTTGACAGATATCTGAATGATACAAATTCGCCTGCAGATCCTTGGTATATAGTTGATGCAAAGAATAGAAAATGGGCTGAGCTTCAGGTGCTGGAGACGCTGGTTAGTGGAATAGAGACAGCACTTAAAAACAGTAATCTTGCTGTGCCGCTGTTACAGAATGTGTTCCCGCTTGAGAAGATTCCAAAGCTTTCTGAGATATCACTTGATAAGGAACTGTCTGAGGAAGAATACAAAAAGGAGCTCAAAAATCTGCAGTCTAAGCTTAGCGAGCTGCATAACAAGCTATACAGGCGAAAGATTCCTGTTGTCATAGCATATGAGGGCTGGGATGCAGCAGGAAAGGGTGGAAATATAAAGAGAATCACAGGGGCGCTGGATCCGAGAGGCTTTGAGGTGCATCCGATTGCAAGTCCGCTGCCAAACGAGAAAGCCAGACACTATCTGTGGAGATTTTGGAATCGTCTTCCTAAGACCGGGCATATAGCTATTTTTGACAGGACATGGTATGGCAGGGTTATGGTAGAAAGACTGGAGGGTTTTTGCAGCGAGAATGAATGGCAGCGTGCTTACAATGAGATTAATGAATTTGAAAAGGAGCTGTCAGACTGGGGAGCTGTCATCATAAAGTTCTGGGTGCAGATTGATAAGGATACACAGCTGGCTCGATTTGAGGAACGCCAGAATACTCCGGAAAAGCAATGGAAGATTACCGATGAGGACTGGAGAAACAGAGAAAAATGGGATCTGTATGAGACTGCCGTAAATGAGATGCTAAAGAAAACCAATACCACTTACGCACCATGGCATGTGCTTGAGTCAAACGACAAGAAATATGCGAGAATCAAGGCTCTTAAGATTGTGATTGATGCGATTGAAGCTGCTTTGGATAAATAAAACAAATAAAAAGTAAAAACAGATGTATATAAACAGAGATATGTAAAAAAAGAAGCCGGAATAAATCCGGCTTCTTTTAAAGTGTTGGTAAATTAATTTGGGTACAAAAAATGCGCCTCCAGGGGCTCGAACCCTGCACACCCTGATTAAGAGTCAGGTGCTCTACCAAATGAGCTAGAAGCGCAAACATCTGTGTGAATATCTGTGTCACACGGACAAATGATATTATACACAGGGTTTTACAAAAATGCAAGTACTTTTTTAAAAAAATTTTAAAAATTATAAAAATGACTTTAAAACACTAAGTACTCCGTTTTCCCAGTAAGGCGCACAGGTGTGTTTTGCGGCTGCGATAACTTCCTGGCGGGCATTTGACACGGCGTAGCTTATACCGGCATTTTGAAGCATCTCAATATCATTCAGATTGTCACCGAAACAGCATACTTCGTCCGGAAGCAGGTCGAATCTGTCTATTAGGTATGAGAGTGCAGTCCATTTGCTGACACCCTTTGCGTTGCAGTCTACCCATTCCTTGCCGGCGGCTGCCAGGTGAGCTTTTTTATTCCATGCCGGAATGAAAACCGGTGTACACAGCTCTTCGCATTTGTCGGGATGAAAGACAGTGAATTTGATGATGTCATTTCTGTCAAGCCTTGTGATGTCATCAACCTCACGCATCTCAAAGCCGTATGAATCACGAAGCAGATGAAAGATTGGGCTGCCACCATCCTCTGCAAAGCAGAAATCAGGAGTAGCAGCAAAGTAATCGCATGCAGGCAGCTCATCGCGGACCATCCGGCACATGCCCTTCCATATATCCTCGTCCATAGGATAGGTTTTTAGGATTTCCTTTGGAGTGCGCACGACTGTTCCTCCGTCTGTTATATACAAAAGCTTGTGCTTTATCGGAGCAAACAGCTTAAATTCGCTTGAAAACTGTCTGCCGGAACAGACTACAAATATTATTCCTTTGTCTATGAGCCTGTCGATGACAGACATGTACTCAGGATCTATGAGCAGTGAGCCGTCCTTTAAAAGTGTTCCGTCTATATCTGTTGCTATTAGTTTTATCATTATTTATCTCCCCAGGGCGTATATCTTTTGAATATTCAACTATATCATTATAAGAAATTATAATCTCATATGCAAGGGACTTATAGTGTATTTATTACTGTTTGTGAAAGAAAAAACAGAACAAAAAAACAGAATATATTGAAAGTTTCCTGCTCATATTGTATAGTAGTAATACTGGCTTCATCTTCAATGCGTTGAAGCAATGAAAACTAAGGGGACGATATTTACTATGATAGTAGCACTTATTGAAAAAGTTTATTCTTTCTTGTGGGGAGATCTGATACACATTCCACTGCCCGGCGGTGGGAGTGTGGGAATCTCACTGCTCATAATTCTTTTGATTCCGACAGGAATTTATTTCACTGTAAGGACAAGACTTTTACCGGTCAGGATGTTTCCGGACATGATAAAGGCGCTGACAGGTAAAAAGGAAAATAAGGACAGCCTGTCCACGTTCCAGACACTCATTGTCTCTACGGCGACGAGAGTGGGCATGGGTAATCTGGTTGGTGTTGTGGCTGCCATATCAGTGGGAGGCGCAGGTGCGGTTTTCTGGATGTGGATAACAGCCATTATAGGTTCATCCACGGCTTTTGTGGAGGCTACACTGGCACAGCTTCACAAGGAGCCGGATCCATTGTACTCAGGCTATCGTGGAGGTCCGGCGTATTACATACACCATTACTTTGAGGATAAATCAGGCAAAAAGAAAAAACATGTTATTATAGCTGTTTTGTTTGCTATATCCGGACTAATCTGCTGGTGTGGCATAAGTCAGGTGATCAGCAATTCAGTTACATCGTCATTTGAAAATGCATTTGGCGTACCACCTATTTATACTACAATAATCCTGGTGGCAGTGGCTGCTGTAATAGTGCTTAGGAAAAATGCTACGGTAAAGGTTCTTGACATAGTTGTTCCTATCATGGCGGTGTGCTATTTTGCCATAACCATTTTTATCATAATTAAAAATATAGGCATGATGCCATCGGTTTTTTCAAGGATATTTGAGGAAGCCTTCGGTATCAGGCAGGTGGCTGCGGGAGGCTTTGGAGCGGTGCTCATGAACGGTGTAAAGAGAGGCCTTTTTTCAAATGAGGCAGGCTCAGGCTCAGCTCCATGCGCTGCAGCGGCGGCAGAGTGCGATACTCCTGTAAAGGCAGGACTGACGCAGGCGCTTGGTGTATTTATAGATACGATAGTGATTTGCAGCTGTACGGCAATGATCATGCTCACTGCACCGGAGAATATAGTGGCAGGGAAAGAGGGCATGGATTTATTACAGTCAGCTATGAGGTATCATCTTGGAGATTTTGGAGTTATTTTTATAGCAGTCACATTGTTTTTATTCAGCTTTTCCACCTTCCTTGGTATACTTTTTTATGCAAGGAGTAATGTTGCGTACCTGTTTGGGGATAACTGGATTTCACAGACCATGTACAAGGTGCTGGCTCTTGTTATGCTGTTTGTAGGCGGTATCGCGGCATACACATTTGTCTGGGATCTCGGAGATGTAGGAATCGGCCTTATGACTATATTCAATACAGGTATTCTCTATCTGATGGGTGGACAGGCAATAAAGGAGCTGCGAGTCTTTGAGGAGAGTAATAAAGCACAAAGCAATAGTCAATGCTCACAGCAGGGTGATAACGTAACGCAATAACAATAGGAGATATATAAATATGAAAAGAGAATCATTTAAATCACGTCTGGGATTTATACTGGTAAGTGCAGGATGCGCTATAGGCATAGGCAATGTATGGCGTTTTCCGTATGTGACAGGTCAAAACGGTGGCGGTATTTTTGTACTGTTTTATCTTATATTTCTGGTATGCATGGGACTTCCGGTGCTTACGATGGAGCTTGCTGTAGGCCGAGCCAGCAGAAAAAGTGCTGTGATGAGCTACAAGGCTCTTGAGAAAGAGGGCAGTAAATGGCATATTCACGGATGGATAGCCATGCTTGGCTGCTACATGCTCATGATGTATTACACAACAGTCTCAGGCTGGATGGTTGCGTATTTCTTTAAATTCCTAAAGGGAGATTTTACATCAGGCATGAATACTGATGACACGGCAGCTGCATTTGGAAACCTGCTTGCAGAACCCAAGCAGATGGCTTTCTGGATGATAGTTACGGTTGTGCTTGGCTTTTTGGTGTGCAGCCGTGGTCTGCAGAATGGGCTTGAGAAAATCAGTAAATTTATGATGAGTGCTCTGTTCTTGCTTATAATTGTTCTTGCGGTGCACAGTATCACGCTTTCAGGGGCGTTGGAAGGAGTGAAATTCTATCTTGTTCCAAATCTGGATGCGGTCTCTGAAATTGGAATAAAGAATGTAATAACAGCAGCCATGAATCAGGCGTTTTTTACGCTGAGTCTGGGTGTGGCCGCAATGGAGATATTCGGCAGCTATATGGGAAAGGACTGCACTCTTGCAGGTGAGGGTGCCAAAATATGTGCTCTTGATACATTTGTAGCTATAATGTCAGGCCTTATCATTTTCCCGGCTTGCTTCAGCTATGGGGTGGAGGTAGACGCAGGACCAAGCCTTATCTTTATCACTTTGCCAAATGTATTTGTAAATATGCAGGGAGGCCGCATATGGGGCTGTCTTTTCTTCATGTTTATGACATTTGCCAGCTTTTCAACAGTCATAGCGGTATTTGAGAATATCATGTCGTTTGCCATTGATATGTTTGGCTGGTCCAGAAACAAGGCTGCGCTAATAAATGGTGTGATAATACTTATTGCAAGTATGCCGTGTGTACTTGGATACAATGTGTGGAGTAATCTGCACTTCATAGGAGGCAGGGATGTGCTTGACAGCGAGGACTTTATGGTAAGCAATCTGCTTCTCCCGATTGGCTCACTGGTTTATCTGCTTTTTTGTGTGACAAAGTGGGGCTGGGGCTTTGATAAGTATATAGATGAGGCAAATACAGGAGCGGGACTTAAGATTTCAAGGAAGCTTAAGCCGTATTTTCAGTTCATACTGCCGCTTTTGATTTTGTTTATTTTTATACAGGGATTGATATAGTTACGTATTTTTGAAAATCAGACAGGAGAGTGTAAGATATGTTAGATCAGAATACCTTTATAGAGACAGTGCAGAGCGTGGCCGAGATTATCAGGACATCAGCGGAGCCGATAGGCAGAGATGAAATCATGTCTTATTTTAAGGATATGGAGCTTAATAAGGCGCAGGAGGATATGGTATTTGAATTTCTCATCACACCACATGAGCAGGAGAATGAGAGTGCAGGCGATTATGAGGATGAATCACATGAGGATGGATTACATGGGGACGAATCGTCTGAAAATGCTGCATTGAACAATGTAATTTACTCAGAAGGAGATTCGATGGATGCCATAGCAGGTGGAAAGAATAATAAGGCTGAGCAGGATAATGAAGCTGAGCCTGATATAGACGAGGACAGCCTTATCCCGGATTCACCTATGTTTAGGATGTATCTTGAGGAGCTTGAAGAGATACCTGATTACACAAAGGCCGAGCAGGACGATATGTACAAAAAGCTGCTTGCAGGTGATGAGAGTGTGATACACACTATATCAAATTTCTGGCTCAAAAGTGTGCTTGCCATGGCAAAGAAGCTTGCCGTTACATCAGAGGGCTTTGAGGACGTAGTACAGGAGGGAAACATGGGACTTTTCATGTGCCTTACTGAGCTCTGCGGCTGCGGGGATGAGACAGATGTGGAAAAAGAGCTTTTGGATGCCATAGAGGAGTCTATGAAAGAGTGTATCAGGGAGCAGACCGGTGAGGATGAGAGCGAGAATACTGTTGTAGGAAAAGTTTCATTAGTAAACCGTGCAGTGGAGAAACTAAAATCCGATAAGGGTTTTGAGCCGAGCCTTAGTGAGCTTTCAGGCTACACCGGCGTGGATGAGGAGGAGCTTGAAAAGCTTCTAGAGCTTATCAAAAAGGCTGATGTGGAGAAAAATAAACAGGACAGTAAATAATCTGTGGCATTTGTAGATTTGTGTCATATATTAAACCATACCTGAATATATGAAAGGATGGAAAATATATGGCACGATTTACTAATCAGGCACAGCTTCGTTATGGCAACAATGTAGCCAATTCAAATATAGCAGTCGGAGAAATACTGGAGGTGCTTTCTGCTACGAAAACAGCAGTCAAAAACACCTACAATCAAAACGATACAATAACCTATGTGGTGAGCATCGTAAACTCCGGAAATACCGCAATAAACGGTCTGACACTTTCTGACAATCTAGGTGCTTATACCTTTAACACCAACACTCTTGTACCATTAACCTATGTGAATAACACCGCAAAATACTATACAAACGGCACACTACAGGCAGCGCCTGCAGTAACCCAGGGACCGCCTCTTAGCATCACAGGCATAAGTGTCCCTGCGGGTGGCAATGCAACTGTCATCTATGAGGCAGCGTTAAATGAGTATGCTCCTCTTGGCGTAGAGGCTGCTGTTACAAACACTGCTACAGTTAGCGGTACCGGAATCACTCCGGTCACAGCAGCAGAGACAGTAAATGCCGAGGCTGCACCAAATCTTGCAATTACTAAGTCAGTAAGCCCAGTTCCTGTGACGGAAAACGGTACACTGACCTATACCTTCAGGATTCAAAACTACGGAAGCGTTGCGGCAACCAATACCACAGGCGTGGTTATAACAGACACATTTGCTCCGGTTTTGAACAATCTTACAGCCGCATTAAACGGCACAGCCTGGACTGCAGCTACAGATTACACTTACAATGAGGCGACAGGCACATTTTCGAGCACTGCAGGTGCAATCACTGTTCCGGCGGCAACCTACACACAGGATAGCACAACCGGAGCGTGGGTTGTCACACCGGGTGAGAGCACACTTGTCATCACCGGAACAGTGTAGCGGCAGAGGTGATTAATTTTAAGAATTGTTTAATTTAAGGGATAAAAGTTGAAATATTGATACTAAATATGTAAAATAAATATAGCTATTTATGAATAAGATGATGAAGATGATCATCGGCAGTTTAAAATGATTAACCGGGGGATAAGACAAATGAATAATGCACAGTTAGTGATAGACGAAGTAAAAAAGGCAGTAAAGGGCAAGGATGATTGTATCATCAAGGCATTTGCTGCCTTTTTGGCAGGTGGACATATACTGCTTGAGGATGTGCCGGGAGTGGGAAAGACTACGCTTGCAGTAGCTTTTTCAAGGGCTATGGCGCTTGTGAATCACAGAGTACAGTTCACTCCGGATGTGTTGCCTGCGGATATACTTGGCTTTTCGATGTATCAGAAGCAGACCGGAGAGTTTGTGTACCGCGAGGGCGCTGTGATGTGTAATCTGTTTCTGGCAGATGAGATTAACAGGACAAGTCCCAAAACACAGTCTGCGCTTCTGGAGGTTATGGAGGAAGGAAATGTCACTGTGGATGGAATAAGCAGGAAGGTCCCGGAGCCGTTTATAGTTATGGCCACTCAAAATCCAAAGGGCAGCGCCGGTACACAGCTGTTGCCGGAGTCACAGCTTGACAGGTTTATGATATGTATGAGCATGGGATATCCTTCACATGATGCAGAGGTGGATATCGCAAAGGGCAAAAGTGTGAAGGCTGATGAGTATACGATAAAGCCTGTTATGAATGCACAGGGACTTGTTGAGATGCAGGGAGAGGTCGAGCAGGTGTTTATACATGACAGTATTTACTCGTACATTGTGGACCTGGTTGATGCGACAAGGACAAGTCCGTACATTGAGCTGGGAGTGAGTCCGCGAGGTACGATTGCGTGTGTTAGGATGGCAAAGGCATATGCGTATCTGAGTGGGCGAAGCTATGTCATACCATCTGATGTGGTTTCTGTATTTGCGGATGTGACAAAGCACAGAATCGTGCTAAATACCAAGGCGAGAGTATCACACGTATCAGAGCTTTCAGTGATAGATGAGATACTAAAGGCTGTTAAACAGCCGACAACTTATGTGAAAAAGGCAGGTAATCGTGATTAGTTTTTTGATAGGAATAATTACTGCGGCAATAGTTTTTTATATGTCGATGATATACGGTAATGCTGCGCTGGCACTGCTTGGCTGCTTTATGTGTGTGTTTATGGTGCTGACATTTATAGCATTGCTTGTAAAGGCGCATCGGGCAGTGGCAGCTATAAACATTCCGATAGCTATCGCCACACAGGGCGAGAGTATCAGGGTGAGTCTTTCCTGCCGGCTGAAGGAGGCAGGCTTCGATGGTGTAAAATACCGTGTAACGGTGAAAAATAATTTATCCGGCGAAAAAAGTACAAAATGGCTGTCAGGAGGCAGTGATTTTTTGTACAGCGTAAACCTATGCGGCAATTATGAATTTGAGCTTGTAAGGATAAAGCTATATGATTTTTCAAGGCTTTTTTATGTCACGAAAAGAGTTAAAAAATATGCAAATGTTGAGGTGATGCCGCAGATTGATGAGATTCCTGTGAGGATAACGGACAGAGTAAGAAATTTCTTTGGGGATTCTGATATATATGATGATTTAAGACCGGGATATGATCCGTCGGAGCTGTTTGATGTCAGAGAGTTTCAAAACGGTGACAGGCTGCAGAGTGTGCACTGGAAGCTTTCTGCAAGGACTGATGAGCTGATGGTAAAGGAGAACAGCCTGCCAAAGGCATGTGCGGTGGCCATAGTAGCAGATTTAAGGGGAATAAAGAAAGGCAGACAGGCGGATGCTTTTATGAAGCTTCTTGTCTCACTTTCCTTTTCGCTTATGGATCAAAAATGCTCTCATTATGTGGCGTGGTATGATACCGCCATAAACGATATTGTTAGAGCCAGAGTGGATGACGAGGAGGGCTTTTACATATTTTTGAACAGTTTTCTTAAAATAAAGCCGGATACAAAGAATGATGCGCTTTTTTTGTATGAGGAAAAGTACCGGGCAGAAAAGCTTGTGTGTCTGCTTAGCGTGGATGGAAGACTTCAGATAAAAAGGGGAGAGGAGATAGTTGGCAGAGCGGATGAAAAAAACGAGATTGTCATTTAGGAAAAGCAGATGGCAGAAATCTGACACAAATGAGATAAAGCCTGATTATAATAATGCATTTACAGTGCTTGGTGTCCTGCTTACTGAACTTGCCAATGTAGCTGCAGCAGTACTTCTTACGGTGTGTGCAGTGTCTGTTGTGAATACGACCGTTTCACATGTGAGATGCCCATATTATGTGTATGTGTGGCTGTTTATTTTTTCGGTGATAAGCGGCTTTATAAACAGGCTTACATCGCTTGACACAAGAAAATGGGTGCGCCATGCGATAAATACGGGGCTGCTGCTTGTATTTCTGCTTGGAGTGTTTATTGCAAACTGGCAGGCTGCAGGGCATATAAAAGCTGGCTTTTTATATGTAAAGGGCAGATATCTTGAGCTGATAAATGTGTACTATGGCACTTCGTTTGCCTGCCCAAAGGGAGATAAGGCCTTTGCGGGGGCATTTGTTGGCTTTGTATCGTTTATAGTTATGCTTTTGCTGGTGACACTGGCGGTTCAAATTAAAAGAAGACGCATACTCACATTATTTCCAACGCTTATGCTTGTGGTACAGCTGTGCATAGGCAAAAGCCCAAGTGTCAGCGAGGTCGTTATGCTCACACTGTGTACACTCTGGTGTCTTATCGCAGATGGCAACGCACGCACAGTGGCAGGATATGATGCAAATGGCAGTGCACAGGGCAATGAGGCTTTAAGGATAGCGGCGGCGTTTTTATACATGGCGGCGGTGTCTGCAGTACTTTTCATATGTGTATTTTCATTTAAACCTCTTGCTGATACACTTGCCGATAAAAAGCCACAGATGCTTGCCTTTCAAAAGGATTTGGAGGGCAGCGTAAAATCATTCTTCAGCGTGGGAATTGATTTACAGGATGGCATGGTTAGTAATCACTATCCTAGCTACAGTGAAAAAACAGTGATGACGATAGAAGCAAAGGCAGGAGTACTTTCTAATATTTATCTGAGAAGCTTCTACGGTGATACATATGAAAATGGCAGATGGATTAAAAAGTCTGATTTTTCCGGGATGGAAAAAGAGTATCATGATGCTTCAAGGATGACAGCCTGGCAGACTACAATCGGATTAGCCACGCTGCTCGATGGCTATTATGATGATGAGACCAATCCGGCCACCGAAAAGTATACAATCACGATGGAGAAGCTTTCCACCAAATACACCTATTTGCCGTACTGTATCGACCCATACAGTATAGATGCCAAGGGTGATATAGATTTTGACGAAGACTTTTTTATCACAAAGGATAAAGCGACAAAGACTATCGAGGTGTCGGCGTGTCCCGGTTTTTTCGATGGTAGTCTGGAAATGTCTATCCTTGAGCCGGAGCAGCCTCTTGAGGTCAACAATGATTTCTATGTGGCATACAATGATTATGTAATGGAAAACTATACTGAAAAGCAGGGCGGTGACGGAATTGTTGCAAAAGATGCGAAGCTGCTTCTTAGGACAGGACAGCTCACAAGCAATATGATGTACACAGGCGATATAAGAGAAAATGATGCCAACAGGATTGCGGCAGCACAACTGGTGCAGCAGTTTCTGACATCGAAGGATTTTAAGTACAGCAAAAATCCTCCTTCAACAGGCGGTAAGGATGTAGTTGATAATTTCCTCTCAAATAGCAGACAGGGCTTTTGTGTGCATTTTGCATCGGCTGGCACGATGATACTCAGACAGATGGGCGTTCCATGCCGTTATGTAAGCGGATACTGTGCAAAGGAGGACAGCTTCAAATCCGGTGAAAATGATGAGGATATATGTGAGGTGAAGGATTCGCAGTCGCATGCCTGGGTTGAAATATATCTGGATGATTTCGGATGGATTCCGGTGGAGATGACACCGGGATATTTTGAGTATGTGACAGGTGAGAATCCGTTTGACTATATTGGTGTCAAAGGAAAGAAAACGAATGCCGGTGATGCTTATAATGATAGTGAGCATATGAATGATGCTGCGGCAAATGAAGATAATGCATATGAAGATGCAGCAGATCAAGATGCAGAAAATGAAAATACAGATGTAAAAAATGATGGCACAGCAAACGATACTACAGCAAACACTGCCTCAAACCAATATGAGTCAGGTGATGGAAGTGAGAATGCTTATGGTTCACAGTCAGGTGCGGATAAACGTACAGCTGCTCAGAACTCAAAAATGAGACTTCATATACCACCGGTGATTTTAAAAACCTCACTCTGTGTGATTTTTCTGACTGCACTTACAGCCATCATAGTTTATATCAAAAGGCGAAGAAATATTTTGTGGGAAGCAAGACTTGCAAAAAGGGTAAAAAAAGGCCGTTACAGCAGGGCAGCAATAATGATAAACAACCGCATCTACAAAGGACTGGGACATCCTTCAAAAAACAGGACAGATGAGCTTTATCTGGCTAACCTTAAGGAAAAATACTGCGGACCGGATTATTGCGGAATCCACTGGGACGAGTACATGCGCATCATACAAAAGGCTGTGTATTCATCAGAGGGCATCACAGGTGAAGAATGCTTTATGGTGATGGAAACATGGAGGCGTCTGGAGAAAAAAGACATTAGACATAATTCACAAAAAAACATGTATAAAAACAGCATGATTAACAAAAAATAAATTCGTAAGGAAAATTGTGTTGAAATAATAAGGCTTCTGTGATATAAACTTAAGCAGACGTGTTACTTTTAGGGAGGCATTTGTCGTACATAACTTTTAACAGGGTTAGTGTATGATAAGTGCCTCCTTTTTGTCGCTGGAGCAAAAAGAATGATAGGTGCAAATCGGTACATACCCTGCATTTATAGGAGGAAAAGCTCATGAAAGACAAAATTTTTGGTGTCCTGCAGAGAGTAGGACGAAGCTTCATGCTTCCAATCGCAATCCTTCCGGTAGCAGGCTTGCTTTTAGGACTTGGAAGCTCATTCACCAACACCACAACAATTGAGACCTATGGTTTACAATGGCTGCTCGGAGATAAGACTATACTCCATGCACTTCTTGTAATCATGAATGCGGTCGGAAGTGCCATATTCGATAACCTTCCGCTCATTTTTGCGGTCGGAGTAGCAATCGGAATGGCAAAGAAGGAAAAAGAGGTATCAGCACTTTCAGCAGTCATAGCATACTTTGTTATGAATGTATCAATCAATGCGATGCTCAAGATTTCCGGAAAAATCCTTGCAGACGGAAGCATTGCTAAGGATGTGCTTGATGGAACCATCACATCAGTATGCGGTATCCAGTCGCTGCAGATGGGCGTGTTTGGCGGAATTATCGTAGGACTTGGAGTGGCAGCACTGCACAACCGTTTCTACAAGATTGAGCTGCCGAATGCATTGTCATTTTTCGGTGGAACAAGATTTGTGCCTATCATATCAACAGTGGTATATCTTTTTGTAGGAATCTTAATGTATTTTATCTGGCCGACAGTGCAGAACGGAATCTATGCACTTGGCGGAGTGGTGACAGGAACAGGATATTTCGGAACACTTCTCTTTGGTATCATAAAGAGAGCACTTATTCCATTCGGACTGCACCATGTATTTTACATGCCGTTCTGGCAGACAGCAGTCGGTGGAACGATGGAGGTTGCAGGACATATGGTTGAGGGTGGACAGAACATCTTCTTCGCACAGCTTGCTGACTCTGCAAACATCGCACATTTCAGTGCCGATGCCACAAGATATTTCTCGGGAGAGTTCATTTTCATGATTTTCGGTCTTCCGGGAGCAGCACTTGCAATGTATAAATGTGCAAAGCCGGAAAAGAAAAAACAGGCAGGAACAATGTCATTAAGTTAAGATGACCAACCAAGATCTTAGCATCAGAAATGATGCTAGGGTCTTTTTATTTTGTAATAAATGCT
>OJPX01000111.1_pt1 | contig 55069 bp, 99 predicted proteins | sample 1598591 | NCBI WGS metagenome assembly OJPX01 (sample SAMN03922497, study PRJEB24848) | human gut metagenome | isolation source: stool sample | host: Homo sapiens | place: Germany | collected 2011-11
GGGCTCGGAGATGTGTATAAGAGACAGTAGTAATATGCGTTGGCAACCGGGAGAATTGCTGGAAAATCTAAGTTTACTTTTACTTTCGCATTAAAATAATGTATAATTAAAATATCAATAATACTTATGCGGAGGTAAGAATATGTTTTATGTATATGAATGGTTTATAGTTTCAACTGGAGAAATAATATATGTTGGAAAAGGTCATAAGAAAAGATATAAGGTTAGAAAGCACAATCGTCTTTTTAATGAAATGATAAAAAGATTTGAATGTGATAGCCGTATTATCAAAGAATTTGAAGACGAAAGGGAAGCTTTTCTTTACGAGGACATCAGAATTGCCGAACTGAAAAAGAAAGGTCAATGTGTATGTAATATCAACCGAGGTGGAACCGGCGGTGATACAGAGTGGTGGAACGAAAAAAGAAGAAAAGAATATTCTGAACATAATGTTATGAAATCTAAAAGCCAGAGACAAAGAATGTCTGAAAAAAATCCGATGAAAGACAAAAAAACAGCCATGAAAGTTGGGAAAACAAAGTGGAGAGGTGTAATGGTCGGAGATGAAGAATATGAAAGTCTGGCACAAGCTGCAAAACATTATGGAGTAACTGTTCAAGCCATATCGTATTGGTTAAAAAGAAAGCAGACACCAGATTTAAGACCTTGCTATTATGTCGGAGAAGAAAAACCTATTCCACACAAAATAAAGTATTCATTTTGTAAGCCAGTATATATTGATGGGAAACATTTTGAAAGCGTAAAGAGCGCAGCTGAATACATTAACGTAACGCAAAACTCTTTGATAGCAGCACTAAAAAATAATAGACCATGTAAAGGACATATTTGTAAATATGACAATCAGCAGCCTAGTCAGACGAATACCGATAAGAGTAGTTTGAAAGGTTCAGAGACTAACGAGTGAGGACGGAAACCAATAATCTCGACACGAGTACCCGGCTCCTACCCGAATGGTAGGATGAAGATATAGTCCGAACTATCGAGGAAACCGATAGAAATGTAGAATAAAGAGTCTACATGTTAACAAAATGGCTGTGACATTAAAGAAAGCATCTTAGCAGATGGACAGGCTACACGCCAGTTAATCCAGGATAACACGATTCAGAACTTGAGAGACAAGCTCGCTGATCGTGACAGAGATTTGCAGACAGCATACTGGCAGATCTCACAGGTATCACAGACCAATAACATTATTGATGCAGTGAGACCGACACCAAAACCGGCTTATATGTCTTGCAGTCCATATTTTGCGTATAACGCATTTGGTAATGGTTGCTGTGCAAGTGGGAATGTGATGTAAGTGAATGATATATCACTACTTGACTTTCTGACAGTGTACGGAGTTGCTTTACAGATAGCGAATTTTAACAGTGATCTATCACAGGCAAGTAATTCCGACATCGAAAAACACTTGCACGAGCAAGACAGTAAGTATTTTTTAAAAATAATTGAAAACCAAAACAAAATCATAAGCATGTTGGAAGAATCCATATCTACAAAAAAGTAGTCTTGCGAACATCAAAGAGAGTAGGCATGCGCTTGCTCTCTTTTTTAAGAAAGGAGAAAAAATATGTTAAATTCTATTGCTAAAAACGCTCAGACAGTAGCAACAAATCAGAATGTATTATTTACGGAAACAAGAGTGAAAAGCCGTAGATGTGCTTGTAACACAGGATGGCTTTCACATGACAACGGCAGTGGACTTTTTGAAATCACAAACCGTGGGAATCTGCCGATGGCGGTCGAAGTTGAGTTTAATGGAAATGTAACGTTATCAGCAATAGGCGCAGTAGCGTTATCTATCAAACAGAACGGAGAACCGATTTCCGGTACTGAAATGGACTATACAGTAGCAACGGCAAATGTGTATCAGAATGTCGGTGCTACTACATTGATTGCAGTTCCGGCCGGAAGTAGCGTCACTATATCGGTTGGCAACGTTGGCACAGTTGACACATTGGTTAAGGATGCGAATATCATCATTAAAAAACTCTCATAGAAAAGGGGTGAGTTTCTATGATTGATTTTAAAAGCAACCTAGATGTCAAAACTCCGAAAGAAATCTTTGCCGAAATCAACGAACGGTTTATCGGAGCTGTTATGATGCACGGACAGTTTGCGGACTACTTCGATTTCCTTGGCTTAAAAGGCTTTAAGCGGATGCATGAGTACCAGCACATTTCGGAAAGCTTGGAACGTAGGAAAGTGTGCCGATATTTTATAAACCATCACAATCAGCTTATTGATGATGTATTTGATGGAAAAGTGAATGTTATCCCGGATGCGTGGAGAACGGCCAAACGGTTAAGCGTTGGGAAAAGCACAAAGCAGAAAGCCGTAGAAGATGGCTTTGTCGAGTATCACAATTGGGAATCCGAAACAAAGGAAGTGTACGAACAGTACGCACACACGCTAAGAGAAAACGGCCATGTGGCTGATGCTATGTTCGTGGAATGTTTGGTAGAGGATGTAAGCGAAGAATTAAAAACTGTAGAATGCATGATTAACGACCTCATATCTACCGGATACGACATGGTATACATCACAGAAATTCAATCGGAGATTCACGACAAATACAAAAAGAAAATGAAAGGAATCGAGGTGTAATAAATGAGCGAGATCAAAAAGATTTTGGAAGAACAGCTTGAACGTGAGAAAGCATCTGCAAAAAAAGACTTAAATATGTCTAACTTACAGGCAATGTACATGATTACATCTACATTGTGCAATATGAAATCTTTGGAATGCGAAAGCGTACCGGGGATGATTGCGGATGCATCGGAAAACCTTATCAAGAAGTACAGTAACGGAAAGTACGACAAAAACATTGATGCACTATATGACCAGTACATTATGGCGAAAGAGATGTATCAACAGAACGGAGATCAGGCACACAGAGACAAACTGATGGAAAGTGTCGGGAAACTTATGGTAGAAGTGTACGACATGCTTTCCTCTATGGTGATGGATTCAGATTTTGCAGAAGAACGGAAAGAGATTCAAAGGCAAATCAAGAAGCTTGCGGAAATGTAAAAACATGGGTACGGAGTACTATATATATTAATGTTACGATATATACGGTGAATCACATAGGACATTTTCTTTTCTTGCTTGATACACCTCCTTTCATTAAAGCCTAATAGCGGAATGCTGATTAAAGGGCGGCCAAACGCCCGTTAGGCTTTCCACTAAGGTTGCGGACTTGGGGAATCGTCATCTTATGTTACCTACTAAAAAATATAATATGATAAATTTTCATCCCGCAAAGGATAGTGCACAGTATGGTGCATGGATTCATATCCGGCTATCCTTTTTCTGTATAGAGTTAGTTACGGAACAATATGCAGATTGACCGTCAAATAGCCGTAACAGTGGTTGGAACTGTATAGAGGGAACACTTACACCAACCACTAACGGGATATAGTTCAATGGTAGAACAAAAGTCACAATCATCTCTTTAAAAAAAGACTTATGTCCACGGTTCGATTCCGTGTATCCCGATTACCCCGACAGAGGTTCATCTGTCTGAATCCCTACCGCAGACGAAGCGGTTAATAAGAGACGTTGAGGAGGATATGCAACATGAAAAATATTATTCAGATTATCAAAGATGCCGGTCTTGAAATTACAGACGAGCAGAAAAAGACAATCGAAGATTCAGTGAAAGAGAATTACAAAAGCGTATCTGACTATGAAAAGCAGACACGAAAAGTAGAAACTCTGACACAGGAACGTGACAACTTTAAAACACAGTATGAAACAGCGAAAGAGACTTTGGACGGGTTCGAGGGAAAAGACTTCGATGCGATCACAAGAGAACGTGATGAGTGGAAGACGAAAGCTGAGAATGCAGAAAAAGAATGGAAAGACAAGCTTGATGCCAGTGAAAAAGAGTACAACCAGAAGATTGAAGAAAGAGACTTCAATGACGTTCTGACAAAGGCTCTTGCGGGCGAAAAATTCAGTTCTGATTTTGCCAAGACTGGCATTATCAACATGATTAAGGATAAAGGCCTGAAACGTGAGGGCGAAAAGATTCTTGGTCTTGATGATTACATGAAAGAATTGAAAGAATCTCAGAAAGATGCTTTCGTGACGGATGGCAAGACACCGCCAGTATTCACTACACCTACAGAAAAAGGTGGAAGTGAACCGAAAGCAGAGCCGTTTGTTCCTGGAACTGTTTGGTAAAACCATACTGTTATCCGGCTATTGATAGAGGATAGTCGTTGACCTTAAAGAATTAAAGGAGAACAAAAATGGCAGAAACAACAAGAATTACATCATTAAACATGTTACTTGACCCAACCGGAAAAATGCTTCTTGCAGAAGAGTACGGAAAGGTCATTGAAAACGTCCAGAAGAACACTATTTCTGGGAAAATGAAGAATACCGAACTTTCCGGTGATCCGTCAGCTGGAACCGTAGAAGCAAAAAGATTTGCAAATGCGACATCTAAGAATTACGGAACTGCCAGAGGTGCAGCTAAAGGTGACGGAGTAAAAGGAAAGCCGGTTACGATTCCGATTAATGTAGATAAGGAAATTGTAGAAGAGGTTGAACAGAAAGATGTATCTCTTCTCGGAGTAGAGGGACTTATCGCAAAAAGAACAGCAAATCATGCACTTAGAATGATCGCAGAACTCGACACTGAGTTCTTCAAAGTTGCCGGAACAGATGCGACTGAAGTTGATCTGACAGGTATTACAGCTATTGAGGAACAGGCTGAAACAATGATTCAGCAGTGCGAAACTACCAAGAATGAATATGTGGACGGAGTACCACGTTCTATGATGAACATGATCTGTACACCGAAATTCTACGGAAAAATCCGCACATATCTGGACAAAGTTACAGTGCCGGGCGTTGGCGTGGCTGACGAAGAGTTCTACGCTTATCATGGCGTAAAAACATTCTCATGCGTGCACATGCCGACAGACGTTGATGTGATCGTGATGGTGGATGGATCCATCGCACAGCCTGTTAAATCCACACCATACAGTGCTGAGAAGATTCCTCTTTCAGAAGCGTACGGTATCGAACTCTTCTACCATTACGGAACAAAATCTGTAATGCCAGACCTTATCTTCAAAAACAAGAAAGGTGAGTAAGCATGAGACGGTTTGAAGACTTGGAAACAGGAAGAATTTTATCAACTGGGCATGAAACGAGTGCTCAGTTGATGGAGAACAATCCACAAAAATATAAAGAAATTTCAGTTGGAAAAACTAAAGCCAGATCAAATTCTAGTAAACAGGAAAATTAGGTGGAACACTATGGCGTACACAGATTATAAGTTTTATACAAAAAAATTTTTTGGAAAAACAATTCCAGAAAGTGAATTTCGTGAATATGCAGAGCGAGCCAGTGACTGCGTAGATAACTACACGATGGATCGTCTTGTCGATGGACTTCCAGAAAATGAGCGAGCAGAAATAAAAGTTCAAAAAGCTGTATGCGCAGTAGCTGATGCAATGTATAAGATAGATCAATCTAAAAAAGCTTCTATGGATGCCATAGGAACCATACAGAGAGAAGATGGGACGGTCGTAAATAAGACCGTCTCTTCTGTTTCTTCTGGAAATGAAAGCATATCTTACGCTAACGGGAACAGCCAGAGCAATCAGTATACCGTAGCAGCTACCGATGTGCAAGAAGAAAAAAGAACACTTCTTGAAGCAGCAGTCAGCTATCTTTTTAACGTTACCGATGATAACGGAGTGTACTTGCTATATAGAGGGATTTGAACAATGGGAATTATTAAAAGATTATTTTGCAAACACAAAAAGAAAATCCATGCTGGAACGTATCTGGAAGATATCGGAAATGGGATAAAAGAAACAAGGCACATATGGAAGTGTGAAAAATGCGGTAAGAAGTTTTATTAACGAGAGGTGGTACCAATGTATGACAAAACCATAACTGTATTCAACAAATATGTGAATCAAAAGGATGAAATATTTTGGTATCCGACCGTAATTAAAGGTGTTCAACTCATTGTTGATAAATCCGCAAACATCGAAAAGACAGGACTTGATACGGCTGACACGGCAACGCTCCATGTTCTGTATCGCATGGCATCCGATGAAAAAGTAGTAGCTGGCAAAAAGTATCTTGAGCCTAAAAAATGGGCGAAACAAATTAACGATACGCTTGGACATACCGTCACATTTGCAAGCGGTGACTTTTTCATTGAAGGCGAACATGACGAAAAGATGATAGCAGACGAAGACTATCAGAGCCGGAGAGACGGTGGCTTTTACGATTATATGAACAAAAATCACGACAATGTATTCTTAATCACCAATGTCGGAACATACACACTTATCCCACATTTTGAGATAGGGGGAAAGTAAATGGCACGTAGCAGAATGTTCCATTTTCCGAACATCTCGATAGTTGAAGCTGACATCAAAGTAAATGTGAACCTTGACCGATTCGAAAAGCAATTCCAAGATGCTCAACTTTGGTTAGATGAACAGGTATGGACAGGCACAAAAAAGTATATTCCACAAAGAGACGGGATGCTGATTGATACAACCAATACGCAGAACGAAGCCTTGAAAGGTAGTGGAAAGGTTTATGCCGGATATGGTCCTTACGCCAGATACCTGTACATGGGGAAAGTTATGGTAGACCCGGAAACAGGATCACCGTGGGCGAGACCGGGGGCGAAAAAGGTGGTAACAGACCGTGATATTCAGTTCTCGAAAGTGCCAAATCCTTTTGCAACAGACCATTGGTTTGATTCTGCTAAAGATGAATTTGGTGATACATGGGTAAAAGGAGTGAAGAAACGTGCAGGCGGTGGATAGTAAAAAAATAGTGAAATACGATGTTGACGGATACGACATTGTAACAAATGCACTTAAAGATTTGCTGAATCAGTATCCGGGATTGGAAACCGGAGAAGTGTTTAAATTCTCCACACTCAAAGAAGATGACGGAATGGCATTCTATCCGGTATCAGGTGCGGTGATTGCACAGGAGAAAAAATCGGTAACAGGTAAGGTGAATCAGCTTTGTAACTACCCATTTTATATCGTGTACAGGACATCCCGTGATTCTCCGAATATGAAAGCGGATATCAAGGAATTTCTTGATAGTGTAGGTAAATGGCTGGAACGACAAACAGTCGTGATTGATGGCGAAAAGCATAGGCTTACATCTTACCCAACACTTACAGAAGAACGAAAAATAGAAGAGATTACAAGAATCACACCATCATACCTTGACAAAACTTACGAAAACAATGTGCAAGACTGGGTGATTAGTATGTCTCTTAAATACAGAAATGTATTCATAAGAACTAATTAACCGGACATCAATTGGAGATGTTCGCTGACCGTAAAAAGTTAACGGTAGAAAGGACTATAATATGGGAAATCTTAGTAGAGAAGCACTCGCGCATTACCTGGACTATAGTTTCAAACAGACAGAAGCAAGTGCTACGTGGGAAATCCTTGGTGATGACATTGACGATATGTCGGTTGATCTGAACCCGGATACAGAGACAAAGAAGAACATTCTTGGTCAGACAAAAACAACAGATAATGGATATGAACCGTCTATGGATGCAGATACATACTATGCAAACCCGGACAAAAAGCTGTATCCGAAGATTAGGGATATTGCAATGAAACGATTGAAAGGAGCAGACTGCAAAACACTTATGTTGGAAGTCCTTGTGGAAGATACAAGCGCAGAAAACCACCTTGCGTATGTCGAAGAGGTTATGGTAAAGCCTCAGTCTTATGGTGGAGATACATCTGGCGTAAACATTCCGTTCAAGGTGTCTTCCGATGGAAAGAGGACAGAGGGATATGTAAGTGCCACTTCGCTCGCTTCTGGAAACCCAGAATTTACAGCCGGAACAATCCCACATAGTCTTTCTACAGGAAAAGAAGTACTGTAACGCTTTATTAACAGGAGGAATAATATGAGCAACAAGTTACCAAAAAAAAGAAATGATAGCGAACTGGTTATTAAGATAAATGATGGCCGAGTCAAAATTCCGATCAAAAACCAGTTTGGTGAAACTCTTGGAAGTATAGTGTTCGCACCGACTGACACTAACATTGTTGACAGATACGAAGAAGTCGTTCGATTTTGGAAAAATTACAAGATGCCGGAAGATGACAGCATTGAAGCTGCCAGAAAAGCAGAAAAAGAAATTTCAGAGAAAATGTCTTATCTGATTAATGGAGATGCAGAAAAAGCATTTTTCCAGGTTCTCGGACCGTTTTCGCCAATGGATGATGGAAGAATTTTCCTCGAAATTGTAATTGACAGTGTTGCAAAAGTCATTGAAACAAAACTGAACACAAACGTAACAAAGGTACAGCGCCGTGTAAATAAGTACGTGGCCAAGTACCATAACTAATGGATGTCTGGAAACTTCCGAAATCCGTTAACGTAAACGGCAAAGAATATCGAATACGCTCAGATTACAGAGCCGTGTTAGATATTCTTTGTGCTATTAATGATCCCGATATAGTAGCCGGAATGTCCGAAGAAGAAAAAAACTTGGAGATATACACAACGATTCTGGCTATATTCTACGAAGACTTTGATAATCTTCCAACGGAAGACTGGGAAGAAGCTTTAAAGACAGCGAAAGAGTTTATTGACTGCGGATTTAAGGAAGATAAGAAAAAACCGCAACTTATGGATTGGAAAAAAGATGCAAAGATTCTAATTCCGGCCATTAATAAAGTGGCACATGAGGATATTCGTGATAAAGAGTACTTACATTGGTGGACGTTCATGGGACTTTTTATGGAGATTGGAGAATCTCTGTTCAGCACAATAACTAACATTCGTGAAAAAGTCTCAAAAGGGAAGAAATTGGATAGTTGGGAAAAAGAATTCTATTCTAGCAACAAAGAACTTGTTGACCTTAAAGCGACACCAGAGCGAAGCGAAGAAGAAAAAAAAGAATTAAGAAGAGTATTCGGACTCTTAAATAATTAACCGGGTATCATGTGGAGATACCCGCTGACCGCAAATATTTAGCGGTAGAAAGGACAATACATGACAGAAGATGGAAGTATTGTTATTAACACAAAAATCAGAACTGATGGTATAAAGGCGGGTTCACAAGAAATTGAAGCCGGATTGCGAAGAGCAGCAGACAGGGTGGATAATTTGGGAACGTCTGCAAAAAACGCCATCAACAAGCAAATAGATGCTTTTGCAAAACTGAATAACGAATACAGCGCACAAGAACAAAAGGTAGAATCGTTACGGCAAAAGGTAGCATCCTATGCAAATCAGCGCATCCCAACCACGGAATACAAGGAAATATCCGACCAAATTTCAAAAGCAGAAGCAAAACTCAATCAGCTTATGTCATCACAGGAACGTTTTGTAGCAAACGGAGGGAAAAAGAACACTTCGACTTATAAAAAAATGCAGTATGACATAGATGAACTTGCAAACACTATTAAATACGCAAGGTCGGAGCTTATTGATCTGGAAGTTTCTGGAAAAGCCTTTTCGACTGGTGTGAACACCAAAGAAGCACAGGCAGACATGGAAAGACTTGCGACCGCAGAAAGAAAACTTGCTGATATGCAGAACCGATTAAACACATCGTATTCTGGCATTAAAAGCAAACTTGCAAGTTACGGTACTGGTTTGGTCTCTTTGAAGGAGAAACTTTTTGGTGTAAACAGTGCGAATAACAAAACAGCGAATTCAAATTCAAAATTAAGCAAATCCTTTAAAGATACAAGTAAATCAGCCGGATCAGCAAGAATGAGTATCGGAAGAATGCTTACGATGTCTGTGTTGTTTAGCAGTGTTTTTCGAATTCTTAGTGCTCTTACACAAGGAATAATAGGTGGATTCAATAATCTCGCTCAATATTCCAAAACCACAAACGCAAATATATCTACTTTGTGGGGGAGCCTTATCAGATTGCAAAATGCATTTGCTACAGCTTTCAGTCCGATTCTGGAAGTTGTGACACCGATACTGTCACGATTCATTGACCTTATCAGTACAGCCATAACCTATGTAGGAATGTTTTTCGGGTATCTTGCCGGGAATAAAACATACACAAAGGCACTGGCAGTACAAAAAAATTATGCTGCCAGTCTGGACAAGACCGCCAAGTCTACGAAGAAAGCCACAAAAGCAGCGAAAGACTACCTGTCACCGCTCGATGAAATTAATCGGTACACAACAAATAAGGATACCGACACAACACCGTCTGGATCCGATGTAAACGGAACACCGATCAGCAAAATGTTTGAAGAAGTTCCAATAGATGCACCGCCGATTTTCGAAAAAATCAAGGATGTACTGGGGCAGATATTCCAACCGTTCAAAGAAGCGTGGGAGCGTGAGGGAAAGAACACAATTGATGCTGCTAAGTATGCATTATCGGAGCTTGGAGCACTTGCAAAGAGTGTCGGCAGTAGTATGTTGGAAGTCTGGACGAATGGTACAGGCACACAGATACTGTCTACCATGTTACAGATCGCACAGGGACTGCTTACAACGGTCGGGAATATCGCAAGGCAATTAGATATAGCTTGGAATAAAAATGCCGTAGGAACGGCCATTATACAGGCTATAGCAGATGCTTTCCAAAAGGTACTTGATATCATCAATCGTCTTGTGTGGGATACGGCTCAGTGGGCGGGATCGTTGAACTTTTACCCGTTACTTAATTCGATTAAGAATCTGTTTGAATCTATGTCACCGCTGATAGAAGCTATTGGAAGTTTCTTAGAAAGATTGTATACGAACATTATATTGCCGATGCTTACATGGCTGATAGAGAGCGGCCTTCCGGCACTTATTAATGTACTTGCTGGCTTGTTTAATTTCCTCGGTGAACATCAGTGGATTGTTGATGCCATTGGGACAGCATTAGTTACAGCGTTTGCTACATCAAAGATAGTTCCTTTAATTGCAACTATATCAAGCGCAGTTCTTGGATTTGCTGGACACATAGGAACATTAATTGACATTCTAAAAGGCGGTGGTGGATTAATTGGCGTTATCGGTCAAGTAGTTTCTACGTTTGGCATTGTTCCTATTGCAATAGCAACAGCAATAGCAGCAATCATATTAATAGCTACTCACTGGAATCAACTTAAAGCTGTAATGCTGAAGCTTATGGACTGGATAAAAGGAGTATTTGCCACTGACTGGCACGCTCAATTCGGAGTATTTGGAGATGTAGTAGAAGTTTTTCTTAACAGCTTTAAAGGGATTTTTAACAGCATTAAACAGATCTGCTCTGGGTTTGTCACATTTTTAAAAGGAGTATTTACAGGGAATGTAAATATGGCGCTAAAAGGAATACTAAACATACTCCGTGGAGCTGCTAACTTAATCTACTCAATTTTTAAAGCACCTGTAAATATGGTTATCGCTTTATTTAATGGATTGAATCAAGCAATCATTAATGCCATTAATGGATTAGTGGACGGACTGAATCACATTAAAGTACCGGATTGGGTTCCAGGTATCGGCGGTAAAGGAATTAATCTTTCCCATGCAAATTACACCAGAATTCCATATCTTGCACAAGGGGCAGTTATTCCGGCCGGAAATCCGTTCTTGGCGGTTCTTGGTGACCAGACAAAGGGAAACAACTTGGAGATGCCGGAAAATCTGTTAAGAAAAATCGTAAGTGAAGAAAGTGGCAAAGGTACAGGAATGATAAAACTTGTGGTAAATCTGGACAGCAGAACGGTACTTGAACAGCTTATTAATACAGCAAAAGAAATGCAGATGTCCAACGGACAGAATGTATTCGAACTTGGGAGGTAGGTAAATGGCACAGCAAGTGATTAAGATTAATGGTCGGACTATTCATCAGCCAGACACATTCAAATTCAGTTTTGCCACTACCTCTACAGAGGGAACAGAGCGATTAATGAGTGGCGTTATGTGCAATGAACCGATGTTCACGGTAGAATCTTACGCTTATGAGGGAAGTGACATAAGTATATCGGAAATGGCAAACCTTTTGCAGATGATTGTAAATCAGAGACAGGTGCAACTATATTATTTTTCCGTGTATTACGGAAGATGGAGAGAAGCACCGTTTTACGTCACACAAGGAAGTGTAGATATCGGGACATTAAAAGAGGGAGAAGAAAAGTACAAATCCCTTAGTTTTAACATAATCGGGGTGAATCCACTATGATACACATTAGCAATGCATATAAGAAAGCTATATACGGACGTAGTGACTGGTATCCATCTGCAAGGGTTACTTTCTTGGATGGCACAGTGTTAAATCTTGGCCGATCCGAATTTTTAATATCTGGCAACAACATTGTTGATGGAGCTGGTACACAAAGTTTGCCACTCGGCAATGTTGTTTCCAGAAAAATTACAGTAAAGCTGTATAACGCAGATGACAGATATAGAGTTCATAGCTTTCTTGGTGCCAAGATAACATTGTACAAGTCAATTAGCACGGATATAGGTGATCTGACTATAAAAAGTGGCACTTATACCGTAATTGACCCGGAAAGCTATGGGGATACCGTAAGCTTTTCTGCTTATGACGATGCATACAAACTTGACAGAGATTATACCACACATTTAACGTATCCGCTCAGCTTAAAGGATATTCTGAAAGATTCTTGCAGAACGTGCGGTGTGCAGATGGATGTTACTTCGTTTTCTGATGATAACATCATGGTAAAGGAAAAACCCACAAATACCACTCACAGACAGGTGATCGGATGGATTGCAATGATTGCTGGCGGTAATGCGTGGATGAATGCGGATAACCACTTACAGATTTCGCAGTATGACATGTCACTTTTTGACAATATAGCAGATACTGACGGTGGATGGTTTGATGATCCGAGACAGAACTATGATGGTGGGCAGTTTGAGACAGACATGATATCAGAAAAGTATTCAACTTATGCGGAAATGTCCGGCGGTACATTTTCTGAAAACATTAGCGAATATTACTACGACGACTTGGACTGGAGTTCCGAAAAATATTCAAGCGGTTCGAATGTTGACGGTGGATGGTTCGATGATGGATTGGAACTTCTTACAGATGATTCTTATGGAATTATGTACAGGTCTGTTGAAAGAAAGCAGAGAAATACATATCAACTGATAGGGAAAAAAGATAACCTGTTCTTGCTTAAAAGCGGGAATGTGCTTGGAGTACATTCGGTAGATGTAGAAGAAGCAAGTGGATACATTCTGACGGATGCCACGAACGTGTATACAAGCGGTGACATTTTGGATGATGGTAGTTTCAAATTGGTTGATAATTTCCACTTTTTAACCCAGTGGAAGACGGGGCTGACAACAGGAGTAGAGCCTATAGTAATCACAGGAATCCAAACTACAGAGAATGAAAAAACGTACACATATGGTTCTGACGGATACATATTGAGTATAGAGAATTCACTAATCAAAGATAAGAGCTTACTGGTTAATACAGTCGGAGCAAAACTTACGGGCGTATCATTTATGAATTTTTCCGGCGAACATCTTTCTTATCCTCTTGCAGACTTTATGGATCTTGCCTATGTTATCGACAGGAACGGAAAAGTAAACAAAACCATCTTGACTGATATTACTTTTAACTTTCTCGGTTTTACTTCGCTGAAATGTTCGGCCGAAAATGCAATCAGAAATAGCAGTAAGTACGTGACTTCTGAAACGAAAGCAGTACAAAAGGCTTCTGCAATGGCCGATAAAAAAATCAGCAAATACGATGAAGCTGTTCAATCCCTTACGGCATTAATGACACAAGGGATGGGATTTTTCAAGACGGAAAAGATACAGGATGATAAATCCATTGTATTTTATCTCCACAACAAAGAAAAACTGGAAGATTCGAACATTATCTGGAAAATGGTCGGGGATGCTTTTGCGGTATCTACAGACGGTGGAAAAACGTGGAATGCCGGACTTGATTCTAACGGAAACGCAGTAGTTAATGTACTTTCTGCCGTAGGTATTAACTGCGATTGGATACATTCTGGAACATTGACACTTGGTGGCTATAACAACCAAAATGGTGTACTTTCGATGCAAGATTCAGACGGAAATGAAATAGGGAGATGGAATAATCAAGGTGTGTATGCAAAAGGACATTATGTATCCGAAGATTCTATAGGTAGAAAAATAGATTTGCATAATGCAAAAATTGATCTTTACTCATCTGGAGGAAAATATACAGGTTACATTTCTGGAGAATTAGATGGTATAGAAGCGAGAGCTACGTCTACGGATTACCTAAACATCGGAAAAGGTTATTCCGAATTTAATGTTTCAAAAAGATTACAACTTTTAAGTAAAAATCAAATTGCCATTTCTGCAAAGGAGATTGTGATTAATGGAAATAAAGCAAAAACAGGAACTGCCGTGTTTAGCGATGGAAGTTACTTAAAATTTGTGAATGGCAATTTAGTCGGTGGAAGAACTGCAAGTGGCACAACATTTTAAGGAGACAGGCATATGACAAAAACAGAAAGTGCGGTTCAATGGGCTATTAATATCGCAAACGATAACAGACATGGATACAGCCAAGCGAACCGGTGGGGGAATCCAGACTATGATTGCTCATCACTCGTAATATCTGCATGGCAACAAGCCGGAGTTCCGGTAAAATCAAATGGAGCTACTTATACGGGAAATATGTACAATGTTTTTCGTGCTTGCGGATTTACGGATGTAACGGCAAGCTGCAACAGAGCCACTGGTGCTGGAATGCAAAGAGGGGATGTACTGCTAAATGTTAAATATCACACTGCAATGTACATCGGTGGTGGTCAGATGGTGCAAGCATCATCTACAAGAGGACATCCAGAAGCCGGGGATCAGACGGGAACAGAGATATGGGTGTGCAGATATTATAATTATTCGAGAGGATGGGATTACGTTTTACGGTATACAAAAGGCGGTTCTGCTGGCGGTGGAGGGACACCGACACAACCATCTGGTGTTTCTCTTGTAAGATGGATCCCTGGATAGAAAGGAGAAAATATGGCTATACAGATGCGTAGGGGACTACTTGCAGATTTTGACGCAAGTAAGATGCTCCCCGGTGAATTTGCGGTAACTATAGACGAAGTGGCCGAAAACCAAAAAGTATTTATCTGTTTTTCAGCCGGAACATTTAAGACGTTGGCTACAAGAGAAGATTTTGAGCAAGACTTGGCGAATATCCAACAGGCTATCGAAGACGCAAGAGAAGCGTCAAAGACAGCGAATGAAGCTATCGACAAGGCTAACCAAATCATAGCCGGAAAGGTCGGAATCGATGATACACAGTTGAGTGGATCCACAGTGTATTCTTCGGAAAAGACAGATCAGCTGTACGTTAAAAAAACAGAATACGACAAACTTGTTGAAAAAGTAAACTCTTTGGTAAGCGATTTGTCGAATGCTCTAGTAAGTAGGTGATAGTATGGACCAGATATACATTGAAGCGTTGAACGAAGCGAAAACATTGTCAGATAATGATTACTTGCTCATAGAAACAAGCACAGAAGATCTAAAGATTTCTGTCGGGACTTTAAAACAACTGCTTTCCGTTGCTACAGCGGATAAATTAACAAATCCGTTTGAACTAACTCTTTCCGGCGATGCTACAGGGACAGCAACTATAGAGGGCAGTGAATCTGTTGATATTGATGTGTCTCAAATCAAAGCATCTTCGCTAAAAAACGATATTAAAATCAATGGTACACCGTTTGATGGGCAGGACGGAATAGTAACTGATCAATGGGGGAAAGAAAGACAGATTACTATCGGTGGATGCAGTAGGAGCGTAAATGGCGAATCTGATATTGAATTTCCGGCAAACGAAGTCTTTTCAGGATCTGGACAGCCTTACGTCCCGACCGCTGGTGGAGCTATGACAGGAGATTTAAAAAGGAACATTAATGATGCTGATTATACTGTTTACAGTGCTACTACAGAAACGACAGAATCTGGAACGTCTGTAAATATTAAATTTGGAGATGTTAATGCAAATCCAGTCATGCTCGGATTAAGCCAGCCAATTTGGAACAATGGCATAAATGTAAAAAAACTGCTTACAGAGGACGATATTTACGAGTTAGAAAGACGTATTAGTGAATTAGAAAGTATGGCTACACAAACATTATTTATTAAGGAGGAAGATATAAATGGCTGATGAAAAAGCGCAGAAAATCTATGGAAAATATATAAAAGAACTTCCACAAGTTACAGAAGTAAATGATACAGATGATATCATCGTTGAAGATTCTACACCGATTACAAATCGAACAAAACTTGGTGTTATTTTCGATACGATTAAAAGCAGAATTGCATCTACGTGGAAGTTTTCAGAATTAGGGAACAAAACAATTCTGACGTATATTACGGAATTAAAAGCAAAAGCCCCAGTATTTGGCACAACGTCTCTTATCGAAACACCTGCAAATACTTACAAAGATACTACTGTAAAATTCGGAAAAACTTTTTCAAAGGCTCCGACTGTACTTGTATCTCTTTCCGGTGGATCACAAAATACAAAATCGTTCGGAGTGCAGGTTTTAAGTACGACCACCAGTAGTTGCGTTATTCGTACTGTTAACGGAAACAATTCAAGTGTGTCTATTATTGTTAACTGGTGCGCATTAGCCTAAAAATGTGGGGAACATTGCCAACCGAAAAACATGAGATGATTTCCTTATCAAACAGGGAAGGAGAAAAAAATATGGCAGCTATGAGCGAAGAAACCATGTGCGAAGTGATCAAAAGCTGTGCCTACGGTTATACCGTAAACGAATTGGCAGAACACTACAGCATGGAAAAAACAGATGCAGAAAAGTTTGCGAAAGATCATGCATCAGAGATTACAGAAACGAAAGAACACTTAAAACAGGAGGGATATATTGAATAGGATAGTCGATGTTTCTGAACACAACGGGAACATCGACTGGGCGAAAGTAAAAGCATCCGGCATTGTAGGTGCTATCATCAGATGCGGATATGGACAAGATCAGACAGGACAGGATGACAAAAAATGGCTGAGAAATGTATCTGAATGTGAGCGACTTGGCATCCCTTACGGTGTATATCTGTATTCTTACGCAAAGACTACAGGTGCAGTACATGGAGAAATCAACCATGCATTAAGACTTTTAAAAGGACATTCTCCGGCATGGCCTGTATATTTCGACAGCGAACAGCGAGGAACACAGGGCGTTGCAAAAGCCAACGCAAAAGCATTTTGTGACGCAATGGTGGCACATGGCTATAAAGCCGGAATCTATGCATCTACATCTTGGTATAAGAACTATATCGGTCAGACATGGGGATATTCTCTGTGGATTGCATCTTACGGCTCTAAGTCCGCCGGAGTAGACGGAATCGACATGTGGCAGTACACGTCAAGAGGTTCTATTCCAGGCATTCCAGGTTATGTGGATGTGAACTATGTGTATAAGAATCTTGGTGGTACTGCAAAGCCTGTGCAGAAACCGAATTCTACACAGACCACAACAGCAAAACCGGTAGATGAATCTTGGAAAGGTGACAAGAGATATTACCTGGAAAACACCCGTGTAGGGGCATGGCAGAAAGCTATGAACATAGGATTTGACACTAAAGTATTATCTGAGGATAACAAATTCGGTGTCGGCTCACAGGATTTTGCTAAAAAACATATCTTATGGTCGGGGCAGACGCACAACTGTATCACGGCTATTAGATGGCTTAGACGTACCCTCAGAGACGTATATGGCTTTACGAAGTTGTCTTATAATGAGGGGTGGACAGACTACCTCGGGAAGTGCGTAGAAGTATTCCAGAGGAACAGAGGACTTACACCGGATAGAAAAGTAGGACTTATCACGACCTACTGGCTCTTATCCGGCATCGTGAAATAAAATTAAGAGCAAATATTCTTTACATACAATACCAAAAATCCCACTACTGTTTTCTCGCCAGTAGTGGGATTTTGAATCATTTATTAATTACATATTTTATATCTTTTGTTGACCAGAAATCCGGCGCAACATTAATTTCGAAGCTCTTAAAATCTGTAGGTACTTGATATACGATGATTCCATTCATTTTCTTTCCGGAAGCAACTGATCCGTCTAATTGCGTTTTTCCCTCTGCTTCTGGGGCTTGCTGTCCGAGAATGTCTTGATTCAACGAATAATCATCGCAATAAGCTTCAAAGTTCGCTGCAGAACTAATATTGATATCTTTGGATGAATTGTTCTCGATGTTAAATTCAAGTATCAAAAACTCTTTTCCATCATCCGGTTTCACATATTCACTTCCGGCTGATTCTGTAGAACTTACTAATGTTACATTAACGTCTTTAAGAGATACTGTTTCACCGACCTGAAATTCTTTTTTCTCATCCACTGTTCCCGATTGAGAACTTTCATCGTTTTTATCAGAAGAAGAGCTTACTTTTTTTGGTTCACTTTTGTCTCCTCCTGCCAACGATCCTATAGCTCCAATTACTACGAATACTCCGAACACTATAAGTATAGTTTTGAGACATCCACCTTTTTCCTTTTTCACTTTAATTCCTCCCTCATTATATAGTATGCTATGATTATATTCTATTAAGTATTTTCCTTTTCTTTTCTTCGTATTCTTGCTTATTGATTGCTCCACAGTCAAGAAGTTCTTTCAATGTTTTCAGCTGATTTAGATCATTTGCAACTTCTGCGGTAGATTCTGGTTTTTCGCTTATCTTTTTGTTTAGAAAATCCATAAATTCTTTATATCTTTTTTTGTAATCTTTTCCTATAACCGAAAGAAGTAAAGAATTTGGATCATTTTTAACCGTCTTCTTCCAGCCTTTGTCCATCCATTTTATTTGCTTGGCCTGTTCTCCCGGAATTATAAATTGTATATATCCAGGCCCCCACCAAACACTTGGCTCCTTGCATGTTATACCACTAATGTTTTGATAATAGAATTTTCTCCCTTGTTTTCGAGAATCTGTTACATACATAGGAATAATCTCTACATATTCATCACAAGCAACAAGTTTCCCGAAAAAGCTATCTAATTCCAAGACCTTTTTATTCTGCATATAAGTACCTCCGCATACATAGTATGCTATCTTCTTAATACCGCAATCACAACTCCAAACCTTACCCATTGTTCCATGTCTTCAAAACTATTCGGATCAACTTCTATGACATCACCGAAGCCGTTGATCGGGACTAACTTTATCTTACCTCTCTGTACATACCGCCTTATATACGCACGTCCTGTTTCTTTGTGTATAATAATCACGGTATCACCGTTTCTTGGTACTCTTTTGGATATGCAAATGATATCACCCTTTACATATACAGGAAGCAAGTTGTTGCTCGTTATCCTTATACCACAATGTAACGTCTCACCGTACTTTTTTATGTATTCCGGACAGTATATCCGCTCTTCGTGTGAGGAATCCAATATCATACCGTCAGCCATCTCACCAGTGAGGAATAGAACATCCAACATGTTTTCGGGATCCGTTTCCAACACTTTCATAGAGATTTCATAATCCATCTTACCAAGAATATACGCACGTTGCCTGTCAGTCAATTGCCTGTACTTTCCCAATACCTCGTATTCCTTAGAAGAATACCCTAAGAGATCAGGGATAGATTTATGAGTTAGTTCCGACAACCTTAGTGCTAAGAAAACGTCAAGATTATTAGTCTTTCGTGAAACGATGTTTTTGTATGTGGACACAGACACACCAAGCATCTTAGAAAAGAGAACTTGCGTAAAATCAAGGCTTTTCCGCTCTTCTTCGATGTTATGTGCGAAGTTATCCAACATTTCATTTTTCGTCAACATTATGTCACATCCTGTCGAAAAGGCTAATATCTTGGCTATTTTTCATTCTTTTTAATAAGAAAAATACGATAATTTAGCCAACATCTTGACTATAGTTTCGAGTTATAATCTATATAAATATTACATGTATAATTATAAAATAAAAATGGCACTTGTCAAGCCATTGATAGGAGGTAATCTAATGGGAAAGGACGAAATGAACAGCAAGAGCATCAAAACATGGACTGATACTTATGAAAACGAAATCAAGCGGATGATAAAAGGCATCCGTGACCCTCGCCTAATGCGGTACATCTATCTTGTGGTAAAAGATGCTATCAGTGAAAACATTGACAGATAACAAACATATGTTCTATAATGTAGGTAATCGCTACTGGAATGACGTGTCGGTATATTGGAGGGATTTATGTGGATGAAGAAAAACGCAAAGAAGAACTTATTAAAATGATAGAAAACATAAAAGATGCAGATACAATCAAGTATCTGCATACATTCATAAAAACTTTTTTGGAAGAGTGGGGTTAATCCTCGCTCTTTCTTTTTAACATTGAATCGACCATATCAATAATAATTTTTCTGTCCCTTTCGGTTAGAAGAGCTATCTTTTTTAGAAGTTTAGCGTCTTGCTCTGCTAAACTTTCGGGCGGTGCGTCTTTTTTTTTCATTGGCACATCGAACCCCATAAGCCATAACGGTTCAACTTTTAGTACCTTTGCCATCTTCCCACTGCTTATGTTCGATGGTGCATGCATACCGCTTAAATATTGGCTGATAGAAGCTTTTGAGACTTCGCTTTTCTCGGCTAATTCCTGTGGTATCATATTATTGTTATCCAAGGCTTTTTTCAGTCGTTTCGCTGTGATTTCATTCTTCATTTTGTATACCTCCTTTCCTCTATATAGTAGCATAACAAAGTTAAACTTTCAACACAAAAAGTTTAATTATTTTAAACTAAAGTGTTGACAAAATAGTTAAATGGCGTTAAACTATAGTCAGAAACAAACGAAAGGAGGAAAGCAAATGCCTTACACTTATAACAAACTTAGAGGTAGAATTATTGAAAAATATGGTTCACAGTCAGCTTTTGCCGATGAAATCGGAAGAAGCCAAGTATCTGTATCAAGAAAGTTGCAGTGTAAATCCGAATTTTCACAAGAAGATATGAACACATGGGCGAGATTTCTTGACATTGGGTTAAGTGAATATGGGGTATATTTTTTTACCTAAAAGTTTAACATCGTTAAACTGCGATTGGGTATTAGGAGGTGATAGCGTGGAATACAGTCCATTAGGTAATGGAAAGCCAATATCCCAGAAAGTGAGCGGTAATTGTGTAGAAACTACTTTCGAAAGAACGAACGGATTAAAGTCGGAATACGATATTTACGTAAACTGGATGAATCCGAATCAGTTAGCAGAAGTTTCATTTCAGTTGCCTTTCCGCGATTGGAAGATACTTGAAAACTCTGAGGTTTGGAAAAATCTGGATGAATTTCTGGCGGGAGTTCAAATCGAATATATTCCGAAGTACCACCGAGCCCCACCAATTGTAGCGGAAAAGGTTGTGTATAGAAGTCTGTTAGGTTCTTTAATCGCATTCGTTCGTGATAAATTGACTCGCCAATAGCACGCTCTTTTGAGCATGAGTAATGGACACCATCATACAAGTAAGAGATATTCACGATTGATATAGCGATTCTGGAATGATTGATGATTTCGAAGTGAACGATCAGTTCATTATCATCTTTCAGCTTGAAGCCGATAGGAATAAATTCTATCTTTCTCCGAGATTGAAACAAGTTCCATGCAGTACCGACAGCACCGAAAACTGCGATAGCAAAAGTTACATTTTCTCTTGTGAATAATTCTTGCATGAAATTAAAAATGGCGTGCATTATACAACCTCTTTTCTTTAGTATTTGAAAAATTATAACACAAAAAAGGGGTGATAACAAAGATGATAACTGCATCGGTTATTTGCGCGGTATACGGGATAACTGCATTGATTGTGGCGTTTATCGTAACAGAAATCGAAAAACCGTTCTGGTTGTTCTTGAGAGTGCCATATTTGACTTGCAGTTCACAGATGTCAATAAATCTGGCAATGGCATTACTTCTGTTTTACTACATTGGACAAGTCAATGCATAACATAAATTGAATACAGGGAGGTGACAACATGGAACAGGACAAACTTTTAAAAGTAGATAAAACCATTGAAAAACTGTGTGACTTTTTGCAGAAAGAAACAGAACGTGCTGAATCTATTTATGAAAGTCAGGAATTGGCCGAAATGACAAAAGCTCTGGCTGAGCTGATGTCTGCCAGAGCAAAGTTTGATTAAAGGAGGTTACAACATGAATCCTAAATTTGCATTGGTGCAGATAGGAAAGAGCACAAACGTTTTCATTGATGGTAAATACATCACAAATGGCATAGAAGACTTGAACTATCACGCAAGAAATGAAAGCGGAGAGTTGTGTCCGACCGTAGAAATGAGAATCAATATTCAAGAATTTTCTTTTGATGATGGTATTACGTTTGAACAGTTTGTGGAATCAGTAAACAGTAAAAGAAAAACCCTGAGTGAAGTTGCTGAAATGGCTGATAGCAAGGACACTCAGGGAAATGATTAAAGAAGAATATCTTCTGAGATTTTGATACATCCATTGATGCTATTTGTTTTATGGATGCAGTGATTCTCGACTAATTCCTCTATTGCAGAATCATGATTAGGGAAATCCATGTAAGAGAAATAATAAAACTTATTTTCTTTCGTGTCTCTGTAAATATCCAAAAGGTATTTTAAGAAATTTTCTGCATTAGTACTTAATACCATAATTGAAACTCCTTTCTGGATTACTCGGCATGGCAGTGCCTGTATAAACAGTATAGGAGAATCCAGAAGAAAAGACAAGGAGAGTGATGGCAAAGATGAAAAGAAAGCTAGATCAATCAACGGTGGCAATAATCATCGGAGTTACATCAATAGTCAAAAATGTTATTGGAGGAAGTAATGTCGTTAAGAAGTGAGAACAAAAATATTTATTGGGCGTGGAAATCTATGAAGCAACGTTGCAAAAATCCTAATTGTAAAGCTTACAAAAACTACGGAGAGCGTGGGATAAAAGTATGCGAAGAATGGGAAGAATTTGAGCCATTTTTAAGTTGGAGTTTGTCTAATGGATATTCAAAAGGACTTGATCTCGACAGGAAAGATAATGACGGAGATTATACGCCGGATAATTGCAGATGGATATCGAGAGAAGAAAACATAAACAACCGAAGAAATACAATTAAAATTTCTGTCAATGGTGAAACACTTCCAGAAACTGTATGGGCAAGAAAAATAGGGGTTGACCGTGCACTTATAAAATATTGGATTCGATCAAATGGAGAACGATATGCAGAAAAGAGAATTAGCGAAATTTTAGAGAATGGATATACCCCTAAAGATTACGGATATAGTCACAGGAAGCCTGTAAGGCATTTGGAATCCGGAAAGACATTTCCTTCCATTAGAGAAGCAGCTAAATATTTCAAAATTACACCTTGCACAATTTCAAATGCGTTAAGGCAGAACCGTGCTACAGGCAAAGGCAGATTCGAGCTGGAAGAAACTTCAGAAACATCCGGCAACGTTGTAAGACAAAAAGGCAGTAAAAAAGCCTAAAAATATTTATTTTTCAATGTATTCAAATTATTGGAAAGGTAAATGTGAAAATGGTAGTTGATTTTTGGTCAAATCGCAAGCCACTTAGCAAGCCACAACCCTTGAAAAATAAGGGCAAAACGGTAACTGGTCGCAAGCCAAACGTTACTCAGATAACAATCAATTGACAAGCCAAAATTAAAGAAATTTTCAAAAAATCTAAAATTTCGACAAGCCACTTGACAAGCAAATGACAAGCTAAAACCCTTGAAAAATAAGGCAAAACCGCTTGTCAAGTGAAAACGGTTAGCAAGCCACATAACAATCCATTAACAATCAATTCGCAAGCCAGTTAACAACAATAGAAGAATATAAAGAAGAATAAGAATAAAAAGAATATAGATATATGTCAGACGCAAACGGTCTGACGATAAAAGGGACATAAAAAGTGCCCCGCTGGTACTGGCATACCAGACAGGGCGGTGTACCGCTAAAGAACGCTTAGCGAATACAGGTTGATTATAACACATTCTCCTGTAATTCGCAAATCTGAAGAACAGGAGGAAGCACACATGACAATGGCAACAGAGATTATCCGCAAGCTGAAAAGAAAAATAATTTTTTGGCGTTGCTTATGGTTTGTCACATTCATCGCAATGCTGACACTTATGATCGGGTAGGAGGTAGCGCATGGAAGACAAGCTTAACTACTACAGGATAGCACTTGTGATTACGCTATACGCATTGGCGGTTATGATAGCCGGATGTGTATAAAAAAGAGTGCCGATGGAAAATCCAATCAAGCACTCAGAAAAACATTCAAGAAAATTATAACACATGAAAGGAGATTTGAACATGGGAGAAGAGAAAAAAGATAGCTTACAGAGCGTAATGGATGCAGTGGCATATATCGTGAGCGACTACGAAAATTCAGTACACGGATATGCCTACCAGAAAGCGCAACTGGACACGTTGAAAAGATTTGTCCGCAAAAACAGCTATGTTGAGCGAGACATGATTTTAAAGTTAATGGGGTGGGATGAAGATGGAAAGCATTAAAGGCTATGACCATTGGAAGACCATACCGCCGGAGCCGTAAGAAGAAAAACAAGAATATTGCACATGCTGTGGAAGACCTGTATACAGTGGTTACAGCTTATACACGTTTGACGGACAGGTGCTATGCGAAGAATGCGTGAAAGAGATCACAGGAGGGAAAGAAGATGGCAGAGATATGGATGATCTGCAAACCGGACTTAGAATACCGTATCGGGGCATATGCCTATGAAACAGATATGGACAAGGCTTATGTGCATAAGCTTGCCGACAAGGTAGCAGAAAAAAACAAGTGTAAAACAATCGTGAAAGAACTTTAGGAGGTAAACGAAATGCAAAAATTGGAATTGACCATAAATCAGACGATGGGGGTTATCACCGGAAACTTTGAGGACATTAAGAAATCTCTTGAAACAGAGATGGCAGTGTATGAGACAAAGCAGTTTGCAGAAGAGGATAAGCAGAAAGCCAAAGGTGATTTGGCAGACCTCAGAAAGCTGAGAAAGGCAGTGAACGACCGCAAGGTTGAAGTGAAGAAAGAGTACATGAAGCCTTATGAAGTGTTTGAGGGCAAGGTGAAAGAGCTGATCGGAGTGATTGATAAACCTATCGCACTGATTGACGGACAGGTGAAAGAGTTTGAAGCAAAACGTGTAGAAGAGAAAAAAGCAGAAATCCAGAACCTGTACAACGAATTTGTGGAAGAAGAACTGCATGATTACATCCCACTGGAAAAAATCTACGGTGAGAAGTGGACAAATGCATCCACCACGATGAAATCTATCCGGGAAGAGATAAACTCAAAGGTTATGCAGACCAGACAGGATATTGCAACCATTAAGGCTATGAAGTCTGAAAAAGAGGAACAGGCGTTGAACCTGTACATGGAGAACAACAACCTTGCTCTTGCTATCCAGATTATTAACCGCTACGAACAGGAAAAAGCGGAAATCTTACGGAGAAAAGAGAAAGAGGAACAGGAAAGACGTGATCGTGAACTCGAAAGAGAACGCGAGAGGGTAAGAGAAGAAGAACGTGCCAGAATCCGTGAAGAGGAAAGACTTAAGACAGAAGCAGAACAGAAAGTCATCGACCAGATCAAGACGGTGGACGAAGTGAAAGCAGCGGAATTCACCACGGAAGATTCGAAGACGGTAGTATTTACGGTTAAGGCTACGGATGCAGAACTGGAAGAGATTGAAATGGCATTAACTTCTCTAGGCGTTTACTTTGAAAGGAAAGATGTGTAATGGCAGAAGAAAAGAGCAAACGTGAACTTGATATCACAGAGAAGCTTTCCGAGATCCAGACAAGAATGGATGTACCGAAAGACAAGCATAACGATTTTGGTGGATACGATTACAGAAGCGCAGAGAGTATCTTGAATGAGTTCAAGAAATATTCAAGGGAATACAATGTATCTCTTACGCTGAAAGATGAAATCGTGGAGATAGCCGGAAGAGTATACGTGAAATCGACAGCAACATTTATCGACTGCGAAAATGGTGGAGAAATATCTGTTCCGGCGTATGCACGGGAGCCGGAGACGAAACCGAAGATGGACGAATCACAGGTTACGGGATCCGCATCAAGCTACGCCAGAAAGTACGCCATGAACGCATTATTTCTTCTGGATGATGTAAAGGATCCTGAAACGAACGAATACGCGCAGCAGACGGGAGCCGATAAAAAGAGCGGTGGAAAGAAAGAACAGAAAGCCAATGACGGAAAGATTACACAAGGGCAGATAAAAGAACTTCGGAAGATATTTGAAAAAAACAAAATTGATGAAGTAAAGGCTATAGCCGGATACAGTGCACAGAAGATTGAAGATCTGACGCAACAGCAGTACGGGTGGTTCCGTGATAATCAGGAAGAAGCCAGAAAGATGTTTGGTGTGTAAATGGACTATACAGGTACTTTTGATAGCTTGGCGGTGGATTTTGCCACCAATAAGCAAAAAGCCAGTCTAACGCTAAACGAAGACGCGAGACAGGCATTTGAGAACCTTAGAGGTAAGCAGATTACAATAACGATTAAGGCATACAAGAAAAAAAGAAGCCTCGATGCAAACTCTTATTTCCATGTACTGGTTGGAAAGATTGCAGATGCGACCGGGAACAGCAAGGTGTACATAAAGAATAAGCTAATAGCGGAATATGGACAGTACGAAACCATTAACGGTGCATTAGTTCCGCTCCCATTGGACGATGATATAGACGCATACAATGTGGAATTTGTTCATCTGCAACCTACGTCTAGGACAACCACCAATCAGAAAGGAAAAGTATTCCGGGTGAATCTGGTAATGCGAGGTTCACATACTTACGATACCGATGAAATGTCAAAACTGATTGACGGGACTGTGTACGAAGCGAAAGAACTTGGAATAGAGACAATGACACCGAACCAGATTCAAGAGATGAAAGAAAGATGGGGTATGAAGATTGGCGAAAAGACTTAAAAGTGTATTCACTGACGATATGGAACACTGCTACTTTACAGGAAGCCCAAACTGCCACAGACACCACATTTTCTATGGTCCGTACAGAAAAAAATCGGAAGAATACGGATTTGTGATTCCGTTAGCACCACATTTACATGAATTTACGCCCGAGAGCGTACACGGGAACCCAAACAGTGGGTTGGACTTAGAACTTAAGCAAATGGCACAGAGATATTTTGAAGAACACTACGGAACAAGAGAAGAGTTCATACAGGTGTTCGGAAAGAACAGGTTGTAACTAAATAAATATAGATTCATGTGGCAAAAGGAACTATTAACAGGTTCTAACGCATATCATCTCACCCATTCGATATGCGTTAGAACAAGATATTGTATCACGGCCGGAGAAGCCACACTCCGGCAGAAAGGAGAAAAAGCGTTTGGGAAAGAATAGAGAGACGGCAGAAAGCTATTTTATTCGAATACCGGATGGACATAGAAACGCAATACAACGTCCGTGCAACATGAATGTTGATAGAATCTTTCGAAGAATGATAGAGCATGCGAATAACAATGGTGACTGTATTGTGAATATTGGAGATGGCGTATTCAGACCGATTCCGGGTGATCCGGTAGATGAAAAAGCATTCCATGAATACATTGGGAAAGAATTACATAGAGCCAGAGCGATCCAGTATAAACGGCTCTGCATGAAGCAGACGTTTGAGAGTTGGAAAAAGATAGGTAGGGATTACAATGCATTACATTTTGATGGTGAAAGGCAAAATGAACAACATGAATGATTATATCCGGGCACTGAATACCAACAGGTACAAGGGAGCGGATATGAAGAAAGATAATGAATCCCGTGTGATGCAAGCTATATATGAGCAATTCGGAAGATTGCGAATAACAAGAAAAGTACGGATGCACTACCGATGGTATGAGCCGGACAAGAGACGGGATTTGGATAATGTGAGCGCATTTGGGCGAAAGTGTATCCAAGATGCATTAGTAGATACCAAAGTCTTACAGGACGATGGATGGAAAAACATAGTTGGATTCACGGATGAATTCTATGTTGATAAGAAAAATCCGAGAATTGAGGTGGATATTGAAGAGGTGTGAGCGAGAATTACATAAAACTTAGCAGAAAAATACTGGAATGGGACTGGTATCCAGATATAAAGACGTGTCGGTTATTCTTGCATATGTTACTAAAAGCCAACTGGAAAGATGCAAGCTTTCGGGGAGAAGAGATCAAAAGAGGATCATTTGTTTCTTCGACATCCGTTCTTTCGAAAGAAACAGGGTTGTCTGAGAGCGAACTGAGGACAGCACTTTCACATTTGAGAAAAACAGGTGAGATTACATGCAAAACAACAAACCGATATACCGTATATACGGTGAATAACTATGCAAGATACCAGACCGAACAGAAGAATGAAAAAAAAGATAAGCCGATAAGACAGGAAGAAAAGCCGGAGAAAGACAATGGATCCGTTGAAGCTGTCATAAAAGCTTGGAACGATTTGGAAAGCTACGGGATAAAACCTGTAAAGAAGATAGAAAAGACTTCCAAGAGATATCAGAATTTACAAGCGAGATTAGAAAGCAACGGATTGGATGATGTCTTGAAAGCAGTGGACAATGTGAAGAAAAGCAAGTACTTACAAGGAAAAGTGAAGAACTGGAAGATAACATTCGACTGGTTTGTGTTACCGAACAATTTCACAAAAGTTTTTGAGGGACAGTACGAGGATAGCGGACAGGAGAAAAAAGGATTTAATAATTTCGATGGCCGGAACTATGACATGAATGATCTAGAGAGAAAGCTTATTACATAGGAGGAAGAATATGGAAAAACCGGATGGATGCACTTATCCAAACTGTTTTATCTGTCCTTTGGCAGACTGTAGTTGGGCGAGTGCTAAAGCTGAATTACCTGGAGAAACAAAGAAAAAGCGGAGAATAGTAAGACGTAGCAAAAAAGAACGATGTTCGGAGGTGACTTTGTGACAAGACAGGAACTGGAAGACAAAGAGCAAGAGGAATATCTTGCGGAGTGGTTAAGAAAAAAGAAAGAGAAAAAGAAGAAATTTAATTTTAGGAGGAACAAAAGTGGGAGAAGTAATAAAAGCTTATAAAGGATTAAACAAAGATATGACTTGCAGAGATTTCCAGTATGAAGAGGGGAAAGAATACGAAGAAGAAAAAGCCGAAGCGTGCAACTGCGGATTTCATGCATGCGAGCACCCGTTAGATTGCCTTGGATATTATGATCCGGCACACAGTGTATATCATGAAGTCGAACAGAGTGGAGAGATATCGAAAAGATCTGATGATACGAAAGTAGCATCTACGAAGATTAAGATTGGGGGCAAGAGTGAGCATTGCCGGATTGGTACAGGCAGCTATCGAATATACGAAAGAAAGAGTTAAGCCAGAAGCAGAAGCTAATAAGGACTATGGGGCATCCAGTGCGACAGCCTACAAGGGAAAGTCGGCAGCAGAAAACCAAAATAGCGTAGCTGTAGCTTGGGGGCCAGAAGCAATGGCAAAAGGTGTAAAAGGATCCACACTTGTCCTTGCGGAATGGAAACGGATTGATAATGATGCATGGTACTGGGAAGAAGAAGCGTGGGAATTCGTAGAATCGTTAATGGTTCGTGTGGATGGAGAAAAAGTAAAAGAAAACACATGGTACACATTAAAGAATGGTGAACTCGTGGAGGTAGAAGATGAATAAAAAAGAATTGTTAGAAGCAACTTTTGAAGAGGAAAACCAGAAAGACAAAGTAATGCTGAAAGATATTCCGGTTGGAGGGAAGTTTGACACAGGCATTGGAAGATTTATTGTCTTGGATCAGAAAGGAGATTGCACAGCGGTTATCACAGAGGGATTATACCATAACCAAGAAGAATTTGATGGTTATAGTGCGAATTATTCATTATCAAAACTAAGAAAGCATTTTTATAAAGGAATTTATCCGGCATTCTTAGAAGAATTTGGTGACGAGAATCTTTGCTATACACCAGCAAGTCTTATATCGGTTGATATGCAGAAAAAATACGGCTCTATAGATGACAAGGTCAGACCACTGACATTTGAGGAAGCAAGGAAATATAATGACCTGTTGATAAATAAATGGCTGACAAATTGCTACTGGACATGCACACCTTGGAGTACAAAAGAGAGAGGATGTGGGAGCTTAGTAGCGATTGTCACACCGTCCGGTCGCATTGACTACACACGATGCGACTATGGTAAAGGGGCTCGCCCATTCTGCATCCTAAAATCTAACATCTTTGCATCTAAAATTGAGGAGGAATAAACAGTGAATAGAAAAGAAGTATTGGAAATCAGAAAGCAGTTCTCACCAGAGAATTGTGCGATCACCCGTATAGCCGGATGCTATGTAGATGGAGAAAAAGAAAAGCGCATGGAAAGAGAAGAAGCGTTTCTTTCACTGCCGGAAGAACAGGCATTTAAGTATTTTGACATCTTTAAAAAGACCTTATCCGGGAAAATCGGAAAGAACCTGTTGAACCTGGAATACAAGCTGAAAGAAAGTAGAAGCAGTGACCCAGAGGGCGAAGAACATGAATTGTTGATGAATTCTACGAAAAGATTCTTACATCTTATGACTGCGCTGAGAATTACTACATCATACTTATCCACGCAGTATATGACGTACCGGGAAAGACATCGGACGGAGAAGTGTTGGAAGATGCATCTGAGGAAGTATACGATTTCATTCTTTGTTGCATCTGCCCGGTGAAACTTTCAAAAGCCGGTCTTACTTACAACGGGAAAGATGAACGGATGGAAGAGAGAACCCGTGATTGGGTAGTAGGTATGCCGGACAAAGGATTTCTATTCCCGGCATTTAACGACCGGAAGACGGATGTACATAGCGTACTTTATTACACCCGGAAGTCTGCCGAGGTACAAGAAGAAATGGTCCGAGAGGTACTTGGAATTGATTTGGTTGTATCTGCCGATGGAGAGAAAGATAAATTCGGTAAGTTGTTAAAGGATGTACTTGGAGAAGATGCAGACAGCAAGACCGTGAAAGACATCTTTGAGGGCATATCCGAAGAGATGGAACGCCATGCAGAAGACCCGGAGCCATACAAAATGTGTGAAAACGAACTGAAAAAGATATTCTGTAACAGCGGTGTACCGGATGAAAAGATGGAAATGTTTGAGGATGCTTACTGGGAGAACATCGGGAATGTACCTGTTATGGCAAGTAACATTTGCGACAACAAGGTGGTTAATATCCAGGTTTCAGAGGGGAAGATAACTATCAATGCAGATTTCATCAGTAATCTTGAAATCAAGGAAGTTGACGGAAGAAAATGCATGGTACTGCCAGTGGATTATGTAAAAGTTAACGGAATTTCAACGAAAGCGTAGGTGAGGAAGATGAAATATAAGGTTGGAGACAAGGTAAGAGTAAAAGAAAACTTACCTTTGTATATGAAAGCTCACTGCGTATCTACTTTTAGTCCAGAAACATTGGAGTATAACGGAATGATAGTTACGGTTAGTGAAGTGAAAAAAGATCAATACAAAATTGATGAGGATAACGGCTTTTACGATTGGTATGAAGATATGCTTGAACCAGTAGAAGAAATGAGTGCGGAAGAAGCATTGAAAACGTATACGGAATTTTGTAGTGAGCATAGTTGCAATGACTGCCCTATTCAAAAACTCGATACTACTTATTATTGTCCTGATATTAGAAAAGAATATCCAGAAGACGTTGTTAAAGTACTTAAGCAGTGGAAAGCCGACCATGAGAAAAAGCCGATTGAGACAAAATGGGTATGGTATGTGAAAATCATTGAAGCTGATACGCATTTGCTGAAACACGAAGAGCTTTTAGAACTTGATTTCAGTATCCCGATGGATCGGAAAAAAGAAGAAATTCTCAAGAAATACTGTGCTGAACACGATGGAAAATATTATGTAACCGATGAACGTAGATGCGTAGTAAAGGAGTAGCCATGAACACAGGAGAAAAGATAGATTACATGATTCAGTGTTTACAGGTAGCAAAAGGAGAATATGAATACGAAGCTGAACGTTATGCACATGAATGTGCTGAGGATTACGAATGGCTTAATAAGCACCATATTACCAACAAAGCACTGATAAGAGAAAATCTAAGGAATGTGGCAAGGATGGGATTTTAGGTAGCAAACGAGGTGAAATGATGGATGGACTAATTGCAAAAAAGAGATGGTTAAATCTTATCCTTAGTGGGAAGAAAACTATTGAAATAAGAGGTAGTAATACCAAGAAAATAGGACAGCCGATCTATTTACTGGAAAGTGGGACAAACCTTGTAAAAGGCACATGTATTATAGACTCTACATATCCAATATCCTGTTCTGATTGGTCTGAGGAAAGAGAAAAACACTGTGTTGACATATCTTATTCAGAGTTGAAGAAAAGGTATAAAAGACCTCATGCGTGGGTACTGAGAAATGTGAAACTGACGGAAGAAGAATGGAAGTACGAACATCCAAAGGGTGCGATTATATGGGTAAAAGATGTAATGCCGGCATATGAACTGCAAACTGGATATATAGACGTAATTCTTAGAAACAATATGTAATTTACAGAAAGGAGTACGGAGCTCCGGCCGGGCAAAGATATATCGGCTCCTTTCGAGAAGAATGAAAAAAGAAGAATTCATAAAACTTGCACCGAAATGCGGATATGGCAGTGAAGACCGGGCAAGAGATTATACAGAGCGAAATCCTAAAATGCATTATAGCGTGGATGATTTTATAAAACTCTACCATGAACCAATAGATTCTATGCACTGGAACGGCATACGTGCTACGAAAGGATTGTATGAAATGTACGGGATTAACGGAAGAACTACGGCTAAGAGGAATGGAGTAGCTGGAAATGACAGTACGAGACAGGATTGGGGGATGTGAGAGTGAAATTTATAGACTGGTTCGCCGGAATAGGTGGTTTCCGAAGAGGAATGGAACTTGCCGGACATGAATGCGTTGGTTTTTGCGAATTTGATAAATTTGCTACAGCGAGTTATATTTCCATGCATCTTCTGACGGACGAACAAAGAAAGAGGCTGGATGAATTACCACAGAAGAAAAGACAGAAGGAGATTTTAAACGATGAATACAGAAATGGAGAATGGTACGCAAATGACGTTAGAAGAGTGTGTGCCGATGATATTCCAAAAGCAGACTGTTGGTGTTTCGGATTCCCATGCCAAGACATCTCAGTCGCAGGAAAGCAACTTGGATTTCAAGGAAACCGTTCGAGCTTGTTTTTCAGAGTTATGTACCTTATCGGACAGCTCAAAGAAGAAGATAAACCCACTTACCTTTTCATTGAGAACGTTAAGAATTTGCTTAGTGTTAATGGAGGATGGGATTTCGCCAGATTGCTCATTGAAATGGAGCAGGGGGGGTATGATGCAGAATGGCAGGTGCTCAACTCCAAAGATTTCGGAGTGCCACAAAACAGAGAAAGGTGCTTCATTATCGGACATCTTAGAAGCAGAGGTTCCACAGAAGTATTTCCTGCCGAAAGAGCAGACAGAGAAGATAGTATTCAAATAATAGGTCACAGAGACGGTTACAGGAGAAATACACAAGTATTCTCACAGGAAGGAATCACAGAAGCATTAGACACAGCGGCCGGAGGAGGAAGAGGACATCACGTAGCAATGCCGTGTTTTATAGATTTGAGCTATCAAAAATCAGAGCTAACTAATAAGGCAAGAGGAAGAGTTGGGCGTGATGTTGCGAATACCTTAGACACCAGTTGCAATCAAGGGATTTTCGTGCAGGTATCCGAAGAATTGACCGTATATGCTGTATGGTATGAAAAATACCAATGCTACATAGCAATCAGGCGACTGACTCCGAAAGAGTGTTTTAGACTTCAAGGATGGACAGATGATTACTTTGAAAAAGCAGCATTTGTAAATTCTGACAGCCAGTTGTATAAGCAAGCCGGAAATGGAGTAACTGTAAATGTGATCGAAGCAATTGCAGAAAAAATAAGATTTGCGTAGAAAGGTAAAAAATATGGCTAAAAGACCAGATGTAGCAGTGAATAAAATTGAATTCGATTCAAGCGAGGTAGATATGGCACTTAGAAAACAAATTCCAGAAAAACCGATATTTCTACATAACAGGAGCGATACTTGTTCACTGTGGGAATGCCCGCAGTGCAAAAGAAGATTTACAACAACACATAAACCGGGAGTACTTGATGGGACAGATATATATTATTGCCATAAATGTGGAAAAGCATTTGATTGGAGAGATTAATTATGCACATTGAATTAAAAAAAGATAGATAAAGACACATTGAAAGTCGGGGATGTGGTAGGAGTTGCAAGAGAGGTGAGCTTCGGATGGAAATCATCATTCCGACACCAGTTAATTACTCCGGCAAAAATTACAAGAATTACTCCGAAACGGACAAAGATTGAGACAGATCAATTCGGAGAACATGATAAGAATGAGATTTTTTATGAGTATGATGAAAATGCGGAAAAAGAAAATGAATTAGCTATCATGTTTAAACAAATTAAAGATAGAAGACGTGCGTTTGAGGACTTTGACAGGAAATACGGTCTTGGTTCGATTAAAGATGAAGATATCCAAAACATGGCATATCACATGAAAGCAATTACAGAGATTTTGAAGAAATACAAGGAGTAGCAATGTTTGAAGAATTATATAAATTCATATTCAGATTGCATTACGGGATAAAGTTCATGCCGGAAAAGGATTTTGACGAGCTTTTATCTCGGTGTGACTGGGAGCAAAAGATGTATGCATTGTGCTTTAGATATTTGTAAACGTGGAGAAAAATCATGAAAGCACCTTGACAATTGAATATTGATGGTTGGAATGGTATAATTTTCGTATCAAATATACGGGGAGGAAAATGCCAATGAAATGTCCATTTTGTAAAAGCGAAAATACCGAAAGAATTAGTGGAAGTACAGCCTTAACAAAACGAATTCCAGAAAAAGTAAGTGTGCAAGGGAATGTAACCTGTACAGAACCTGCAAATATAATGTCGGTTGAAACGCAAAGGTATATATGTCTTGATTGCGGATTTGTTTTTGAAAAACTAAGCGAATCAGATTTGAAACAGTATAAAGAAGCATAATTTCATCTACCAACCATCAGTATTCGGTGGTTGGTATTTTTTTACTCATTTTTAAGGAGAAAGGAAGGATTATAATGGCGAAATTTAATATTGAGGTAGAATTGGACTGGGTGGATGTAGAAGACGGATATACAATTGATGAAGAAATCAAGGAGCAAGTTGTTAGTGGTATTAAGGATGCACTTCTAAAAAAAGCAACAACAGAAGCTGTGGAAGCAGTTGATGATAAAATCGCAGAAAAGATTCTTGAAGCAGAAGGAACGATACAGGCAACCGTAGACCAGTTCGTTGCGAATGTGTGTGAGGAGAAGATTGGAAAGATTATTATTCCGGAAAAGAAGAACACTTGGAGTGAAGAGGTAACGTATAAACCTCTGTCCGAGTATGTAGGAGAAAGGTTTGAATTGTTCCTTACAGAAAAGAGATACGATAGAGATGGATGCATTGCAAGTTTTTCTAGTGACAGAAAATTATCGGCTGCCGATCTTATTACGAGACAATATTTGGAAAAAGAACTTGGCACAAAAGTAGAAAATATGATTGCTACTGCAAAAAGAGAAGTGGAAGAAAGTCTTGTGAAGTCACTGGAACAGAAATTGAAAGAGAATCTTGCGAAAGAAACAATTGAGAGAATGAATATTCCAGATGTTTTGAAGAGATTCAGTGAGATGGCACTTGAAGATAAAGATGAATAGATGGCCAGGGAGAAAGGAACGAATTATGAGTACATTTGAAGAAAGAATAGTGAAAGCAGTAACAGATAAATTGAATGACGGAACAGTTGAAGAGCTTGTATCCGATGCCGTAACAAAAGCACTGAAAAGCAGTATTGAAGATCAGTTCAACTGGAAAGGTGAAGCAAAGAAGATTATAGATGAGAAAGTAAAAGAAGTAATGACACCGGTAATCGAAAGAGTAAATCTGGACGAATATACAGTGAAACTCGATGCAGTTCTCACGGAAATTATTAACAGCACAAATCTGATTGACAACAAAGAAATCTTAGGAAACTTCAAGAGTCTTATGACAGAGCCGGATAAAGATACAATCAGCTTAAAAGAAGTGTTCGAAAAATACAAGGAATATGTCAGCGAGAGTGTTGATACATCAAAACTTGAAATAAATGTAGATGAAACGCCGTCATATCAGAATGTTACGGCCGATGTAACAGTCGAAATGAGAGATTCTATGTTTGGTAGAAGATATTGCGACTTATTGTTCAAATGCTATGAAGACGAGAATCTCACAAAGAAAATTCATCTTCATGAATCAAAACTGCATGGCAGATTCCGCATTACATCATTTAGAGGTGAAATTGATCTTAATTCATTAAGATATGTAGATAAGTTTGACATTTTCATGATGAGATTAGACAGGGCGTTCTGTGATATCACGGATGTTATGGATATGTATGATGATGATATCGAGGTTGAAGCAGAACCAGAAGTATCGTGGAGCTAAAAGGGAGAGAAAAAACTTATGAGATTGGCATATTGCATTGTTATGATTATTCTCTTATGTACGTATATAGCAGTAGAGGAAAGAGAGACAAGAATTGCAAAGGAAGAAGCGTATCAGGACGGATACCGAAAAGGACTGAAAGAATGCCACAAACTTCCGACACGACCGATTATCTTGGATGATTCTACGGAAGACATTGATTTTAAATGTTCATGCTGCGGACAGGAATATATAGTGCCGGAAGAGGAAAAACCGAAATACTGTAGCAAATGCGGAAGAGAGATTGACTGGGAGGATAAAGCGTATGGGATGCAGATATGAATGCAAAAAGTACGGAAAGCAGAGGTTCAAATGTTGCATAGAATGCGAGCATTACAAATACTGCAATAATCGCAATAGTGTGTGCGACAGAATACATTTTCATGAATACATGGAAGAATGCCCGGATTATGTAAAGGAGGATGAAGATGAGTAGAATCGGAATAGGAGCAAATGTCACACAGCCAGATGCAAAATGTATGAGCTGTAAATATTGGAAACAAGCAGAAAAAGAAAGATTTGGTTTTGGACGAGGTGGGTACTGCTCAACCGGATATTGCAAGAAAGATTTTCGGAAGAAAGGTAAGAAAAAATGAGAATAATTAGCCAAGATGGATGTTGTGATATACCTTATGAACAAGCCGTGGTTGCTCGCCTTGACAGAACGGTGGTTGCATATCCATTAAACGATTTGGGAAGTTCGGATTATATTCAGCTCGCCGATTATTCCACCGAAGAGAAAGCTATTAAGGCTATGGAAATGTGCAGAAACAGGTATGCATGGTGCAAAACGAGAAACAACGGAATGAACTCACTCACTATGGCTATGAGCTTTCGAAGAACAGATGAAATAGAACAACTTTTAGAAACGTTTGCGGAGGAAAATATTTTTCAATTCCCGGCAGATGAAGATGTGGAATAAATGTACTGGGTAGACAGAAGCACTGGCGAGATCGTATCTGAAAAAGACAAAAGCAAACCTCTATGGGCATATTATGAATATTTAAGAGGTTATGGGGACGGAGTTATTATCGAGACTTACATAATAGGAGAGAACCCGCTCTGCCTGATAGATTTTGCATATTGTGTCGGCGATAAGTATGTAAATCTAAAAAGAGATTGCCATTTCAAAAATCACGGCGTGGATAGAAACAATGTTAGATTGTGCGCCATAATCGTTCCGACTAAAGAATATGACGAAAAGATAAAAGAGATAAAGAGAGGTGTAGAAAAGTGAATAAAGAGATCAAAAATGCAGACATAGAAAAAATTACAGTTGATTATGCAACAAAAGTACGAGAAACGGAAGAAGAGTTTATTTTTCAGACAATAACACCTTTTTGTTTCAACATTTTACTAAAAATAATATCCAAAAAGGAATTAAAAGATACACTTTTAAGAGGACAGCAAATGAAATGGATTCCATGCAGTGAGAGACTACCGGAAGAGCCGAAAGAAAATCCGGCGTTTGATGGAAAATGTCTTGAAGCGTATTTAGTAACGAAAAAATACGGAAGTAGCGCCCAAGACAAAGCATATCCATTTAGAGCTTTTTGGGATGGAATTAATTTCACGGATGGATGGCGAATTTTGGATGTAATAGCGTGGATGCCGTTGCCGGAACCATACAAAGGAGAAGGGGAAGATGCAGAATAACGAAAGATTAAAGCTGTGTCCATTCTGCGGAGCGAAAGGATATATCCTTTCCAGAGAGTACCCAATAACATTAGGCGGTGGAACGGGATACTGGGTGATATGTAGCCGTTGCGGTGGGAGAGCTGGCGATGCGGATACGAAAGCAGGGGCGGTAAGAATGTGGAATTGGAGGACGGACAATGGGAAGACTGATTGATGCGGACAAGCTTATAAGAAGAATGAGAATTGATATGGATCGCATGAAATACCAATACAATCTTGATGTTATAGAGGGAATGAGTCTTGCGATAGGATACATTGTTGGAAGTCCGACAGTCTATTACATGGATAAAGTTGTTGAACAGTTGAATGAACTGTTAGAAGAGAAAACATCAGATAGTGGAGAAGATTGGTACACAGCAGAATGTTTGGGTAGAGCCATTGAAATTGTTAAGCGGGGTGGAAGAGATGAAGAATAAGGAGAAATACGCAAGTGAGATTATTGAGATCGCTTGCAGTGGGAATGTAGTTGCTGTCAGTAAAGTGACCGGAAAGCCGATCGCTTGCGAAAAGAACGATTGTAAAAACTGTTATCGTTATAATGATTTTTCGTTTTGTGACGAAGAACGTTTAAAAGAATGGGCAGAATCAGACTATATCGAAAAGCTGGTTATAAGCAAGAAAGATAGAGCGTTTTTGGAGTATCTTGGTAAAGAGCTCAAATATATTGTGAGAAGTAAAAGCAATAATTTGATGGCGTTCCAAAATAGTGCTGAAAAACGTGAAGATGGATGGGTGATTGGTTCCGGTGCGCTTAAATCACTACAAAAATTCAACATCGACTTTCCAATGGTCAAATGGTCAGATGATTCACCGTGGCTTATTGAGGACTTGAAAAAATTGGAGGCAGTAGACAGCTATGAGTAGAGAAAATGATATTAAAGGATGCGCTTAATGATGAATGCATTGGAAGAAAAAACAAAGGAGAAGACGGTAAAAAGAAAGAAAAACTACTATTTGGTAAAAAGTGATGTATTAGGATATGCGAAAAGGAAGGGATTGATTAATGGCCGGAGTAAGAGACAAATATCTGAGAGGGGCACATAAAGACATCTATTACATAAGCGAAGAGGACGAAAAAAAGATGTTGAATGAGTGCCAGAGGATGCGTGGAAACGATCAGCTTGAATTACTAAAATGGTGCCAAAATGCGAATAATGACTTATCGGGGATATTGTTCTTCTCACTTATCACAGGAATCGGATATGACTATATAAGCAAAAGATACTGGATACCGATTGCAAGAAAAGACTTCCAAGGATATCGGAGAAAAGTCTTGGATGAAATGTATAGGTGGATACTTTGGGGAGAACATGACGATGGAAAGATGGCAGAAAGGCTATTCGGAATAAAAAAGCACAAACACGGGAATACTACCGAAAAGGAGTGATGCGGATGGTAAGAGTTTTTGTGAACGGTAAACAGGTGACAAAAGAAGAACTTTCCAAATATGAAATCCATAACAATGCGGTAAAAAGGATTCTTTCAGAAAAGTTGACAAAAAATAAGTGATATTTTAGAATTGACCTTGATAGAATCTTGGTCAATTCTTTTTTAATTGAAAGGAGAATTGACATGAAAAAATTAAATGTAGGTTATATGAGAGTGTCTACAGAAGCACAGACCGAAAAGTATGGTCTTGATGTCCAAGAAGACAAGATAAATGAACTTGCCAAGAAAAGGGGCGTGAAGATAGCCAGATGGTATGTGGACGGGGGATATTCCGGGAGCAATATCCAAAGGCCAAACATACAGAAACTTCTGGAAGATGCAGAAGCCGGAGAAATACAGGCAGTATACATCTATAAGCTTGACAGAATGAGCCGTGATGTTGTAGATACTCTTACGCTTGTGAGTAAACTTTTGCCAAAATACAATGTAGAGGTGGTATCAGCTACAGAGGATTTGCGGAATGAAACACCGATGGATCGTGTGATGTTGGGCGTTAATGCAGTCATGGGGCAGTATGAGCGTGAGGTTATCTATATGCGTACAAGAGCCGGGATGGTGGAGCGTGTAAAGCGTGGACTGTGGATGGGTGGTGGTACGATACCGTACGGATATAGGTACGACAGGAACGATGGGATATTACATATCATCCCGGAAGAAGCGGAAAAGGTAAAAGCTATCTTTCAGATGTTCCGGGACGGATATTCGTGTGATAGGATTCAAAAAATCCTCGGGATGCATTCAGAGAAGCTTGTATCGAACATTATTAGACGAATAGCTTATGTAGGTAAAATACAATATAAAGGAAAAACATACCAAGGCTTGCATGAACCAATCATAGACGAAAAACTATTCTACGAAGTACAGGAAGAGATAAAAAAGAGATCCACAAATGCTTATGTAAGCAACAGGTATATGCTTACCGGGTTGTGCTATTGCGGAAAATGCGGTACTAAAATGCGTATGCAGAAGTGGGGAAAGTACACCAAGATAGTATGTTACTCACAGTACAAGGAAAAAGAGCATATATCTAAGACAGGGAACCCTTGCAAGAATAAAAAGGTGAGGGCAGATGTGGTAGAAAAAGAAGTAGAGGACTGTTTTAAACGATTTATCGTTAATGTCGAAGAAAAAGAGAATGAATCTGAAAGCACTAGGAAGATGATAGAAAAAGAGATATCACTAAGCGAAGCAAAACTGAAACGCCTATACACATTGTATGCAAGCGGTAGTTCCGGTACAGATACGCTTTTGGATGTTATCCAGGCAGAAGAAAAAACACTAAAAAACCTACGGGAAGAACTAAAGGCAGAAGACATCCGGGAGAAAGCTGGACGGGGAGAAAAAATAGAGAAAATAAAAGAGATGTCCAACGTGTGGGATACACTGACGGATTCCGAGAAAAACAAGGTGCTAAAAGAGTGTGTTGAAAAGGTAGTTATCACAGGCGATGACATAGACATACATTTTAGCATATATTAATAGGTACTTTCTCGCGTTCCAACCATCATCCCAACAGCGGTAGGAAGTGGAGAAAAGGAAGAAAAGACCGAGATTCTATTATATGATTAAGAAAAATAAAGACGGACCTGTAAAAAGTAAATATATAGATTAAGAGAAAAAAGATTTTGAAAATAATCGAAATCTTTCATTTTTTACTTGACTAGTGGACACCACTATGCTATAATAAAGACAGTTAAAGAACAGAGAACATCACAGGAGGTAAAGAAAGATGATGAAAATCGATGAACTTAGAAAAAGTCTTGTAGAAGCAGGATTTTACAAGAAAGAAGACATTGAAAAGATATGCGAGATCGAAAGAGCATATCTTGAAGAATGTGCGGAGATTGAAGAGGACTGCGAAAAAGAGGGATATCCTTCTAATGGCAGTAACTACGATCTCAGATGTGAGGTTGCTCGTAAATATTATGACGAGCAGTTGGATCTAATTGATTCAAAGTATGAGGTGTAAAAAATGGAGGAAGAAAAATGAAAAAATATGATTTAGTAAAAAGAACGGCAGAAATTAAGTATAAAGATAGAAAAGAAATTGAAGAAGGATGCACGGCTTTTGACGATTCGCCGGAATATATAAAAACATTCGATACACTGGAGGAAGCGAAAAAGGAACTTGCAAAACGTAAAACAGATGTTAGCAAATTTTCTTACCACGGAATGACATTCTACAAGGTTGAAGAGTATGTAATTGAAGAAAATGAATTTGAATATGACGAAGACGAAAGCAAATTTGTACAGACAGATTTTATTGACACATTAGAAAGCACAGAGATGAAAATTGAAGTCGTTGAAATACCTAGCCATGAAACAATAGCGATCTGCTCAAGCCTGGAAGAAGCGGAAGAAGCGGAAGACAATTACGAGGGCGAAAACGAAACATGCATAATGATTTAATAAAGCATTTCAGACGGTCCTTATGTCGGATTCTACGACGGTGGAGAACTTGACGGCACATGTGCACTTAAAGTATCTGAAAACAATATCGAAGAAATGATTGAAGCTGTAAAATCTTACGTAGAAAAAACATACTTAATCGGTGGAAACATAATGCAATACGGAAACGATAAAGACGAAATCATTATAAGAAACGCGGAAGTGATTGCAATATTGCGATAAAAAAGGAGATAGTAATGGAGAAAGCAAAAAGAAACGTCATGATAAACAAAGCCGGGGGAACATCTGGAAAGAATACAAAGAATTACCGTATTTCTATTCCGGTAGGGATGATAAAGGCACTTGGCGTGACGGAAGACGATAGAAGCGTTGTACTGGAAGAAAAAGACGGTGTGATAACTATTAAGAAAGAAAAAAGTACATGGAACAGATAGAAAAAACATAGTTTTTGTGGTATAATATAAGTAATAAAACTAAATAACGGGGACAATGAAATAGCACTTCTGACGGTAAGATGTAATTATCGTGGGAGGTGCTATTTTTGTATGCGGAAAAGGTAGGTGAGTGTATGGCAAATCTAAATAGCATTGCTAAGAAGTTACAGAAAGCAATACTACAAAAAGGATTAGTTATTAAGATGGGGACAAGTCAGTTTTATTCTGTGGAGCAAAATAGACTTATCACTATGCACATTCTATCTACTAGAGTGCTAGAGCGAAAGAAAAACGGGGAATGGAAATATTATGATTATGAAATTATCCGAACAGCATCACAGATAGAGATTGTAAATTGTTTAAATGATATATGGAGGGCGGTGAAAGAATGATTGGAGAAAAGACGATAATTCCGGCAGATGTAATACCAGAGAGCGACATTGCTCCGATTATGAGAAGAGCGAACGAACTCGAAGAAGAAAACGAAAAGCTGAAAGAAAAGAATGAGTATCTGCAAAAAGAGGTAGAAGACGCAAAGGCTGTCGAAAAACGGGCACTGTGCGAAGTACAGGAGCTTATTGCAAAGAATAAGAGACTGGTAGAAGAACACAACAGGCAGAATGGAACGATACAGGCACTTAACATTGCACTGGATGTCATTACAGACAGATACAGTAACCTAAGGAAGAGACTGTGTAGAACAGGCAAGGGCGGTGAGTAGCATGGATGGATATATGGAAGAGGGTGGGTAGATGCCGAAAGGAAAAGAACTTACTCCGAAGCAGAAAGCGTTTGCCGATGAATATCTGACTGATCTGAACGGGACAAGGGCGTATAAAGAAGTCTATAGAAATGTAAAAAATGATGCGACAGCAGCAGCAGCAGCTTCGAGATTGTTAAAAAACGTTAAAGTAAAAGCCTATATTGCTGAACGAATGAAAGAGATCCAGACCGAGAAGACAGCCGACCTTGAAGAAGTCATCCGATTCTTTTCATCTGTCATGCGTGGTGAAGTGAAAGACCAGTTTGATTTAGACGCTACTATCTCCGACCGCCTGTCTGCCGGACGTGAACTAATGCGTTGGTATGAGAAAGCCGATGGAGAAGAAAAAGATACTGGTGGAATCACAATCATAAATAACATTCCGAAACCGGAGGGCGCAGATGGGGGAGATTAAGCTTACAGATGTGATAGCTCCGGCTTTTTACGGCGTACATTGGGACATCATAGATGGAAAACATACGTATTATGATTTGTCCGGTGGCCGAGGTTCGACTAAATCTTCGTTTGTCGGTACAGAGATACCACTTGGAATGATGCAAGACGCAGTAAATGGCATACATTCAAATGCGGTAGTGTTCCGAAAAGTCGGGAATACACTAAGAGAATCGGTATTTGAACAAATCGCATGGGGAATAGATGCACTTGGAGCATCGGACGAATGGACATCAAGCCTAAGTCCTATGCAATATGTGTATAAGCCGACAGGACAGAAGATAATCTTCCGTGGATTGGATAAGGCGAAAAAGACAAAATCAATAAAGATTAGCAAAGGATATTTTAAGTACCTATGGTTTGAGGAATTGGACGAATTTGCCGGAATGGAAGAGGTGCGAATGACACAACAGTCAGTTCTTCGTGGTGGCGAAAAATTCGTTGTTTTTAAATCGTTCAATCCACCGATCAGCAACAGCAACTGGGCGAATAAGTACGTATCAGAGCCGAGAACAGACAGCTTAAGGCACAAAAGCGATTATAGATCTGTTCCGGTAGAATGGCTAGGGCAACAATTCATCGATGATGCTGAGTATCTGAAAGAAACAAACCCGAGAGCTTATGAGCACGAATATCTTGGAATTCCTGTAGGACTTGGAACAAATATTTTTGAACTCTTAGAGATCAGAGAAATCACTGATGAAGAAATAAGTAGGATGCAATCTATCTACCAGGGCGAGGACTGGGGATGGTTCCCGGATCCGAAAGCGTTTTTACGTGTTGCTTATGTTCCGAACCAACAGAAAGTATACGCACTGGATGAATTGGGTGGCTGCAAAATAAGGAACAGCGAGATGGCACGACAAATCAAAGAAAAGGGATATGATGATTGCGCTATCTACTGTGGAGTGGATGAAGAAGAGAGCATTGTTGACTTCCGTGATGCCGGACTTCCGGCACGTAAGGCAATCGTGACACCGGGTAGCCGGAAGTATACGTTTGAATGGTTGCAATGCCGTACATTGGTAATTGACCCAAGACGGACACCAAGACTGTACAAAGAGGTTATAGAGTATGAGCATGAGCGAGATGGCAATGGTGAAGTGATAGCAGATTATCCGGACGGGAATGACCACTGGATTGATGCATTGAGATATGCTACTAGTCCGATATCTATGAGACGTGGACAGAGTGCGTAGGAAAAGGTGAGTAGATGGGAATTATAGACAAGATAAAGGCGGTGTGGGATAAAGTGTTTAAAGTAAACGATGCAAAAAAAATATTCGGAATAGAAACAGGGCGGTCATCTGATATGGATACTGCCCTGTCGAAGTATAAAGACATGCGATCTGGTATTCCGTATTGGTGTACCGAGAGGATAAAGCCGACAAGGTTTTCAAACGTGATTTGCCGTGAGATAGCGAACCTCACACTGTTCAATGCAGATATACAGATTACAGGAAATGATGAACTGCAAAAGAGATTTGATAGCGTAATGAACACCTTACAGGAGAAACAAGAGGAAAGCTGTGCAACCTGTGGGATGATGGTCAAGAGCAACGGTGATGATGTAGAATTTTTGGATCCGGATTACTTTCTGATTACAGACACCAACACGGATGGGGATGCGTTAGCAGCTATCTTTTTCTCATACCTCAAGAAAAATGACAAATACTACACAAAAGCTGAGTATCACAGATTTGAGGATGTCGGACTGGAACGTGTATACCATATATCCAGTAAGGCTTTTAAATCTGACAACAAAGATATGATCGGTACAGAGATCACGCTTGACAGGGTAGATGAGTGGAAAGACATTGAGCCGGAAGTATACGTACATGGGTTAGAATATCCTCTGTTCGTCTACTGGCGAAATCCTTACGCAAATGCGATTGACAAGGAATCTCCACTGACCGTTCCGGCGTTTTCGGAATGCATCGAAGAATTGAGATGGCTTGACATTGCATTAAACATGATGGGAGATGAAACGGAAGACAGTAGACATATTACTTATGTACCGCAGACAGCTATTGAATATGCAAGCAATCACTCTATTGAATTGCCGAGATTTATTCAAGGAATCGAAATGGGAACGAACGAAGACAGCGTCAAAGAGCACGTTCCAACGTTATTAGTGGCCGAGCGTGTAGCCGGTATTAACTTCTTGTTGTCCATCATCGGATACAAATGTGGATTCTCAAACGGATATTTCTCTTTCGACCAAAATCAGGGCATACAGACAGCAACACAGGTAGAATCTGACGATAGGCGTACACTGCATACCATCCAGGCATTCCGAAACATTTTGGACGGAAAGAACCATGACGGAGTATTGCACAGAATCATCTATATCCTGTATGCAGTAGGCACAGCAAACGGAACTATTCCGGTAACGAACTACCAAACGGCATGCGATTTTGAAGACCTTGTATATAACTTAGAGGATGATCGTGCACGGTGGTGGAACTATGTGGTACAGGGTAAGGTTCCGGCATGGATGTATTTTGTGAAATTCGAGGGAATGACAGAAAGCGAAGCGAAAGCAATGATTGAAGAAGCGCAGGAACAGAACAAGCCGGACAGTGGATTGTACGAAGAATAGGAAAGAGGTGAACCAAAATGGAATATCTTATCATAGACCCGTCAACAAGAAAAATTGCAGTCCCCAAAAGCGAACAACTTTTTGGAGTGTACGGAGAGGGCAATATTGAAAGAAAGTATTTCAAATGCCCTAAAATCGTAGGAGATAATGTCGACTTGTCTGACTGTTACATTTTCGTAAATTACTATACTGCAAAAGGATTGCCGGGGAAATATACCGTAAAAGATGTGAAGGTAGACGGGGAGAATATCACTTTTTCGTGGGAGTTAAAGCAACACATCTTTGACGCAAACGAGGATACATCTATATATTTTGCAGTAGAAGCGAAAAACAAAGATAAAGTAGAAGTGTTCAGAACCAGCCCGGCTACCGGAAAGACCAAAGAGACGATAGACACGGATAAAGAGATCGAAGAGACTCACGTCGATGTCATTCTTGACCTTATATCCAGAGTAGACACATTGGAGAAAAAGCCTATTTCCGAGGAGCAGATAGAGAAATCTGTAAAAAGCTATCTGGAAAAGAATCCTATAGAAGAGACGGATCCAACGGTACCAGCATGGGCAAAAGAGGAAGAAAAACCTACTTATACCGCAGAAGAAGTAGGAGCACTGCCGAGTACGACCGTGATTCCATCGAAACTTTCAGAACTGACAGCGGACGATGAACACGAAACTGTGACAAAGGAAGAGAAACAAGCTTGGAACGCAAAGAGTGACTTTTCAGGAGAGTATAGAGATTTAAAGGGAAAACCAGAACTTGCTGAATGGGTGTTGCAAAGTAGGAAACCAACATATACAGCAAGCGAAGTAGGGGCACTGCCTAGTACGACGGAAATTCCGAAAAAATTGTCCGATATGGGAGAAGACACCACGCACAGAACAGTTACAGACACAGAAAAACAGAGTTGGAACAACAAGAGCAATTTTTCCGGCAACTATGAAGACTTACAAGGAAAGCCAATAATTCCTACAGTACCAACCACTCTTCCAAACCCGCAAGCCCTAACCATCACATATGGCGGTAAAACACACATCTATGATGGAAGTGAAGCCCTTGCAATCACAATCGAAACAGGTGGCATCGAAAGAGTAGAAAAACTTGATACAGATACCACAGTAACGCTCGAACCGAATAAGCTATACGTATTCCCAGAGATGGAGTCACTTACCTACACCATCGGAGAGGGCACAGGTGAGATACATTTCATTTTTAAATCTGGTGCAACGGCTACAAGGGTGGTACACCCGGCAGGGGTCAATATCGGGAGCTTTATGGTAGAGGGCAACAAGATATATGAGGTATCAATCTTAGAGGGATTACTTACATCCCAGAATTGGAGCGTGAGCGATGGAACGTAGAAGAACATTAGGAAGTGAGGTGGCAGAAAGTATGATAAATGAAGAGTTTGAATTATTAGGCGAAATTGATGTGTCAAATTTTGCATTTGTAAATTCTGTTATGTTTGAAAAGACATGCGACTGCTCAGAACTATTGCTGATATGGACAGATATGGAAAATTCGACTAATACAGATTCTACGGTTATGGTAAAGATTAATGATATTGTGGCAGATTGTGGAGCGCCTAGAACATCTAAGAGCGGAAGCAAAAAGAATGGATATACATTATATAAATGCTTAAATGGGTGCGGAACAATAGCAGTATCTCATACCGGAGCTAGTAGTAAAACAATGTATAGTGGCAATGCAGGGAATGCTATGATTCCTTACAATTTGATGCCGATTGCAGAGAAATTTAGGAAAATAAAAATCTACAACAGTGGAACACAATACTATGCAACATCTGGCACTATAAAAGTTTACGGGAGGTAAGTTGACATGAAATACAGAATGACACAAAATCTTGTCAGTCAGTCAGTCAGTCAGTCAGTCAGTCACGGCTTAGTTGATTCTAAATCCTGTGTCAAGAATGCCGTGGATATATGTTAAGACGGCGAATGATGATGGCAAAGGCACAGGAGGTAGAAGAGATGCTTGAATATGTAGGAGATATATCCGTACAAAACAAATGGGGTGCATTAGCTGTGAAAATTAATGCTGAAAACGATACACTGTACCTTTTACTCCCAAAGACTAATAAATATATCAAAAATATAATTATAAATGTCTATGGGAATAAGTACGGATATTTAGCATGTAGCGAAAGCACAACAGCGGGAGCGATTGTAGCGAGTAATTATACACTTTCTGACAATGCGGTGGATTTTTCGCTAAGAATTGGTGAAAGCAAGGTAGAAACTATTGATTTCGAAGTATACAAAAGAAGTTTATAAAAGAAAGCGAGGTGATTAAAAAATGTACGCAGAATTGCAAAACGGATTTCTGAGAAGTGCACCGAAGACCATAGTGTTAGACGGTCGCACTATCAATAATCCATTGCCAGAAGAACTGGAACAGTTAGGCTACAAGCCTGTGGTGTACGTAGATATGCCCATCGAGGTAACAGAGGGCAAACACTGGGAATCTGGATGGACGGAAGAAGAGAATGCGATTAGGCAGGTGTGGACACTGGTAGACAACCCAATCTATCCAGAGCCAGAATTAAGCGCAGATGAAGCACTAAATATTATAATGGGGGTGGTACAGTGACGAGGGAACAAGCAGAGCAGTTGCGGAAGCTGTTGGAAAACCAGACAGCCAACATGACCGATGAACAAATATTGAAGTATCCAGACTTTGTGGAGAAATGGCAGTCTGGCAAGGAATATGTAGTTGGCAAGCGGTTGGAATACGATGGTACTATCTACAAGGTATTACAAGCCCACACAAGCCAAGAGACATGGATACCACCGGATGCGCCGTCTTTGTTCGCCAAGGTGCTTATACCGGACACTGACACGATTCCAGAGTGGGAACAACCAGACAGCACGAATCCATACAGCAAGGGCGATAAGGTTACACACAACGGCAAGACATGGCAGAGCACCATTGACAACAACGTCTGGGAGCCGGGTGTGTATGGATGGGAAGAGGTATAAGGGGACACGCCAATCCGAAAGATAAATGATAATGTCTGTAAAGGAGGACTAAAAAATGGAACAGATTATTAGTTATGTAAAGCCGGAGTTAATGGTGGTTTCTTTTGCCTTGTATTTTCTTGGGAAATGGATGAAAAATTCAAAGAGAATTAAGGATAAAGACATTCCACTCTCTCTCGGAGGTATTGGAATTATTATTTGCGGAATGTATGTAACAGCAACTTGCGATTTGGACAGCATGAAAAACGTTTTTATGGCACTGTTCACGTCTATAGTACAAGGCATCATGGTAGCCGGACTGAGTACATACGTTAATCAGATTATTAAGCAGATTGGAAAGGACGAATAAAGATGGCAACAAGTACGATTAATATTATTGTGATTTGTGTGTTTTTCTTAATTCTTCTTGCATGGCCAGATGGAAAGGGTAAGTAATGCTTACGCCGGAATATCTCTTTCATGTGACCGAGGGAGCCGAAAAGATAACGTCAGACATGCATAAGAACATTATGGACATGATCGTTGAGCGTATAATGGTACGCATAGGTCGTGGAGAAGACTATATGCTTACAGCTACGGACAGGTGGCAGATACAGGTGTTACAGGAATCCGGCTACTTATTGGAAGACATACAAAAAGAGATTGCTGACAAAACGAAGAAGCAAGAGAACGAGCTGAAAAGCGCATTTGAAGAAGCCGGAATAAAAGCTATCGAGAGAGACGATGCGATATATAGGGCGGTAGGACTATCACCTACGCCCTTATTGCAATCTCCGGCATTGCTCAGAATACTGGAAAGAGATTATAACGCTACGTGTGGAGAATGGAGAAACCTTACACGAACAACGGCAGATGAAGCACAGAAGTTGTTTTTGAAAGAGGTCGACACAGCTTACCGCATGACATCAAGCGGTGCCGTATCATACACACAAGCTGTCAGGAATGCTGTTGACAAGATGATAAAGCAAGGTGTTAAAGTATCCTATCCGTCCGGTAGAGAAATGAGCATTGAATCAGCCACAATGATGACTGTCCGCACAGGGATAAGCCAGTGCGCCGGAGCAATCGCATTAAAACGAATGGAAGAATTGGAATGGGATACTATCTTAGTATCTGCACATGTGGGCGCACGAATTGGTGATGGCGGTAACAATCCAACGAACCACTTTTGGTGGCAAGGAAAATTCTATTCCCGGACAGGCAAAGACAAGAGGTTCCCGGACTTCCGAACATCAACAGGCTACGGAACGGTGACAGGGTTGTGTGGCGTGAACTGCCGACACTCTTTCGGGTCCGGTGACGGTGAAAACAATCCGTATGCAGATATCAATCTGTCAAGCGAAGACAATATCAAAGCGGAAGAACGTGCGAAAAAACAACGTCTTATGGAAAGGCATATTCGCAACAGCAAGAGAGAGATTCAGAATTTGCAGACTGCTATAGATGCAAGCGGAGATGATAAGCTTAAATTCGAATTGCAACAGATGTATGACCGCAAATCAGCGGTACTCAGACGGCAGAATAAGCAATACCGTGAGTTCTGCAAAGATAATGGTCTTAAAGAATATTCGGAACGTCTACGGGTAGCACAGTGGGATAGGTCGCAGGCTGTGAAATCTGCAAAAGCAGCACAAAGATATCTTAATACGAAAGGTGATGTAAAATGAGTGGATTGACAAGAATGGCAAAAATGTGCAGAGAGTGTCCGTTTAAAGACAAGTGCAAAAATAAGCGGTTGGAGAAAGAAGCGTATCTTACTCCTGTTATCTCACCGATTATTGAAGATGTGGCATCACCTGTATTAAAGGCTCATGATTACAGAAATGTAAAGGTTGCAGAAAAAACGACAATCACTATTGATGTAGAGGACCTGAAAGAAAGAATGCGAAAAGAGATATACAGGCAAGCCGGAATCGGATTGAATTATGGAGCGTAACACATGGAACTAATAACACAGATACTTGCTATATGCGGTGCTATATCTGTTATCGGTGGTGCTGTTGCGGTGCTTTCCGGGTGGTACAAATCATGGAAAGCACCAAAGCAAAAACAGGACAACCGTATAGAACAGATTGAAAAACGAATAACGAACATTGAAACATCTATCACAGGGATTAATCAGAAACTTGATAACGATTATAAGAACATAAGGAATACGAGGGATGATATGAATCTATTAATGAGAAGTATGTTTAATTTGATCGAAAACAAAATCACAGGGAATAACATTGAGGGTTTAAAAAAAACTCGGGAAGAGCTTGTAAATGCTATGACGGACAAGAAACCAAAGGAATTATGAAAATATACTCTTTTACACGACCAGAACTTGACTATTTTGAATTAGAATGCAACTTTACATCGGATGAATTGAAACTGTTCCGGCTCCGTGCTAAAGCTATGCCTTTAGAGGACTGTGCGGAAGAAATGAATGTGAGTGTGTCTACGGTCAAGAGATTGAGTAGAAGAGTAAATGATAAGATTGAAAGGGTGGTATAGGCATGAACTTCGGAGAAGCCATAAAATGCATGAAAAAGGGAAAGAAAGTTACACGCAATGTATGGAAAGAAAGCTTTTTCAATGGGAGAAAACAGTTTATTTTTATTGGGAAAAACAAAGGTTTAACAACGAATACGTTTCTTGCAATTCTACCAGAAGAAGAATGCTTTTCGGACTGCATTATGGGGTATACGCGAAAAGGAATCTTTCAGCCAAACTGGACACCAACACAAGAAGATATGCTTGCGGAAGATTGGGAAATGTATCCGGCAGAGGAAACGGTAGTCGATGAAACGCCGAACATTACGGCAGATGAAATGATTGATCTCAAAAACCGTATCGGGTGGAACATTAAATTTTATTCTACCGGGGAAACAATTATTTCTGAGCACATGGACTATCAAAAACTCTTAACCGGGGCAGAAAATACATATACGCTGTCGTTTGCTATCCCTAAAAAAAGTCTTGATGGTTTGTCAATGACAAATAAATGCCAAAACGTTATTGTTTCTGGACTTTTATTCAAAGTATATGCTTCTAGGAATATTGCTGACGATAGCCTTTGGCTCGTGACGGAAAGTGCCTTATCTGAAAAAGAATTTCACACAATTATAAGATTGGAGAGGTGATTGTATGATACCTAAGATTTTTAAAATAAGCGGATACCTCATAGACCCGACAGGAAGACTTGAGCCACACCACATTAAGGCGAAAATGCTTTATGGCTGTGGATTTCCACTTGTAGGACAGCACATTCACGTACAGAAAGCAGAGATTAAGAAGCTGAATGAAAAGCATCCGCTTATGAGAGAGAACTGTGATTTGGCAGAATGCGAGAAGTATTTCAATGACGAACCGCCGACAGTGAGCAATAGAAAAGTTGAACCCGGACAGGTGTACAGGCACTTCAAGGGCGAGACAGTAAAAGTCCTGTATATTGCACAGGATAGCGAAATGCCTGGGCAGTTCAAAGTAGTCTATGAATGTTCTGGTGGCGTGTGGTGCAGACCTTACGGAATGTTCGTAAGCAAAGTAGACAGGAAGAAATACCCGGATGTCAAGCAGAAGTATAGATTTGAGTTAGTTGAGGAATAAATGCAAAAGGTAAATATTCTTGGAACGGAATACGAAATAATTAGAGAAGCGTTTGAAGAAGAAACGATTGATGGCTTTTGCGACTACACAGCGCATATAATAAAAGTCAGAAATAATAATGTAAACGAAGTTGGTGATTTTGAAAAACTTATGAAAAAGCAATTAAGGCATGAAATCATACATGCTTTTCTTGCTGAAAGCGGATTACAGGCAAACTTTGAACATTATAAACAGTTCGGACATGAAGAAACAATCGTTGACTGGTTCGCCATTCAGTTTCCTAAAATTATGAAAACATTTGAAGAAATAGGAGCATTGTAAGAAAAGGAGAATGTTATAATGAAAGCAATGTTAAGTCAGCCAATGGCTGGAAAGACAGATCAAGAAATTGTAGAAACAAGAGAAAAAGCAATTAAGGTTCTTGAGGGAAAAGGGTATGAGATTGTAAATACTCTTTTTACAGATGAATGGTACAGTAATGAATCTATGAAAGAACGTGGAGTAGTTCAGATTCCATTATGTTTCCTTGCTAAGTCCTTAGAGAATATGTCTCTGTGCCATGCAGCGTACTTCTGTAAAGGCTGGGAAAATGCAAGAGGATGCAAGATTGAGCATGATGCTGCGGTTGCTTATGGTTTGGATATTATTTATGAGGAATAAATAATAAGTGATACTTTTTAGAGACTTTAACGAACTGTTAAGGTCTCTTTTTTATGCGTAAAATGAAAGCATAGAGAACAACAAATACTAATTTACAGGAGGTATGAGTATGAATCCATATATGCCATATACACCGTACATGCCACAGGATGCTTATATGCAAGATCAGATGGCATTACGACAACGGATAGACAACTTATCACAAGCTCAGCAGCAATACAAGGCACAGCCACAGCCGAATGTAAACTGGATACAGGTAACCGGAATTGACGGGGCAAGGAATCAGATTGTACAGCCGGGAACAACGGCTTGGATGATGGATAACAATGCACCGTATTTCTATGTTAAATCTGTTGACGGTGTGGGAAGTGTTACGTTTAAAGCTTTTGAATTCCATGAGGTACAGGCGAACAATCCACAACCTGTAGTGGAAAACATGGACGCTAAGTACGTAACAAGAGAAGAATTCAACAAATTACTGGATACATTGAAACCTCAGCCGGAAGAACAGAAAGGGGAGCTGACACATGAGTAATCCACTAATGGGAATGATGGGCGGTATGCCGGGTGGCAACGGCCCATTCGGAATGATTCAAAGAATGATGGGGATGATGCAAAATACACAGAATCCCGGAGCAATGCTACAGAATATGGCACAGAGCAACCCGAACATCAAAAAAGCTATGGATATGTGCCAAGGAAGAAACCCGAAAGATGTATTTATGGAGATGTGTCAGCAAAATGGCATGAATCCAAACGACATTATCAATAAAATAAAGTGATATCCGGACGGAGTGCACACGTCTTGATAAATAAAAGAAAAGGAGAACCAACATGAACGAGGGATTAAACACACTTAGCGCTGCCGATGTAGCAGCGGTCACAAGAAACAACGATGGAAACATGTGGGGTGACGGTGGATGGTTTTGGATCATCATTCTTGCTTTCCTGTTTTGCGGTAACGGATGGGGAAACAACAAAGGAGCACAGGACGCTTTTGTCTCTGACGAATTCGTGAAAAGAGATATCTTTAACACAAATCAGAATGTGTCCAACACAGCTTGCGAGACACAGAGAGACGTATTAGAGAACCGCTATACCACACAGCTCGGCTTGCAGAACTTACAGGCTCAGCAGGCTCAGTGTTGCTGTAACACACAGAAAGAAATCTTACAGAGTAGATATGACGCGGCATTACAGGCACAGAACATGCAGGCACAGATGGCACAGTGCTTAAAGAGATTCTTTAAAGCCATAAGGAATCTGTTTACCAAAAAAGTAAACACAGTAGGCACTTACGCATAGTAATATGCGTTGGCAACCGGGAGAATTGCTGGAAAATCTAAGTTTACTTTT
>OJPX01000332.1_pt1 | contig 25791 bp, 19 predicted proteins | sample 1598591 | NCBI WGS metagenome assembly OJPX01 (sample SAMN03922497, study PRJEB24848) | human gut metagenome | isolation source: stool sample | host: Homo sapiens | place: Germany | collected 2011-11
CTCGCTGCATAATTCTTGTTCGAATAAAATGTGTCAAGTGATATTGACAAAACCACTCTGTTACAAAGTATTTTCATAACTTTATAGAGGAGCATGACCTGCCGAGCTGTTGTGTGCATACACTCAGGCACACCAATGCTTCACTGCTCATTGCAGACAAGACACCGATAACAACAGTTGCTGGTCGTCTGGGTCACTCAACCCCTGAGATAACTCTGAGGTTGTATGCTCATCAGATGTCCGAAGAAAACAAGAAAGCGGCTGAGGCGATTGAGAAAATGCTATGAGCTATTCTTTTGGTGGGCTTGACATTTTACTAAAAGTAGAGTATAATATAGTTGAAGATAAGGTGCGAGGGTAACACTTTAAAGAAATCCCAATTGAAGATAAGGTGCGAGGGTAACACTTTAAAGAAATCCCAGTTGAAGATTTTCCCCTAGTACAACCCGTACTAGGGGATTTTGATTAGTTTGAAAGAGGAATAGCATGAAAAAGAAATATGAGATAAATTACTTATCAGAGGATTTTTTTGAAAAATATGACTCCAAACATTTTCCTGAAATTGAGCATAAATTAAATCGTCCTTATTTAGTCCTTGTTTTAAAAGTCGAAAATAATACATATGCTATTCCATTTAGAACAAATGTATCACATAAAGCTTGCTATCGTTTTAAAAATTCATCAAGAGATACTCATAGTTTTACTGGTCTTGATTATTCAAAAGCTGTTGTAGTAAATGATGATAGATATATTGGAACGTCTGCTTTTATTGATGAAAAAGAATTTCTAGAATTAAACAGAAAATATTACTTTATAATAAAACAATTTTCAGCGTATGTTAGTGGGTATAAAAAATATGTAGCTGGAGAATTAGATGATTTTTCTTCAAAGAAATATAGATATTCTACTTTGCAATATTTTCATTCTGAAATTGGTATATCAGTAAAACAGAATATTGAGCCTAAAGAAAAAGCAGTTGCTGCAAGCGCTGATGTGCCTGCAATTCATCCTGCTGTCATACGCAGACGAAGAAAGGTGGGTAGATCTCGCTAATTAATTATATTAAATTGCTAATTGCATTATTGACATTCTGTTGTTTGTGTTGTATAATATCAGTGTTGTAAGCTTGATGAGCTTGCAGCGGTTGTCCTGACCGTGCAAAAATGGGAGTTATTAAAGACGGGAGTCCTACCGTGTAAAATAAATGGGAGCTATCAAAGACGGGGACCCTACCGTATAAAATAAATGGGAGTTTTAAAAGGCGGGAGCCCTACCGAGCAAATAGGATCAAAAGCAGTACAGGTGTGCTGCTTTTTTATGTTGAATTTTACTTGACATTTTGTCGCAAGTAGAGTATAATATAAGTGAAGATAAGCAATGCTTATCATATGGAGGTCTTTGACCTTTGTAAAAAGAGGTAGTCCCTACCGTATAAGTGGGAGTTTTAAAAGCAGTGGACCCTACTGTGAGTGGGAGTTTTAAAAGCAGTGGACCCTACTGTGAGTGGGACCTATAAAAAACTTGGCTGCGGTATTTATATCGCAGCCTTTTTAATGAGAAACGGGTGAGAAGTATGAAAAAGAGGAGATTACATCTGTATACATTAGATGTCAAATATGTTCGTGATTTGGCTAATGCCGATAATAGAGTTATGTCAGTGTCACCTCAACAACATAAAGAAAATAGACCTTTTGTGGGAATAATAATTATTATGAAACAGCATAATTACTGTATTCCAATGACATCGCCTAAGCCTAAGCATAATAAGATGAAAAATGATCTTGATTTTTCTAAAATATTGGATTCAAATAATTGTTTGATTGGAGCGCTTAATTTTAATAATATGATTCCAGTTTCAAATGATGTAATCCAAAAGTTAGACATTCGTCCCAGCAGTAGTGATACTCCGAAAGAAAGAGAATATAAGGAGTTGCTAAATAATCAGCTCGACTGGTGTAATGATAACATTGATAATATAATTAAAAAGGCGAACAAGCTTTATCGCTTAATTACTCAAAGTCCTGAAAAATCAATCAACCTCACACGCCGTTGCTGTGATTTCAAAAAGCTTGAGGCTGTTCTCGAAAGACGTTTGGCTAAAGTGCAGTCAAACGAGTACGAGCCGAAAGAAAAAGCTGTTGCGGCAAGTGCAGAAATTCCAGTTAGACATCCAGCCATTATACGCAGACGCAAAAATACAGGCAGATCCCGTTATGGGCTGCCTGTTCTCTGTTTATTGAAAAGCTTGATCAGAACTTTGAGACGTGCGTCGTCATTGAAGAAAAGCTGTTCGCCATAAAGCTTTTCAACGGCTTTGTCCAGATTGATATGGGCAAGCAGCAGCTCAGGCGGTAGGTCATTATAGACATTGCCGAGTGGCTTGGCGGAGGATTATCCTGCAGCAGCCACATAAAGCGAATATCGGTTTTGCAGAGTTTTTCTATTTTTCGCAATGATTCGTATCCGTTTTCCATAAATGCAAACAGTATTACTTTCAGCAAAGTTTCTTCTTCATATCTTGGACGGCCTGTCCTGCGGTCCTCAGTCGTCAGGTATTTACTCAGGTCAATATGATTCATCACTTCACAAAATGTATATACCGGGTCAGTTGTTTCAATTATTTTTTCAATTTCTACTGGAAATTTTAATTGATATGGTGTATAATATTCTTGTGGTTGGTTATTCATGATACTTTAATTATACCACAAAAAAGACTGCTGTCTTGCTTTTGGGCAAGATCGCAGCCTTTTTTCTTGGGGACTTTTTTTACAGCCCCTGATAAATTTAGCATTTTTCTTTCTTTTTGAACTTTGTCAGATTGATTATCAACGCAAAAAGTGCCATAAAAAGAACTGCCACTATGAGAGTAACTGTCGATAATTTAATAAGGCTGTCAGTTAAGCCATACATGGATCTTGTTAGTGCATTATACACAGTGTCATTATGTATCGCAAGCCCATCATAATATTTTGTTCCCTTTAGGATAGCACACGGAACAAGAATGAGCATTGAGGAACAGAAAAGTGAAGTACCTACCCAATAAAGCAAACCGCTTATATGCTTTCTGTTTACTGCTGCCATAACGCCTATAAATATAACAGCCGTTGCAATAAGAGCTATCCTTATTTTTCTCGCAAGCACAAGCAGATCTTTAAGCTTTGTGGAAATGCCATTAGGTTTATTTATATGGCTCAAAAGCATAACATCAAGGTCGGATTCGATTGCCTGTTCCACATTTTTTATTGTCTTCTGCTTTATGTCTTCAAGTTCCTGAGTATATTCAACGCCCTCTTTTTCAGCCCATTTTGTATAATCATCTGAGATATTCTTTTCAAGAAGTGTGAAGTCTGCCTTAAACTCAGGAAGTTCGCTCTTTTTGCCAAGAATATAACTGAAAGTATCTTCAACATAGCTATAAATAGCGTTTGATACATCAGTTTTGTTAATCGACTTCTTCAGTGTATCAGCTTCAACACCAGTGTAGGCATATTGTTGTTCACAATATGTCTGTATCTCCTCAAAAGCCGTGTCCTCGATTTTTATCTTGTGCATACTGTTCGTATAGGTTGTCGGTTCAAAGAAAATATTGTCTGCCGCAAACAGAAGTGACAGCAGAAGGAATATAAACGCCAAAAACAGCGAGATTATCAGATTAGGCAGGTAGTTGTATAGTTTTTTGTTTTTCACAGATCTTACCCTCCTAATTCTTATATTCTTTGCTTACGACTTTGCAGATAACATAAAGCCTCTGATCTGAAAGACCCATATAGCCATTGTTCCAGCAAGTGTAGAGTATCAGATCATCTACAGGTGGATCTGCGGTCACGTCATAATACAAAAGGGAGGTATCTGTGTCTGGAAGCACCTTAGTTTCTGTGACCTCATAAGTAAATTTACCATAATCTGTTTTTAGTATCACTTGATCACCCACTAGAATATTAGGTAAATATCTGAAATAAGTGTGATTATGCGCTGCAAGGACAACTCTGCCTGTAGCACCTATATATGCAGAATAGTTAGATTGCACAACCCCTTTTGCTAGGAGATCATCAGAGTCTCCCCAGTAAACAGGCTCTTTGACAATGCCTGCCTTATCATTCTTTACGGTCAGCTCGGCATATTTGTCGCCGTAATACGGATAGATTATCTCATGCTGTTCCGTCTTTTTATCAGAATCTGGCACTGTGACTTTTGTTAATTCCTTCATAGGCAGTGCGTCTGCATTTCTGTATTTATTATCCTCTGATGGGTTTTTCAAATGAGCGTTCTCATTGAACGCTATTGCTGCATATCCTTGCAGCTCTATGAATTTTTTATAACTTACCAGCGTCATGATAGACAAACAAAGAGCCAAAACTAAAAGAGGCGTCAAGACCATTACAGCCACTGACGTCCTCTTATTTTTTTTCAGTTTGTTTGCGTCAGACGAGGAAGCTTTATCCTCTTTCCTGACCATATCTTAGCACTCTTTGTTCTTCTTAACAGCTACTGTAATACCAAATGCACTAAGAGCAAGTGTAAGAACCGCAGCAACCTGAACAGCTGTCATGCTGTTTGCACCAGTATTAAGAGAACCATTACCTGTGTTTGTTCCAATGTTTGTATTGCCATCTGAATCAACGACCTGAACGTTCCAATCCTTGCTTGTAAGCTCATCTACCTTGATAGTAACACCAAAGTGATTACCTGTAGCTACGCAAGCATCAGCAATAGCCTTTCTGCTATCCTCGCCCATTTCCTTAAACACCTGTCTAAGCTGATCGTTTGTTAGTGAAGCAAGATCTGTTCCTGCACCAAAAAGCTTGTCAGCAACAGGCTGAACATATGTAGCACCACAATCAGAGAGAGCCTTTACCATGTAATCATAGTCAGCAGAGCTGAACTTTGAAGCGTGGGAATCAAGGTAGTTCTTAAGCTCTGATACATGGTTAGAAGGAACACCTGCTGATTTAGCTGCAGAAACAACATCAGCAGAAGAAGCTGCTGATGCACTTACAACCATTGTTGAAGCAATGATGAACGCAGTAACAGAAGCCGAAATTGACTTAAATATCTTTTTCATAACACCTATCACCTTTCGTAATATTTTCTTATAACAATATTATACACTATTAAAATTCGATTGTCAATATTTTTATTGGTATTTTTTTCAGAAAAAAGCAAATATTTTTACGATGATTTGAAATAGTTATGTATAAGTGCGTATATGCGCTGTTTCATATAATTGTATATTGTTGGAAAACGCAAAAGATCCTCGGCATTCTCAAATAAAAGACTTATAACATTACTGTTTTGGTGCTTTTATGATTTTGTAAAAGCTGATCTCAAAGCATTTAGATATAATTTCTACATTAATTATTATAATTATACGCCTTGACACGATATCATGCCATGGTGTATAATTTTTGTGTATTATATAATTGATGTAATGTACAAGGAGGATATATATGAAAAATTATCTCAATGAAAGCCTTTCAGCTCAGGAAAGAGCTGAAGCACTTGTAAATGAAATGACCGTAGAGGAGGCGGCTTCACAGCTTAGATATGACGCTCCTGCTGTTGAGCGGCTCGGCATTCCTGCCTATAACTGGTGGAATGAGGGTATCCATGGGCTTGCACGAAGCGGTGTTGCCACCATGTTTCCACAGGCAATAGGTCTTGCGGCTATGTTTGACACCGACCTTGTGTTCAAAGTGGCAGATATAACCTCCACAGAAGCTCGTGCCAAGTATAATGAGTATTCAAAGCGTGATGACAGGGATATATACAAAGGTCTTACCCTTTGGGCACCTAATATAAATATTTTCAGAGATCCACGCTGGGGCAGAGGCCATGAGACTTACGGTGAAGACCCTTATCTTACCGCAGAGTGCGGCAAGGCATGTGTAAAAGGCTTGCAGGGCAGTGGCAAGGTACTGAAAACTGCCGCTTGTGCAAAGCATTTTGCAGTACATAGCGGACCTGAGGCTGTTCGCCATGAATTTAATGCAGAGGTTAGTTGGAAAGACCTTGAAGAGACCTATCTTTATGCCTTTGAGGAGCTTGTAAAAAAAGCAAAGGTCGAGGGTGTAATGGGTGCGTATAACCGTGTGAATGGCGAGCCGTCATGTGCTAGTGAGTTTCTAATGGGCAAGCTCGACAAATGGGGTTTTGATGGCTATTTTGTTTCTGATTGCTGGGCAATAAGGGATTTCCACGAACACCATATGGTGACGTCTTCTCCTGTAGAGTCGGCCGCAATGGCACTTAAAGCAGGTTGTAATGTGAACTGCGGTTGTACGTATGTACATCTGCTTTCTGCTCTTGACAAGGGGCTTGTGACAGAAGATGAAATCCGAGCTTCCTGTGTTGCTCTTATGAGAACTCGCATAAGACTTGGTATGTTTGACAAGTCAACGGAATATGACAACATACCATACAGCGTTGTTTCTTGCCCTGAGCATAAAGCTGTATCCTACCAGTGTGCAGTGAAGTCCATGGTGTTGCTCAAAAACAAGGGTATTCTTCCGCTTGACAAAAAATCAATATCAACTATCGCTGTAATAGGTCCAAATGCGGACAGCAGAGCGGCTTTAGAGGGCAATTATAACGGCACAGCCGACAGGTATGTTACTTTCCTTGAGGGTATCGAGGACGCATTTGATGGCAGGGTGCTTTATGCTGAAGGCTGTCACTTGTATAAGGACAGAGTATCGGGTCTTGCACAGGCAGGGGATAGATACGCCGAAGCTGAGGCGGCAGCGGCAAATTCTGATGTTGTGATACTTTGCGTTGGTCTTGACGCCACTATTGAGGGCGAGGAGGGCGACACAGGTAATGAGTTTTCATCAGGTGACAAGAACGATCTAAGACTTCCTGAAAGTCAGCGTGAGCTTATAAAGCGTGTCGCAAAGATCGGCAAGCCTATGATAGTGGTATGTGCGGCAGGAAGCTCAATAAATATCGAGCATGATTGTGACGCTCTTATTCACGCATGGTATCCGGGTTCAGAGGGCGGCAAGGCTATTGCGGATATTATCTTTGGTAAAGTGTCGCCATCAGGAAAACTGCCTGTTACATTCTATAATAGCGCTGACAAGTTGCCTTGCTTTACTGATTATGCTATGTCTGATAGAACATATAGGTACACGAGAGATAACATTCTTTATCCATTCGGCTATGGCCTTACTTATGGAGATGTTGTTGTTGCATCGTTTAGTTATGACGATGGCAAAGTCAATGTAGAGGTAGAAAATAACGGTGCCGATACATGTGATGTTATCGAACTTTACATTAAATCACATTGTGATAATGCTCCGGCTTATCCTGTGCTGTGCGGCTTCAAGAGGATTTTTGTCAAAAAAGGTGAAAAGCTTGATGTTGAAATCGAAGTACCTGACAAAGCTTTCACAACAGTGTCAGATATCGGCGAGAGAAAACAGTTTGCAAAGAAATTCACCCTCTATGTTGGTACGCATCAGCCTGATGAACTTAGTTGTCAGCTTAGTGGTACAAACTGTATGAGTATCGAGATAGAACGATAATGAAAAGAGATCTTACAAACGGCAGTATCATAAGCTTGCTTCTTGCTTTTTCAAGCCCGATGATACTGTGAAATCTGCTCCAGCAGGTGTATAACATTGCCGACACATTTATTGTTGGCAGATTTCTTGGCTAAAACGCCATTGCGGCTGTGGGCGGCACATACGCCCTCAAGACTTTTCTTTATTCGATCATAATAGGTCTGTGCATGGGCTGTGGCTCGCTTGTTTCTTATTGTTTCGGTGAAATAAATGAACGCCGCCTGAAAGGCTGTCTGAATATATCATTTCTGATGATAGGCTCTGTTACTTTGGTGACAGAGCCTATCACATTGTGCTTTCCCAATGAGATTTTGAAACTTTTGCATACTCCAATGAAAATAATGTTATTGACATTTGATTATGTTAGAATTATCCTGCCAGGTGTGGGACTTTGCTTTTACACTCTTGCCAAAGAACCTCTTTTGCGACTATCCTTCAAGAAAAAATCTTGGAAGGATTGCAGTTTTGGTGAAGTAGTGCGAATGTCGACCGTTGCCTCAGTTCAGCAATCTGTCATGAATTTCGGTATACTTATGATACAAGGACTGGTAAATAGTTTTGGAACGACTGTAATGGCGGCTTTTACAGTAGCCGTTCATAATTGTTAAATTAAGCTGTCAGCTTATATGATTTTCCAACAAATACTTGGCTGATTTTGTTTGTCTTATTGTATGTTATAACAAAAAACCATTTTTTGTTGAAATACAAAAAAACGTATCGTTTAAAGTTGACTTTTTGAATAGAATGTGATAAAATTATTATTGTACGGTTTATTTTTTGGGAAAATAACGAAAATATCAACAATAGGGTGAATAATACAAATGAAAAAAAATTACACTATCAAGGATCTCCTGGTACTTCTTCTCGGAAAGGTTTGGTATATCGTTGCCGCTTCAATAGTGTGTGCGATACTGGCCCTTTTCGTATCAAAATTTGTTATGAGTAAGCAGTATCAGTCACACGTTTCAATGTACGTTAAAAGTGCTGATAATCAGTCAACGGGTCAGGATAAGACTAATGTTGACTTACAGGACATTAACGCTTCAAAGTCATTGGTACAGACTTATATTGTTATACTTACTGATGACCCGGTAATGAACGAGGTAAGCGATAAGCTTCTTGAGATGTATACTCCTGAACAGCTTGCTCCTTATTTTACTGTAACAAGCGGCAGGGTTTCAAATGACGGCCTGAGAAATGCTTATAGCATGACCGCTGTAAATCAGACAGAGGTACTTCAGATAACTGCCACAACAACCAATGCAAAGCTTTCTTCTGACCTTTGTAACATCATGGCTGACGTCGCTCCGAGCTTTCTTATAAGAGTTATCGGTGCAGGCTCAGTTGAAAAGATAGGTGATGCTGAGGTTTACAATACACCTGTTTCTCCTAACACCACTAAAAATGTTGCCCTTGGCTTTGTTGGTGGCTTGATGGTGGCTGTTCTAGTGATACTTGTTATCGACTTTTTCGACAACACTGTAAAGAATTCTGATGAGCTTGGCGAAATTTATCAGAAGCCTATCGTTGGTGAGATAATGAATATTGGTGGAAAGACTTCTAAAAAGGATGAAGGTTCTTCTGCTGACAGAAAAAAACAGCTTCTGTTCAATAATAAGGATATACCGTTTAATATTGTAGAGAACTACAAAACAATGCGTACAAACCTTATGTTTACACTTTCTACAACACGAAATAAGATAGTTGTCGTTTCTAGCCCTAATCCAAGTGAGGGTAAGTCTGTAACAGTTGCAAACCTTGCAGCTTCAATGGCTGAAACAGAAAATAAGGTTCTTCTTATTGACGCTGATATGAGAAGACCTGTTCAGCACAGAAACTTCAAGTTAAAAAACAATGTTGGACTTTCAACAATACTGAGTGGCGAAAGCACATTTGATAAGTGTGTGCATGAAACCAAGAATGGCAATTTTGCTGTTCTTACATCAGGCGTTTTGCCTCCAAACCCGTCAGAGCTTCTTGCTTCTGAGAAAATGCGTGAATTGCTTGAATATGTTCAGCATAAGTATGATTATGTTATTGTCGACGGAACCCCGCTGCTTCCTTTAACTGACGTAATGAGCCTTGCAGACGAGGTCGCAGGCGTTCTTCTTGTGGCGAGATATGGAAGAACTACATATCAGGAGATAGAGGAGTCTATGAAGAAGCTTGAGATAGGCGATTGCAATCTGCTTGGTTTCGTTCTTAATGATATTTCCGCAAAGAACGGTTCTCATTATGGATACAAGTATAACTACAAGTATAAATATGACTACAGCTATAAATACGGTGGGAAGGATGCTTCTGCCGAAAGTTAAATGACATGGAGATGTTAGATTGACTACCGATTATCACAGCCACATACTGCCGAATATTGATGACGGCTCTGACAGCATCAAAACATCACTTAAAATGATAAAAATGATGAAACAGCAGGGCATAGGTATAATTGTGGCAACACCGCATTTTTATATGCACAGGGAAGCTTCTTTAGACAGTTATCTTGTCAAACGGCAAAATGCTTATGAGAAGCTCATGGCGGCTGACCCAGCCGTGAAGGATATACATATTGGTGCTGAGGTGGCTATAGAAAAGGGCATCAGCGTATTAGGAGAACTTGAAAAGTTGTGTATCAGCGGAACAAGACTTATTCTTCTTGAACCACCATTCACTCAGTATAACAGTTGGATCGTCGAGGAGATAGACGAGATAGCAAATTCTCGAAGGCTTATTCCGATAATCGCCCATGTACATAGATATATGGGCGTTTATTCAAAGTCAGATCTGGAAAGTCTGATGTCTGTGGATGCAGTTTTTCAGATAAATGCAGAAGCTTTTGAGCATTTTTCCACAAGACGTTTTGTTAATAAGCTTATTTCAAGTGGCAGTGATTTTGTCTTTGGAAGCGATGCTCATAATCTTGATAATAGAAAACCTAATTTTGATCTTATAGCTAAAAGATCTGGAAGTGAAAATATAAGACGTTCTGATAAAGTACTCATGTCTGCTATGGCTGACGAAGAAAGAATGTTTGCTTTTTAAGTATAGAAAAAATATTGATGATATTATAAATAGCCTGCACTGTGCCATTGAGGGGTGGCCATGGTGTGATCTTATTCATTGCTTTAATTGAGCGGAGGTATGTTTTATTTATGGAGAAAACAAGTGAAAACACAGTTCAGGTGTGGAAAAACAAAAAGATAAAACATTGGATGCTTATTGCATTCTTTCTGTGTTTCTATGATATTGTTGCCGTAAATCTATCCTACATTTTCGGACTTTTCATCAGATTTGACCTTACTTTTTCTGCAATACCAAAGGAGTATATGCTTGCCTATGTAAAGTTTGCTCCAATATATACAGCTTTTTGTGTTGTGGTGTTTTTTGTGTTCAAGCTTTATAATAGTTTGTGGAGATTTGCTAGCATTGGCGAACTGTCAAGGATATTTTTGGCCTCGATAGTTACTACCATATTCCAGGCTGTGGGTATAACATTACTCTTCATGAGAATGCCTGTGGCTTACTATATAGTAGGAGCAGGAACTCAGTTCGTGCTTATAACAGCAGTACGTTTTGCCTATAGATATATCACCCTTTTAAGAGCAAAACAGGTAACAAATCAGGTGGCAGTGCATAATGCAATGGTCATTGGTGCAGGTGCTTCGGGTCAGATGATCCTTAAGGAGCTTACGATGTCAGAACGTGCAAATGCAAGACCACTCTGCATAATCGATGATAACCCAAATAAGTGGGGAAGAAATATCGGAGGAGTTCCTATCGTTGGTGGCCGTGATTGCATTATGGAAAGCGTCAAAAAGTATAATATTGATCAGATCCTTTTTGCAATTCCAACTGCATCACCTGAGAACAAAAGGGATATCCTTAATATTTGTAAGGAAACAGGCTGTGAGATGAAACAGCTTCCGGGCGTTTATCAGATAACAAATGGTGAGGTGCTTCTCAGCAAGATGAAGCCTGTTGCAGTCGAGGATCTGCTTGGAAGAGAGCCTATCAGAGTAAACATGGACGAGATATTCCAGCACCTTAAGGGTAAGACCATATTGGTAACAGGTGGCGGTGGCTCTATCGGAAGCGAGCTTTGCCGACAGATAGCAGGTCATGAGCCTAAACAGCTTATCATATTTGACATTTATGAAAACAATGCTTATGAAATAGAGCAGGAGCTTAAACGTAAATATGGCAGTAAACTCAATCTTGTGACGCTTATCGGCTCTGTTCGTGACAGCAGACGTATCAATAACGTTTTTGAAAAATACAAGCCTGATATCGTTTATCACGCTGCAGCACATAAGCACGTTCCGCTTATGGAAACAAGCCCTAATGAGGCTATCAAAAACAATGTTGTTGGTACATACAAGACAGCCTATGCAGCTTTGAAGCATGGCACAAAGAGGTTTGTGCTTATAAGCACTGATAAGGCTGTAAACCCTACTAATATTATGGGTGCAAGTAAAAGACTCTGCGAAATGGTCATTCAGAGCATGGACGCTATCAGCAAGGCAGGCAGAACAGATCTTCTGCCTATGCTCCATGCACACGTTGATGAAATGACAGACGGTATGCTTGAGAACGATCCGATAGACGAGATAGCTGTTGATAATATAGAGAGCAGTGAAGCGGTTAAGATCGAAAGCGTTGGCAATAAGGACAGAAATGGCACACAGTTTGTTGCAGTTCGTTTTGGAAACGTTCTTGGAAGCAACGGCTCTGTGATCCCGCTGTTCAAAAAGCAGATAGAAGCAGGCGGTCCTGTTACTGTTACTCATCCTGATATCATAAGATATTTCATGACTATACCTGAGGCTGTGAGCCTTGTTCTTCAGGCAGGCACATACGCATGGGGCGGCGAGATATTTGTCCTTGATATGGGTGCGCCTGTGAAGATAGACACTCTTGCGAGAAATCTTATCAGACTTTCAGGATATAAGCCTGATGTAGATATTAAAATAGTTTACTCAGGTCTGCGTCCTGGCGAAAAGCTTTTTGAAGAGAAGCTTATGGCAGAGGAGGGCATGATGAAAACGGACAATGAGCTTATCCATATCGGAAAGCCTATACCGTTTGACACAGAAACGTTCCTTGGTCAGCTTGGAGAGCTTGCTCGTGCAAGCTATAACAATGACGAAAATATCGTTGAAATGGTCGAAAAGATCGTTCCAACATTCAGTCCTGTAGGTGATAAGCCAACAGGTAATGAAAAATATGGCAGAAACGCTGTTGCAGTTTCTGCGGTAAAATAATAAAAGATCCATATTTCAGCACTGCGGGGATTACTGCGGTGCTGTTTTTATGCCTAAAATTTCACACTTTTTCTTGATGCTACTTGAAAAAAGGCTGTTTATGTGGTATAATGAATAATGAATGTAAATTTGCGTAAAGGACTATTTCTATATGAAAAAATGGAGAATAAACAGACCTGACCCTGTGAAAACTGCAGAGTTTATGAACAAGTGTGACTTGAAAAGCCTTACCCTAGACGTCATGACTTCAAGGGGTTTCACTGACTTTGACAGCCTTGCTGATTTTTTTAAAGGCGAAGAACTTAGTGATCCTTTTCTTATAAAGGATATGGCTATAGCCGCCGAGGTGATAAACAAGGCGGTTGATCAGTATGACCTTATTTGTATTTACGGTGACTATGACTGCGATGGAGTTACGTCCACCACTATACTTTACAACTATCTTGAAAGCATGGGCGCAAACATTATGTACTATATTCCTGAGCGTGAGGCTGGATATGGCATGAACATGGAAGCTATTGAAATGCTTGCAGAAAAGGGTGTTAAGCTTATCGTCACTGTGGATAACGGCATTTCCGCGGTTGAGGAAGCTGAGCGTATTGCTGAGCTTGATATGGAACTTGTTATCACAGATCACCACCAGCCGCCTGAGAAGCTTCCGAGGGCAAGGGCTATCGTTAATCCGCATCGTGCAGATTGTCCCTCGTCATACAAAGACCTTGCAGGAGTTGGTGTAGCTTTCAAGCTTTGTGCTGCACTTGACGGCGGCAGTTACGACACTGTTATGGAACAGTATGCCGACATTTGTGCTATCGGTACAGTTGCGGACGTTGTGCCACTCACAGGGGAAAACAGAACTATTGTCAAGCGTGGTCTTGAATATCTTGCAAACACCGAAATATTGGGATTAAACTATCTTATAGATAAAGTAAAGCTTGATAGAAATGCTCTTGACTCAACAGGCATTGCTTTTAGGATTGCCCCTGTTATAAACGCTTCGGGCAGATTTGGCTCACCACTTACAGCGGTAAAAACACTTCTCAGCGAAGACCCGGAGGACGCTGAAAATTATGTTGACACTCTTTTAAATCTTAACGCCCAGCGCAAGCAGACGGAAACAGAGATAATGACAGAAATAGTAAACCATATAAACGCTCACCCTGAAACTCTTGACCATAGAGTTCTTGTGCTTTCAGGCAAGGGCTGGCACCACGGAGTAATTGGCATTGTTTCTTCACGCATTTTGGAATTTTACGGAAAGCCGAATGTTATAATCTCAATTGATGATGATGGAAACGCACGAGGCTCTGCGAGAAGCGTAAAGGGCTTCAATATATTCAAGTGTTTTCAGCATTGCGGAGAGCTGCTTGATAAATTTGGTGGACATGAGTGTGCAGGAGGTCTGTCGCTGAAGGCTGAGAACATTGAAAAGTTCACTCAAATGGTGTATGAATACAGCGATCCTATGGAGAAATTCCCTAGCGTTGAGCTTATAGCGGATAAGCTTCTTATGCCGCAGGATATCAACCTTGATAATGTAAAGGGTCTTGCCGCAATGGAGCCTTTTGGTGCAGAGAATCCAGCTCCCGTTTTTGCAATGCTTGGAGTAAGAGTAGATAAGATAATACCGCTGTCACAGGGCAAGCATACAAAGATCGAGTTTTCATACGGAAGCTATAGAGGACAGGCTCTTATTTTCTCCCTTGCACCTGAAAAAGCTTGTTTCGCAGTTGGCGATAAGCTTGATATGCTCGTGGAGCTTGGAATAAATGTGTTCAATAACCGTGAGTCCATATCCATAAGAGTTATCGACCATAGATTGAGTGGAGTAAAGCAGGAAAGATATTTTGCGGCAAAGGATTGTTATGAAAAGCTCATGCGCGGGGAACAGCTTCCTGCAAGTTTTATAAGAAAAATAATCCCGACAAGGCAGGAGCTTATCGGTGTATATAAATACATAAGTGCAGTTAAGAATATTACGTTGGATAATCTTTTCATGAAAATATCAGGCGACAGCATGAATTATTGCAAACTGCATATTTGTGTTGATATTTTCCGTGATAAAGGTCTTATCGAGTTCAGACCCGCAACTATGAAAATAAGCTATGTTGTGCCGAAACAGAAGGTAAATCTTGAAGACTCTGAAACTCTTGTTAAGCTGAATGAAATGCTTGGAAAGGCAGGTAACTAAAATGTCAGATAAAGAGAATATTTTGCTTGATCCTGCTGAAATGGATAAGATGGAAAATATACCAGAAATAAAAACTGTCAGTGAAGACAATCTTCCTGCCGAAGCCGAGGTTAAAGAGCAGTTTGAAGAAATGCCTGCTCCTACGGCTTCTCCTGACTATACCGACGCTGTGCCTGAAGCTTCAAAGCCTGAGCATATAGGCGATAGGTCGGTGTGTTCCATTGATGCACTTATTCAGAAAATACTTGATGGCGAGAGGCAGTACGATCTGTCAAAAATCGTTTCCGCCTATGAACTTGCTGAAAAGTATCATCACAATCAGAAAAGAGAGTCTGGCGAACCGTATATAACCCACCCGCTGTCTGTTGCATATATTCTTTTGGAGCTTGGCATGGATACTGATACTATTTGTGCAGCTCTTCTTCATGACGTTGTGGAGGACACTCCATGCACTCTTGAAGAATTACAGAAGAATTTTGGCTCAGACGTTGCAATGCTTGTAAATGGCGTTACAAAGCTGAAAAAGGTGGAAACTTTCACCAAAGACGAGCAGAAAGCTGAGAATATCAGAAAAATACTTCTTGCAATGAGCGAGGATATTCGTGTTATTATCATAAAGCTTGCAGATAGACTTCACAATATGCGTACTCTTAATTATTGCAAAGATTCAAAACGCAGAACTATCGCCCATGAAACAATGAACATCTATGCACCGATAGCTCACCGCCTTGGAATACGCTCAATTAAAGATGAGTTTGAAGATCTTGCTTTTTATTATCTTGATCCATATGCTTATGCTGAGATAGACGAGCAAATGCAGCTCAGAAAGGGCAGCCGTGAACAGCTTGTTGAAAACATCAAGCACAAGATACATGACAGGCTTGAAAAGGATTTTGACCCTGTTCCCCTTATCGAGGGACGCGTTAAGAGCAATTACGGTATCTACAAAAAGGTATATCGTGACGGCAAGGAGATAGACCAGATATATGATCGCTATGCCGTAAGAATTATCGTCAATACAGTTACCGAGTGCTATAACGTACTTGGCATAATCCACGATATGTTCAGACCTATCCCAAACAGATTTAAGGATTATATTTCCACGCCTAAGGCTAATATGTATCAATCTCTTCACACGACTGTTATCGGCAGAGAGGGAATACCTTTCGAGGTTCAGATAAGAACATGGGAAATGCACAGAACGGCTGAATATGGTATCGCCGCTCACTGGAAATATAAAGAGGGCGTAAGGGGTAGTTCAAAGGACGATCAGCGCCTTGCATGGATAAGACAGATAATCGAGTCACAGCAGGAGTCAAACGACGTTGAAGAGATAGTAAGAGCTATCAAAAATGACCTTGCCCCTGAGGACGTCTTTGCTTTCACTCCAAAGGGCGATATGATAACACTGCCTGTTGGCTCAACTGTTATCGACTTTGCTTACGCTATCCACACACAGGTGGGTCATAAGATGTGCGGCGCAAAGGTAGACAAGAAAATGGTGTCTTATGATTATCAGATAAAAACTGGCGAGATAATCGAGATACTTACTACCAACGTTGAAGGTCATGGCCCAAGCCGTTCATGGCTTAATATCTGCAAGACCAATGAAGCCAAATCCAAGATACGTTCATGGTTCAAAAAGGAAAGACGAGAGGAAAATATCTTTGAGGGAAGAAATGCTCTTGAAAGAGAGTTTCGCAGAAATAATATAAGAGTGCCTGAGGAAGAGCTTGAGGACTTTCTCAAAATGGATATGCACAGACACAGTTGTGATACTCTTGATGATTTCTTTGCAGCCATAGGTTACGGTGGTGTTCAGCTTTCAAAGGTGATGCAAAGGCTGAAATCTGAGTATAATAAGAAATATGGTGAAAAGGCTCAGCCTGATACTTCTGACCTTGAAAATAAGATAAAGACTTCCAAAAATTCCACCGGTGTTATCGTTGACGGCATCGACAACTGCGCTATCAAGTTTGCACAGTGCTGTAATCCGCTTCCAGGTGACGAAATAGTCGGCTTTATCACGAGAGGTCACGGCATATCCGTGCATAAAAAGGATTGCGTGAACTATCTTTCGCAGAAAGATGATACTGAAAATGCCGCTCGTTGGATAAATGTTAAGTGGGAAAGTTCTGAAAAGCATACGGGCTATTTCAAGTGTACTTTGGATATCGTTGCGGTTGACAGAATAGGTCTGCTGGCAGACGTTTCGTCAGCGCTTGCAATGATCAATATTTTTATCTATGAGTCAACCTCAAGGGAACTGAAAAACGGCAATGCAATGCTTTCCGTAACTGTCAGCATTGCAGGAATGGAACAGCTCAACAATGTTATAAACAAGCTTCAGAAAATAAAGAACGTTATTTCTGTTGAAAGAAGCGGTAAATAAGAAAGGACAGATAATGAAAATATATAGGCTCAAACCATTGAGTGTTTGTGAAACGAACAGTTATATTGTTGCAAGCGAAGAAAATAACTGCGTTCTTATCGATGCACCTGCCGACCCCGATTATATTCTCGGTGAGATAGAGAGTCACGGTCTTACGCTTAAAAAGATCTTTCTTACCCACGGTCATTTTGATCATATCGGTGCTGTGGCTGACCTTGTAGACAGGACAGGCTGCGAGGTGTATATCCACATTATGGATAAGCCTAAGCTTACAGATGACGCAGGAATGCTTGCTAATCTTTTCAGAATAAGAGGACACAGAAATTACACAGGCAAGGTCAATGTGTTTACAGAGGACGATATACTAAAGCTTGACGAGCTTGAATTTGACGTGTTGGAAACGCCGGGACATACAAGCGGTTCTGTTTGTTTCATATGCGGCATGAATATGTTTTCGGGAGATACCCTATTTTCAAGAAGTGTTGGCAGAACTGATATGCCTGATGGAAGCAGCACAGCCCTTATGAAGTCGCTTATGAAAATAGCTGACCTTGGTGGAAATCTAACTGTTTACCCAGGTCACATGAATGTCACGACACTTGACGCTGAGAGAAAGTATAACCCATATCTCAGGCAGGCTGCGGAGGCTTTGAAATGACTCTGATATTCAGCGGCAACGATTATAAATATGAGCTTGAGGGAGTAATGAAGCTTTTTATCCCTGCAACGCTCTTTACCCACGTTTTTTCTGACAGTATAGATACAGAGGACGATTATGTGTTCGCTCAGAAAAAGGATAACGCTGACAATGTTTGTTTGAGCGTTAAGGTGAGATATGACGGCAAGACTTGCGAAAAAGAGGAGTTTGTGCATTTTGAAAGCGACATGGAACTTTCACTTTCAAGACTTCTTTTTAAGGCAATGAGCGAGATAACAGGTATTGTGCCGAAATGGGGCGTTATAACGGGAATAAGACCTGTGAAGCGTGTGAATGATATGCTCAGTGAGGGCATGAACAAGGCTGAGATATTTAAAGCCATGGAGAGCAGATATCTTTGCAGCGAAGAAAAGTGCGATATTGCATACAAAACTGCTATAACCCAGAAGCCTGTCCTCGATGAGCTTGAAAAGGACAGCTTTAGTCTTTATGTGTCAGTGCCGTTTTGTCCCACAAGATGTTCATACTGTTCTTTCGTTTCACAATCTATCGAGGGATGTATGAAGCTTATCCCTGAGTATGTGAACAAGCTGTGCGAGGAGATAGTTTACACTGCGAAGATAACGGAAAAGCTTGGTTTAAAGCTTGACACCGTATATTTTGGCGGCGGCACTCCTACCACGCTCACTGCTGCTCAGCTTGACAGAGTTATGAAGGTCATTGCAAACAGCTTTGATATGTCAACTGTCCGTGAATACACTGTTGAAGCGGGAAGACCTGACACTATAACTGAAGAAAAGCTGAAGGTGCTTAAAGCAAACGGCTGTGGCAGAGTATCTATAAATCCACAGACCTTGAATGACAGCGTTCTTGAGGCTATTGGCAGAAAGCACACAACTGCACAGTTTTTTGACAGCTTTGACCTTGCAAGAAAAGTTGGCTTTGACTCTATAAATACTGATATAATCGCAGGTCTGCCAACAGACACAGTGGAAAGCTTTGAGAATACCATTGATAAGCTTATCGAGCTTGCTCCTGAGAATATCACTGTACACACACTTTCCATAAAGCGTGCGGCTAGGCTAAATCACAGTGGTGACAGGGAAGTGCTGAAAAATCCAGCCGATAAAATGGTAGAGTATGCCACAAAAAGACTTCTTGAAAGCGGCTATCTGCCTTATTATCTCTACAGACAGAAGAATATGCTTGAAAATCTTGAAAATATAGGCTGGACAAAGCGGGGCCACGAGAGTTTGTATAATATCTATATAATGGAAGAGGTTCAGACCATACTTGCAATGGGTGCAGGTGGCTCGACAAAGCTTGTTGACAAAGAGGGCGGACGTTTGGAGCGTGTGTTCAATTACAAATTTCCGCTGGAATACAATAAGCATTTTGAGCTTATGCTTAAGCGAAAAAATGAGATAGAGGAATTTTATGCTAAAGAAAAATGAGATTATCAGGCTTGAAATAAGCGGTATGACAAATGAGGGCAACGGAGTAGGAAAGCACGAGGGCATTGCTGTTTTCGTGCCTTTTACTGTTATTGGCGACGTTATCGAATGCAGGATAGTCAAGGTCTGTAAAACGTATTGCTATGGCATTATCGAAAATATTGTAAGTGGTTCGGTTGAAAGAACGAAGAACGATTGCCCTGTTTATTCAAGGTGTGGTGGTTGTTGTTTTCGTCACATGAGCTATGAGGAAGAATGCCGTGTAAAAGAGCAGTTCATAAAGGATTCATTTGAGCGTATTGGTAAGCTTTATCCTGAATATGACAGCTTTGAGGGTTGTAAACAGCTTGTTGGCTATCGCAACAAGGCGCAGTACCCTGTAGCAGAGCAGGACGGCAGGGCAGTTTGCGGATTCTATTCAAGGCGTTCTCATCATGTATGCGATCACACTGATTGTGCATTACAGCCTGCTGTATTCAAGGCAATAGCCGATGAAATAATGGCTTATGTGAACAAGCGTGAGATAAAGGCATACAACGAGGAAACGGGAAGCGGTCTGCTCAGGCATATTTATCTCAGGCGTGGCGAACACTCAGGCGAGATAATGGTTTGTCTTGTTATAACTGACCTTAAAAAGCGTGGCGTATTTGATGCGCTTGTGGGTGAGCTTTGCAAAAAATATACTGATATAAAGAGTATAGTTTTCAACGAGAATAGCCGAAAGACCAACTGTATACTCGGACAGAAGCTTGTTACTGCGTATGGAAGCGACACGATACACGATACCATGTGTGGAAATGATATAGAGATATCACCGCTGTCTTTTTATCAGGTAAACACAATTCAGGCGGAGCGGCTTTATGAAATTGCCGCAGATTATGCTCAGCTGACAGGAAAGGAAACTCTTCTTGATCTTTACTGCGGTGCAGGAACGATTGGTTTGTCAATGAGCAAAAAGGTGAAAAAGCTCATAGGTGTTGAGATAATACAATCTGCAATAGACAATGCAAAACGAAATGCCGCAGCAAACAATGTCACAAATGCGGAATTTATATGTGGTGACGCAGGAAAGATAGCAGAGATACTTTACAGCCGTGGCGAACGACCAGATGTGATAATAGCTGACCCTGCAAGAAAGGGCTGCACTAGGGACGCACTGGAGTACATGGCAAAAATGTCCCCTGACAGGATAGTTATGATTTCCTGCAATCACGCTACTGCTGCTAGGGACTGTGCTGTGCTGGAAGAGTTGGGGTATAAGACGGTCAAGGTCAAGGGCGTGGATCTGTTTGGGAGGACGGGGCACGTTGAGACTGTTTGTTTGCTGTCAAGAAAATAAAATCAAGTGCTGAAAAGTGGCGTGTTTCCGGCTTTTCAGTAGTTAGGAGGTAATGCCTGACTTCTGAAAAAGCTCGGTTTTCTTATATGGAAACATATCCACTGCAAAATGTATGTCAGCTTGTAAACTTGGATTAGATGTCAGGCATTTTGGGATGATTTTTGGAAAATTAAAAAGGGTGACAACCAATCCTGCAGGACTGACTCCTATTGAAATCGATCAGGGATTAACCTATAAAGAGGCAAAATTAACATCTCTTTGCAAAAAGTTGTATCAGCATCAATTTTCCAAAGAGGATATTACAACTGAAGTTCAGGAGTATTATGCTTTCATGTCAAAAGTATATCACGATTTCAATGGAGGCTGGCAACCACATATTGTTTTTGTAGGTGAAATTGTAGAGGTTAGGGATGAACGATAAATTGGGATTTAAAGGATGTGAATGAACAGCATGAAGAAAACAAAAGAAGGAATTAATTTGAAAAAACTTATTAGGCTGAAGAATACAGGCAGTATCTTTGTGATTGCGGGGCTTTTGACGATTTTTGTAATAGCGTTGTACACATTTATTCTGCAAAGTTCTTACACTAAGACCGCCCTTGAAACAGAAATCATACGTGACACAGCGAGTGCAGATGCAGTACACAAACTCGTGGATGGAAGAATCGGCAAAGAAGATTTTGATCAAATCAAAGATCAATCTGATGAAAAGAAGCAATTATATAAGGATATTTCTTCATATTTCAATGAAATCAGAACACTGAATTCTACTCGATATATTTATACCGCTACAAAAAATGAAGAAGGAAAACTCGTTTATGTGGTAGACGGTTTGGATTCGGATGCGGATGATGTAAGACACCCTGGAGATTATATTGAGGAAGAAATGGTTCCGTATATTGATAGGGCTATTTCTGGGGAGAATGTGTACTCTCAGGATATCATTGATACAACATGGGGTCCGATTTTTACGGCTTGCTATCCTGTAAGAGCAAATCATGATGGGACAGGAGAAATCATTGGCGCATTTTGCATTGAAATGGATATGCAATCAGCTTATGGAATGGTTGAAGAGACGAATCATATTTCCATCATCTGCGGTTTAGTCGCAGGAGCTGTATTGCTTTTGATTTGTCTATATACCTATTATGTTTACCAGAAAAGCAAGGCAGAAGAGCAAAAACAAAAACAACTATTAATGACCGCCGCTGAAGAAGCAGATGCTGCCAATAAAGCAAAATCTGCGTTTTTGCTTAGTATTAGCCATGACATCAGAACGCCGATGAATGCCATTATTGGATTTACAAACATTGCGCTTCACCAGAACTCGGTTTCAGATATTCATGACAGCTTGGAGAAAGTTCAAAAAAGTTCGAATCATCTTCTCTCTTTGTTGAATGACGTTCTGGATTTTACTCGCATTGAAAGTGGAAAAGTTACTATTTCGCCCGAGCCGGTGGACATTACTCAATTGACAGATAACGTCCAGGCGATTATGAATGGACTTCTTTATAATCGAGATCTTAAGTTTGAAGTACATCGAGAAATTCCAAAGACCCCATATGTCCTTGCGGATGTTGCGCGTATCCGAGAAGTTTTGGTGAATCTTCTTGGCAATGCTGTGAAATTCACAAAGGACGGCGGAAAGATTACTTTGGATATCAGCAGTTACCCAGGAGCGGATGAGAAACATATCATAACTCGTTATGTTGTTCGAGATAACGGTATTGGCATGAGCGAAGAGTTCCAGAAAAAATTATTCGATCCGTTTTCACAAGAAGATGATGCTAATGCCAGAACTCAATATAAGGGAACCGGTCTTGGTATGGCCATCACAAAAAAATATGTGGATATGATGGGCGGTTCGATTGCTGTTGAGAGCAAAAAAGGTGTAGGTTCTACATTCACAGTGGAGATCCCACTGGAGTTGTCAGAACAGGTTATTCAATCAGAACAAAAACAACATCTACATAGAGATTTGACGGGTATTCATGTTCTTATGGCTGAGGATAATGATCTAAATGCTGAACTTGCTACGATGATACTGGAAAATGCTGGTGTGACCGTAACACGCGCATCAGACGGAAAAGAAGTTGTGGATTTGTTTAAAAATCATCCACGAGGCACATACGATCTTATTTTGATGGATATTATGATGCCAAACATGGATGGACACCAAGCAGCAAAAGCCATTCGAGCCTTGGGTATAGAGCGGTCCGATGCAGTTACGGTTCCAATTATAGCTTTGTCTGCAAATGCTTTTATAGATGATATTCAGGAATCCCTGGATTCAGGCATGAATGACCATATTTCCAAGCCGATTAACATGGAGGAATTAATCGATACTATCACTAAATACATTAAACACTATTAGGAAAACAAAGAAGTTAATTCTGATTTTCCTGTACCTTTTCAAAATCTTCTCTGCTGATTATGGAAGATCTGGAACAAAATGCGTGCTACTGATCTTGAATATGCACTTGCGATGAAAAATGCCGACACGGCTAAGGTTTTGCAGCTTGAGAATCTCTTTGAGTTGCAGGCTGAGGAGATTGCAATTCAGACGTGTTTGGTAATGTAGTCATTCCTTATTTCTTATCAAAAATCAACAAAACTCGTTTGGTTTAGTTTTAGCCAAACGAGTTTTGTTTTTTACTCCCTGAGATTTTCTTTGAGTTTTACTTTTCGATATTCTTTTGGTGACATACCAATGTATTTATGAAACAGTCTGCTGAAATAAAGCGAATTGGTGTATCCAACCATATTTGCAATTTCAGTAATGGTGTAGTCCGTATTTTCTAACAAACTTTGTGCGTTGGAGATTCGCAGCTTTAAGATATATTGCAGCGGACTGGAACCTGTGATTTCTTTAAAGCACTGAATAAACCAACAGTTGCTAAGCCCTCTGGATTCGGAGTACTCCTCAATGCTGATTTCTGTGTTGTAATTCTTACGAAAATAGTGCATCGCAAAAGCAACTTCTTTTTCACTGGTGCTGCTGAATTTCTTTGCACTCATGATTGCACGGCTTATCAAAACAAAAATATTTCGCAGCTGCAAAGAAATCAATTCATCATACCGTGGTCTGCAAAGCTGCAATTCCTGAATCATCTGACCAAATAATCACTGATAATCGGGAGATGTTCCAATATAGAGAATATTATTTTGCAGGTTGATATTGTAATACTTTAAAATTTCTTCTACTTCATTTCCGGTAAAATGCACCCAATAAACATCGGTTTGATCTGCACGATAATAAACATATTCCTGTGGTTGATCCGGCAAATATATAATAATATTTCCGGCTGAAACCGTTTTTTCTTCTCCATGAATGAAAAAATGTCCTTTTTCGGAGGCAATATATAAAAGCTGATAATCTTTTCTTCCCTTCGGACGATGTGTTACTACTTCAGAACGATTTTTCACACGATAATTTCCACAGCTTGTTACAATCAAAGGTTTCGTATTATCCGCCACAGTAGATGTAGAGTTGTTTAAATAGGCAACTCTGACCGCTCTTGTTACAAAGAACAGCAAGGAAAGAGTTCAGATGGGTTCTTATCGTTTTATCTTCGCATTTGGAACAAGTCTACTGATTCAGGCTGTTACATTCCAATTTGTTGAAGCAATGGGCGGCGGTGCAAATGGCTGGAGAACAGTCGCAATTTTTTATGCGGTTATCGGTCTTATTGTAAATACAATTTCCGCTCTTTCTGTAAAGGAACTTTCTGATGAGGAACTTGCAGACAGTGAAACAAAAACAGAAGAAGCCAAAGAAAAACTTGGAATGTCCGAAAATGAAGTTGTGATGGAATCACAGAACTAAAATGGAGGGAACAATATGAAATATACACTCGACTGGCTGACCGATCCGGAAGTGTTTGCAGTCAACAGAATCGCAGCACATTCCGACCACAGAATCTATGCAAACCATTTGGAAGCAGATACAGACAATTCCTCTCTGATTCAGAATCTGAACGGCACCTGGAAATTTGCGTGGGCAAAGAATCCATCTGAATGGAAGCAAAAGTTCTATGAAGAAAGCGACAGCACTGACAATTTTGACAACATTCAGGTTCCGGGACACATGGAATTGCAGGGATACGGCAAACCGCAGTACGTCAATACCATTTATCCTTGGGAGGGACAGGAGCATCTCCGTCCTCCGTTTATCTCTGAAAAGGACAACCCTGTCGGCAGCTACGTCAGATATTTTGACTTGAACGATGCTCTGAAAAACAAGCGTGTATTCATTTCTTTTCAGGGTGTGGAAACTGCTATGTATGTCTGGCTGAACGGCGAATTTATCGGCTACAGCGAAGATTCTTTTACACCGTCTGAATTTGAACTGACACCATATATACGTGAAAAGGACAACAAACTTGCTGTTGCAGTGTTCAAAAGAAGTTCTGCAAGCTGGCTGGAAGATCAGGATTTCTGGAGATTCTCCGGCATTTTCCGTGACGTATTCCTTTATGCGGCACCGTCTGCCCATGTTCGTGATATGAGAGTGATTGCAGATTATGACGGTACAAACGGTATCTTCTCTGCAACGTTGGATATTGTGGGCAAGTGTTCTGTGAGATCAATCTTGACAGATGAAAATGGAACGGTCATCGCAGAATCCAATGAAAAGGGATCCGTAAACTGGACAATTGAAAATAGCAAGCCTTGGAGTGCCGAAATACCGAATCTCTACACGTTTACAGTGATTCTGACAGACGAAAGCGGAAATGAAATCGAGGTCAGCAGAACCAAAGTCGGATTCCGCCGATTTGAACTGAAAAACGGAATCATGTGTTTAAACGGAAAACGTATCATTTTCAAGGGCATCAATCGACACGAATTTGATGCGAAAACAGGCAGAGCAATCACAAAGGCTTGGTTTTGTCAATATCACTTGACACATTTTATTCGAACAAGAATTATGCAGCGAG
>OJPX01000450.1_pt1 | contig 20427 bp, 10 predicted proteins | sample 1598591 | NCBI WGS metagenome assembly OJPX01 (sample SAMN03922497, study PRJEB24848) | human gut metagenome | isolation source: stool sample | host: Homo sapiens | place: Germany | collected 2011-11
TATATGCCGGGGGTATTGTGGGAATTGTTGCAGGAGCACCTGATTGATTATGTGGCGATGGATATTAAGGCTTCCAGGGATAATTATGCTCGGGCGGCGGGACTGCCGCATATAGATATCTCCCGCATCGAGGAGAGTATCGGCATCCTGAAAAGCAGTGGCATCCCCTATGAATTCCGCACTACCGTGGTAAAGGGAATTCATACCGTGGCGGAATTTGAGAAAATCGGTAAATGGATCGCCGGATGCCCTGCGTATTATCTTCAGAATTACGAAGAGAATGAAAACTGCCTGTACCGGATGATACAGACAGCGGAATGTGACGATGTGAAACCGGGCGGTGTAGATCCGTTCGGCGCATTTTCCAAAGAGGAACTGGAACAGATGGAGGAACTGGCCCGGAAATATGTGGGGAAAGTTGTGCTGCGGGGCGTGGAATAGACGCTGCGTCCCGCAGTTACATAAGCTGTTGTATTTTTACAAACTCATCAAAGCGAGGTAAGGCCAGTGTGACTTTCCCGTATTCTTTGGAAATAATGACACCTTTTCTCTTTAAACGCTCACGATAGACAGAGAAAAGTTCAGATTTCATATCTAATCGCTCACGGAGAGCTTTTACCTGAGTCTCTCCGCTGAGAGACATTTCAGTTACGATTTTTTTATCCAGATCGGATAATTCCGACCATATTTTACTGTATACATATTCATCCAGATATTGGTCATATTCCGGCAAAATCTGTTCCAAAGTCTTTTTATCGCGATTTTCCCAGTAGAGATAACCAAGTACCTGAAAGGCAAAAGGATAGCCTTTGGTCAGTGAAGCCAGTTCTCCGGCAGCATCTATATCCAGAGAAAAGATATCCATATATTGTTTGCGGATAGCGGTATAATTGAGTGGCTCCAGGATTAATTTGGGTGCACGGTATAAAAAGGTCAGTACTTTATCATTTTGAAGATTATAAATATTTTCATATAATCCCGTCATCAGTAAAAAGATGGGATAGTCGTTTCGTAAAAAAATCTGAAAGGAGCTTGCAAAGATTCGGATATATTCGGAATTCGTCACTTCATCAACGCTGATCAGCAACCTTTTTTCACTTTTCTGGATATATTTCAACATGAGTTCCAGAGCGTTTTCGATATCCGTGACCGGAGCAGCGTTTTCAATGGATACTCCCAGACCAAAAGCAGAAAAGTCAAGTTTTGCATTAATAAACAGCGTGTGTAATTCGGGAATGCTGTAGATTTTTGCAGCAAGACTTTGCAGTAAATCTCTGGTAGGATTCAGTTCCACAACGATCCAGTCTTCGCTTTTTCGTAATTCCGAAGCAATATTTGTCATCATTACAGTCTTGCCAGAGCCACGGACACCGGTGATCATGTAGATCTGATTGGATGGAATCTCGGCACAAAAGCTTTCCAGAATTTGGTTTGTTTCCGTGAGACGGGAGATATATTGCAATGGTTTTTTTCCAAAAGATAACGTAAACGGATTGGCACTCATAATGAAAACCTCCTTTTCTTATATAAGTTTATATAACTTTTAAAATCTTATATAACTTTATATAAGTGTATATAACTTTGTAATTATTATATAAGTTTATATAACTTTTGGCAAGAGATATTGCGGCTATGGGAAATGAATGCAGAAGGGAAATGTAAACACTTACTATTCCTAAATAGACATTTCATGAGAAAATGTGCATATTTTATAAAAAATAAATGTTGCGCAAAAATAATAGCTAAAATTTGCTCAAAAAATATATGAATAACTTCCAAAAATATTCAAAATACACAAAAACAGTTTACTAATGTGAAGCGATAGTGCTAATATATAGTTCATAGCGTTGTAAGCACTTACAAATGTAATCGTTTACAACAAAGCGCAAGAACAGAAAACAGTGCAAAAAATTACGGAGATTAGAGCGCTACCGTAAAAAAATGGGAGGATTGTATGAGTCGATGTAAGAGAAAAAGATTTCTGGCATTTATGTTGACCGTGGCTATGTTGCTGGGTGTCATGCCGGTGGATCTGCTGGGCGGTATTGCCAGTGTGAAGGCTGCGGAGACGGTCCATGAGGTGAACTTTACAAAGCTACCTGTAGAAGGAAAAAAAGATACGGATCCATTTACAAATGATATGATGGCAGACAGCTATTATGCACTTGTTGGAAGTGCAATGTGTAGATTAAACAGTGAAGCAACAAAAGTAAAAGCTGTTGAACTGTCAAATAAGGAAGGAAAATCTGCCATAAATTTTACGGTTAGTGGAACGGCAACCTTGGAAGTGAAATTTAGTAGTACTGGTGGTGGAAAAACCTCGAAACTGGCATTAAAAAAAGATGGAACACAGATAGCAGATTCTGTGAAGGAAGCTACAGGAACAACTGGTGAAACAGTAACTTACTCGAACCTTGCTACAGGTACTTACTCAATCATTAGTGCAGAAGGATTTACGGAGAGAAGCGTTCGAATCATAAGTATTAAGGTAACAGAGACATCGCAGGATGTTCCCGCAGGTGCAACCGTTTCTGGTAACATTGCAGTTGTAGATAACACGAACGGATTGGTGCAGGAAGGCCAAAAGGTTAGCCTGACCGCAGCAGAGAACAAAGATACAGTAGAGTTAGCTGTAGGAGTTGAAAATGAGGATATTACCTTGAGTGCCGGAACTAAGTACAACATCGTTGCTCCGAACGAGAATGTCCGCGCTGTTGCAGAAGACGGTAAGACCACCATTACCACCGGTACGGAAGCTTTTAGCACTACCATTACCTTAGGTAAGGCAAAAGTAGAAGCACTGGTAAAACTGGCAGAAGGTTCTGAACTGGAGAATGGTGCGACTTTAACATTGATCAATACAGCAGATGCTGGTGATACTGTTCAGCTGACACCTAATGGAACAGTACCCCTTAAGGTAGGTGCAACCTACGAGATTTCTACGAGTATGGCATTAGCTGATGCGAAAGTAAATGGTGAAAAAACGGTTACTGTTACAGAAGAAACTACAGAGCTGATCATTTCTATAGAATCCACACAGGTAGCGACAACGATCACTGTGAAAGATGCAGATGGTCTGCTGGGTGATGGAGCGGTGACATTGACCAATATGAAAGATACTGCCGACGTACATAGCTTTAAGAGTGGAGAAGCAGTATCTCTGACGATTGGAGAGGTATATAAAGTAAGCTGCGCAGTAAACAACGCAATTATTAAGATCAATAACAGTACAATATACAAAGCGTCAAGAGAAACTACAAATGCAAATGTGGTTATAAGTGCAAAAGATGCAGATTTGCATGAACTGGATCTGAGCGGTGGACTGTTAAAAGGACAGACTTATGAAGGCGGTATTTCTGTTCTGGCAGATATGCCTTATACATCGAATACGTTAGAGGCATGTGGTGTTTTATATGAGGGAACCGTACAGACCCCGAAAGAGAATCCTTCACCAAATAATGGAGCAATCCCTACTACCGGTGCTGCGGTGAAACTGGTTGCAGAAAAGGCGGGTAAGCTGAAGGTTACAGTATCCCTTGTAAGCAAAGTTTACTATTTCCTGGAAGAGACTGCAAACGGTCCCAAGGAAGTATTGAAATTTGATAATACAACAAATACACAAACTGGTGGAAAGGTTCTGATTCTTCCGGTAGAAGCAGGAAAAACTTATTATTTATATACACACGGATCCAAAATCAAGATGTATGGAATTACCGTAGATTACAGAACGTCTCTGGATTGGAACAAAATCGAGACTCCCGTACTTGGAACTCCTTCTGTAAAGGGAGGAACAATTTCTGTTCCTTACACTGCACAGGTAGGTGGAATTTATGCAGAGACCTTGGATGTGACTATGTACGATGCAAATGGTAAGGCGGTAAATAAACAGTCTATAACTGCCGAAGGAGAATCCGGAGTAGCAGAATTTACACCGGCAGCATCCGGTACTTACAGCTTTAAAGCAGAGTTGATCCGTACCGGCGAAGCTTCTAAGGTAAGTAATACGACAACCAGCGTTAACTTTGTCCTTCCTATGGCAACTCCCGCAGGCTTAAACGCCGAGAACAAAGGCCATGGCAACGTGAAGCTGACCTGGCAGGCTGTTCCGGAAGCGGAGAACTACACAGTATATGTGGATGGCAAGGTATATGCAGAGGGTGTGACAAAGTTATTACAGAAAATTTCAGGACTGACCGTAGGACAGGAATATACTTTCGGAGTTGCGGCAGTCAGAGGAAATGATATTTCCAAACCGGCAGAGGTGAAATTAACGATAACAGAAGATGCAGTAAAGACCTGGAATTATTCCGCATTCGGTTCCAGCGTAGATACGATGTCAGAAGGCGGCAAGAACAATGGTTTCAGCGGAAGTTATGATACCCAGGATCTGAAAGTATGGAGTATGAACAGCAAGGGTAAGCTGGTACCGAACTCCACCGATGGTGTGGCATTCTACTATACCACCATTGATCCTGAGACAGAGAACTTTACGCTGTCCGCAGATGTAACCGTAGATAGTTGGAAGTTTACCAATGGTCAGGAAGGCTTCGGCCTGATGGCAGCAGACCGTGTGGGAGAGAACGGTTCCGGTAATTCTTTCTGGAACAACTCTTATATGGTAAGTGCGACCAAGGTGGAATATTTCTGGGATGCAGAGGCCGGTCAGGTATCTGATGCCGGAGATAAGTACACCATGAAGCTGGGTGTCGGATCTCAGGAGAAAATCGGTGTAACACCGGAGAATCTTGCGGCAGACACTGTAGTAGATGATTTCCAGACGGCCATGAGAACACTTGAGACCAGTGCCGTAGCAAGTGGGCAGGGTGCCGGAACTTATAATATGGTAGGCGGATATGAGGCAGCATTAAAGGATATCACAGATGTCAATCCACAGACAACCTTCCATATGACGATCCAGAGAAACAATACCGGATATTTCTTAAGCTATACCAATGCAGCTACCGGAGAGACCGTGACCAACAAATATTACCACGGTGACAACGGTGATGAACTGACCAGACTGGATGAAAACAATATTTATGTAGGCTTCTATGCTTCCAGAAGTGCTAAGGTAAGCTTCAGCAATATGAGCCTGACCACAGTGGCTCCGGAAAACGATGCACCTGCAGAAGCAAGACCGATTACTTATGTAACCCCGAACTTCAGCATTGAGTCTGCCAAGGTTGCCAACAATGCAAACTATGAGATGGTATACTACGGCAATGCCGATGGCGTTCTGAGTATTACGAACAGCAAGGGGGAGGCAGTGGTATCCGGACAGCATGTGGATGCCAAGACCAAGTTCCGTGTCAATACGGTTCTGGAGCAGGGCAGCAATACTTTTGCAGTGGAGTTCACACCGGATGCAGATTACAAGCCTGCAAAGTATTCTCTTTTAAGCAGTTATGATACTGTGAAATTTGATTTCAACGTAACCTATAATGTAAAAGACAGAAGTTATATTTATGTAAGTCCCGACGGCAGAAGCTATGGAAGCGGTGCAAAGGATGATCCTGTAGATATTTATACCGCAGTGAAGAGTGCTGCTCCCGGACGGACGATCCTGTTAAAGGGCGGAACTTATGCACTGGACAAGACAGTCATTGTAGAAAGAGGCGTTAACGGAACCGCAGATGCGAAGATTTACATGATCGCAGATCCGGAAGCTGCCACACGCCCGGTACTGGATTTCCAGGGAAGATGTGCAGGTATGATCCTGGCAGGCGATTATTGGTATTTCCAGGGATTTGATGTTACGAGATCCGCAAATGCGCAGAAGGGTATTCAGGTATCCGGAAGCTACAACACTGTGGACAACGTAATGACCTACAAAAATGGTAATACCGGTCTTCAGATCAGCAGATATAAGAGCACAGATAACTGGGAAGACTGGCCGTCCCACAACCTGATCCTGAACTGCACTTCTTATCTGAATGCAGATGCGGGATATGAGGATGCGGATGGATTTGCGGCAAAACTGACGGTAGCAGACGGCAACGTATTTGACGGATGTATCGCAGCTTACAATGCCGATGACGGATGGGATCTGTTCGCAAAGGTAGAGACCGGTGCCATCGGACAGGTAACGATTCAGAACAGTGTGGCATTTAAGAACGGTTATGTACTGGATGAGAATGGACAGGAAGTAGATGCGGGTAACGGTAACGGCTTCAAGATGGGTGGTTCCAGCATCAGTGGACAGCATATCCTGCGCAACAGTGTATCATTCGGCAATAAGGCAAAGGGTATTGATTCCAACAGCTGTCCGGATATTGAGGCATATTCTTCTACCAGTTATAACAATGAGTCCTTTAACGTGGCATTCTATACAAATGACGCAAAGAATACTGCATTTATAGCAAAAGGAATCCTGTCCTTTAAGGATAGCAGCAATGCAGCAGGGCAGACGGTTGCAGAACAGTTCAAACCGAAAGGAACTCAGGAGACCAGTGCCTACGAAAATGCAATGAACTATTATTGGAGAGGCGAAAACTCTACCAACAGTGAAGGAATAGCAGCTACAGCAGAATGGTTCCAGAACATGGATATGAACAGTGCAATCCACGGAGGCATTCGCAGAAATACGGACGGTACCATCAATATGAACGGTTTCCTGGCAGTGACTTCCGCAGTACCAGCAGGTGTTGGAGCCAGAATGACCGGAACCCCTTCTGCTGTATTTACGGTAGCGGCAGATGTGGTGAACAACGATGATGACGATGACGATGATGATGACAACAACAGCGGTTCCTCTGCAGCACCTGCAGTAGACTGGACGGATGTAAGCAACTCTGTACAGGATAAGGTGGCAGAGATGATGAAAAATCCTGCTATTGCAAGTGTCAACATGAACTTTGTATGCAGCGGTGAAGTCAAGGTGCCTCAGAATGTACTGAATACCATTAAAGGTACGAAGCTGACGGTGGCATTCCACAGCGGAAACGGTGTGGCACTGAGCATCAGTGGACAGGATCTGAAGAATAAAGATCTGTCAAAGATTCAGAATATTGATCTGACAGTAGACCAGACGAGCAACACAATCCCGGCAAATGTGGTATCCGCAAAGTCCGGAACCGTGAACAGACAGCTGGGTATCCGAGATACCGGCAGCTTCGGAGTGAATGTCAACATTCATGTAAATGTAGGCAAGGACAATTCCGGCAAGAGTGCAAACCTGTATCGCTATAATACAAAGAAGGGACGCCTGGAGTATTGCGGATCCTTTACCGTAACTTCCACCGGACAGTCCATGTTCGCATTGAAGCGCGGCGGCAATTATCTGGTAACTGTTACTGACCGCAGACCTTCCGAGAGCATCTGGTATACAGAGGGCGGTTATACGGTAAAGAGTGGTGATACGCTTTCCAAGATCGCTAAGAGAAATCACATGACTCTGGCACAATTGCTTCGCAGAAATGTACAGATTACAAACCAGAATGTGATCAGAGTTGGTCAGAAACTGAATCTGGACTGATCGTAAAAACTGTAAGAGATAGAGAAAAAGGACAAGACGGGAAACTGAAAAACGAGAAAAACGGATGGCTTGGGAGGGCCATCCGTTTTTTGTGTATACGATGAGTCAGCCTATTCGATTGGAAATATTTTATTGCACCTGATTGTGGTTCTTCTTTCCACTTTCGAAATCCAGAGCATTCTGCAAGGTAGTCTCTGCAATGGCTTCCAGTGCTTCTTTTGTGAAAAATCCCTGATGGGATGTGATCATGACATTGGGGAAGGACAAAAGCCTTGCGGTGGTAGAATGCTCCAGAATCTCATCGGAACGATCCTCGAAGACGTTTTTCGTCTCTTCTTCATAGACATCCAGACCGACCCCGGCGAACTTGTGCAGGCGGATGCCCTCGATAAGATCCTCGGTCTTGACCAGAGCACCCCGGGAAGTGTTTACCAGAATGACGCCATCCTTCATTTTCTTGATGGTGTCAAGCTGGATCAGGTGGTAGGTGGAATCCATCAGCGGGCAGTGAAGGGAGATCAGATCACTTTGCGCCAGTAATTCGTCTAAGGTCACATAGGTGACGAAGTCTTTCAGATCCGGGTTCTCGTAGACATCGTAGGCGATGACTTTCATGCCGAAACCGTTACAGATCCGGCACATAGCTGCACCGATCCGGCCGGTTCCGATGATTCCGGCAATCTTACCATAGAAATTGAAGCCCATGAGTCCGGCGAGGCTGAAATCATTTTCCCGGACCTTGTTATAGGCTTTGTATAAGCGGCGGTTGCAGGCCAGAGCCAGAGCCATGGCATGCTCTGCGACAGCTTCCGGAGAATAACCGGGGACACGCATGACACATATGTCATATGCAGCTGCCTTTTCCAGATCCACGTTGTTGTATCCGGCACAACGAAGCAGGACCAGACGGACACCTTTTTCGTGGAGAATTTTTAATGTGGCTTCGCTCACATTGGAGCTGACGAAAGCACAGACGGCATCGAAGCCGTCAGCCAGAGCAGCAGTACGGGGATCCAGATCCGACCGGATGTAATCAATCTGGATGCCGGGATATTTTTTCAGAGTTGCCTCGAAAGATTCTTTATCATAGCTTTTGGTATCATAAAATAATATTTTCATAACAGTCCTCCTCGGGTTGATTTTTATAGTATGTGTATCGTTATTTTTAATCATACCCAGATTTGGCTTTACTATAGCTCAAAATATGGGAATTGTCTATCATATTTAAAAAGTGAAATCGAGAAAAATTATAAAAATGATGCAGATATGATGCAATCGGCAGATATACTGGCATCAGGAGGCGAGGATTATGAAAAAAATTTTTTTTACAGCAGTATTTGCAGGAGCACTGTTAGGTTTTACATCCTGCGGAAACCGGGAGATGGTGACGGATCCGGAGATGGAGACAGTTATAGACAGCATCAAGGAGACACAGAGCGGTCAGACGACGGAAGAGACGACGGCCGGGACTGAGGAGACTTCGGAAGTGTCCACACAGACGGAACCGACAGAAGGCCAGAGTGAAATACAGGGAAGTGAATGGGTGCAGTTTACCACAGAGGATCACGAGGGTAGCAGTGATCCCGAAGACAAGACCAGAAGTTATACCTATTACTATCCAACAGTTACAGTGACGATTCCGGGCAATGAGACGGTGCAGATGAAGATTCAGAAAGAGCTGGATGAATATGTAGACAGTTTTGTAGAAGGAATCAAGAACGGGGAGTTTGGTACACTTTATGAGGATATGCCGGTGTATGAGCAGAGCTATGAGGATCTTACTTTCCATGTGATCCGCGCGGATGATAAGGTGATCAGCCTGTCGTGGGGGCTGGAAGGGTATGATCAGGGGGCTCATGGATGGTATACTTTGTACTATATGAACTATTATACGCAGACCGGAGAGAGAATTACTTTTGACAGTCTGGGGAGCGGATTCCGCGACAAAGCACTGGAACTGGTGACAGCAAAGGCAGCGGAAATGCAGGCAAAGGAGGACTGCTTCTTTAACGATTACGAGAAGAGTATCAAACTGGTGGTGTTGGATGGTACGGAAGATTTGAATGCTATCTATCAGGAAATTTATGGGCCGGACATTGCAGGTACGGATAATGGCCCAGCAGACCCTACATTCTACATTACAGAGGATGGCTTTGTATTTGAATCCGGCCAGTATGTATTACAGTCCTATGCAGTTGGAATTGTTGACTTTGAGATTCCGGCAGCAGACTTCGGGGATGATCTCACAGCAGATATTTTTTAGTGGAGTACAGGATGCTGGCGGGTATATTTGCAAAATATAGGACTTTACATGGGCGGGCACCGTGTATATAATAAGAACATCGGGAATGAGGTTCTCCCGGAAGCACAGGCTTCGAACCGCCGGAATTTGAACATACGAATTCGATTTGGCTGATGACTTCTGCAGAATATGCAGGGGACACCAGCCTTTTTTGTTGGAATTCAAAATGTCCTGCTGCGAGAAAACGGAGGAATTTTTATGCTTACATCACTGGGACTGATCTTTTTACTGGGATTACTCATGGCGGCGGTCTGCCAGAGGATTCACCTGCCCCGTATTATCGGAATGCTGCTTACGGGTATTATTCTGGGACCTTATGTGTTGGATCTGCTGGATGTGTCAATCCTGAATATCTCATCAGAACTGCGGCAGATCGCGCTGATCATCATTTTATTGAAGGCCGGATTATCATTGGATCTGAAGGATCTGAAAAAAGTGGGCCGCTCCGCAGTCATGCTGGCTTGTGTTCCTGCTACTTGCGAACTGCTGGGTTTTGTAATATTTGCGCCCATGATCCTTAACATCAGCAGAGTGGATGCAGCGGTCATGGGAGCAGTTCTGGCAGCCGTGTCACCTGCGGTTGTGGTGCCGCGGATGGTACATCTTATGGAAAGTGGCTATGGTACGGAGAAAAGCATTCCGCAGATGATTCTGGCTGGGGCATCCTGTGATGACATCTATGTCATAGTATTGTTTTCCACTTTTGTTGGAATGGCACAGGGTGGACAGGTCAATGCCCTGGATTTTGTGAATATCCCGGTATCGATCCTGACGGGTGTGTTGTTCGGTGCATTGGTGGGTTGGCTGCTGGGGCAGCTTTTTGAACTGTTGTACCGAAAGGGCAGTTATGTGCGCAACAGCATGAAAGTTATTATCATCATGGGTTTGTCCTTCTTGTTAATGGCTTTGGAAACCCTGTTAAAGGGGATCGTGGCGTTCTCCGGCCTGTTGGCGGTGGTGAGCATGGCCTGCGCGCTGAAAATACGGGCACCTAGGGAAGTCACCGGCAGACTGTCTACTAAATTCGGTAAACTGTGGCTGGCAGCGGAGGTAGTACTGTTCGTGCTGGTGGGCGCGGCAGTGGATATCCGCTATACTATGGAAGCTGGACCGGCAGCGGTGGGGATGATCCTGCTGGCGCTGCTGTTCCGTTCCGCCGGTGTAGCACTGTGCCTGTTAGGAACGAATCTGAATAAGAAGGAGCGTCTGTTCTGCATGATCGCTTATTTACCGAAGGCTACGGTGCAGGCTGCTATCGGCTCTGTGCCGTTATCGATGGGATTGTCCTGCGGCAAGATCGTTCTGTCCGTGGCTGTGCTGGCCATCCTTATCACAGCCCCGCTGGGAGCACTGGGAATGGATGCCACATACCGGAAGCTGCTTCAGAAAAATGGAGAAAATAATATCATTTGACAGCCATCCGACACGTGATCGAGTCCCGGAAGGAAGCCGCAAAAACGTCCACAACATCTACACCATAAGAACCGCAGGCACGCTCTCGCTCTGGCGCAGAACGTAGCGGTACATAATTGACCCCAATACGGTCAATAAGTACCGACGTCTGCTTACGGCCTGCTTGTCCTTATGGTGTAGATGTTGTAGCGCAAACTACGAATATCCAATGCAAAACCCCGGCAGCTACAACAACTGCCGGGGTTTTAAGGAGGATAGAAATCGTTTTAAACTATGTACATCAGGTTTATTAACCCATGGTAATAACTACGTTGTACTCTTCTTTGCCCTTTTCGTAAGGAATGATGTGTCCGTCAACAGCCTTGCCGTCCACGGTCATGGATACGACACCCTTTTCCACGTTCTGAGGGTTCTTCACCTGAATGTGATAGATGCCCTCACGGAACTTACGGGTGATGGAGAAATCACCGAAGCCCTTGGGAATACAAGGATCTACGGACAATCCCTGATGAGTGGGATATACACCCAGTATGTATTGGGAGATATTTACGAAAGTCCATGCAGCAGTACCGGTCAGCCAGCTGTTCTTTGCCTCGCCGTAGAATTTTGCATCCTTACCGGCTACCATCTGGGAATATACATAAGGCTCGGTACGATGGATCTCGCTGATATCCTCAATGTATGCGGGACAGGTCTTGCGGTAGATCTCGAAAGCTCTGTCACCTCTGCCCAGAACGGTCTCTGCGATGGATACCCAGGGATTGTTGTGGCAGAAGATACCGGCATTCTCCTTATATCCGGGGGGATAAGAGGATACTTCACCAAGTTCGAGGTGATACTCCGTGTATGCAGGTTGTAAGATCATGACACCATACTTGGTATCCAGTCTCTCTTTTACAGAATTCAATGCCTTTTCGGCAAGTCCTTCCTTCACACCGACACCGGCCAGTACGCAGAAGCCTTGAGGCTCGATGTAGATCTGACCTTCGCGGCATTCCCTGGAACCTACTTTGTGGCTGTAAGCATCGTAAGCACGTACGAACCAATCGCCGTCCCAACCATCCTTCAGGATCGCATCGTACATTGCCTGTACTTCCTTACGTGCGCGGGCTGCTTCGGCATCGTCACCCATCAGCTCGCACAGCTGAGCATATTCTTCCGGGCTGCTTCGGTATCGTCACCCATCAGCTCGCACAGCTGAGCATATTCTTCGCCGTATTTTACGAACATACCGGCAATGAATACGGATTCTGCAACGGGTCCTTCACTGGGACCGAAGGTCTGGAAAGATTCTCCGGGATGAGCGGAGAAGCAGTTCAGGTTCAGACAGTCATTCCAGTCGGCACGGCCGATCAGAGGCAGATTGTGAGGGCCTTTGTGGTTGATGATATAGTCTAAGGAGCGTTTTAAGTGATCCATCAGAGGAGCAGCTACGCTCATATCGTTGTCAAAAGGAACCATCTGGGTCAGGATGGAGGTATCGCCGGTCTCTCTTACATAAGCACTGGTACCTGCAATGAGCCACAGAGGATCATCATTGAAGCCACTGCCGATATCGGAGTTGCCTTTCTTGGTCAGAGGCTGGTACTGATGGTAAGCACTACCGTCCTGGAACTGGGTGGAAGCGATATCAATGATACGCTCTCTTGCACGGTCCGGAATCAGATGTACGAAACCGAGCAGATCCTGACAGGAATCACGGAAACCCATACCACGGCCGATTCCGGATTCGTAATAGGAAGCGGAACGGGACATGTTGAAAGTAACCATACACTGATACTGGTTCCAGGTGTTGACCATACGGTTGACTTTCTCGTCAGCGGAATCTACCGTGTAGCGTGCCAGCAGCTGTTTCCAGTAAGTCTGTAATGCTGCAAAAGCCTCATCTACCTGTGCATCGGTCTGGTATTTTGCCAGCATTTCTTTGGCACGGGTCTTGTTGATCACACCGTAGGATTCCCATTTCTCGTCTTCGGGGTTCTCGATGTAGCCCAGAACGAAGATAAAGGTCTTGGTCTCACCGGCTGCCAGATCCACGTTGATCTGATGGGAAGCGATGGGAGACCAGCCGCTTGCCATGGAATTCGTGCACTTGCCGTTCTCTACAGCTTCGGGAGAATCAGCCCCCCTGTAAGCACCCAGGAAAGCATCTCTGCTGGTATCGAAACCGTCAATCTTCGTATTTACGGAATAGATCGCATAATGATTACGACGCTCACGGTACTCGGTCTTGTGATAAATGGTGGAATCCTGTACCTCGACCTCACCGGTGCTTAAGTTACGCTGGAAGTTCTTCATATCATCGTCAGCGTTCCACAGACACCACTCTACATAAGAGAATACGGACAGCTTCTTGTCCTCGGAGCTACCGTTGGTCAGGGTCAGCTGGGAGATCTCGCAATTATCGTTCAGAGGAACGAAAGAGAGCACGGAAGCCTTGACACCGTTCTTGGAAGAGGTGAAGCGGCTGTAACCGATACCGTGACGGCACTCGTAAGAATCCAGCTCGGTCTTCGTGGGCTGCCAGCCAGGGTTCCATACGGTGTCCCCGTCCTTAATGTACAGATATTTACCGTTGATGTCGGCCGGTACGTTATTATAACGATAACGGGTCAGACGCAGCAGCTTTGCATCTTTATAGAAAGTATATCCGCCGCAGGTGTTGGATATCAGACTGAAAAACTCATTGCAGCCCAGGTAGTTGATCCAGGGAAGCGGAGTCTTGGGAGTGGTGATGACATATTCCTGATGCACATCATCAAAATGACCATACTTCATAAGAAAATCTCCTTCTTTCATGTTGTTGTATGTTGAGTGTTTGTTTTTTCGCTGCGGAGTGCTTAATGTTAAGTAAACGATTAAGTGCTCCGGATTTCTGATTTGTATTATACAGAAGCAAAGGGAAAAATGCAATACGAATCTTGAAAAAGCCCGTAAAATGCGCAATGTATACAAAAACAGTGGGGAAACATGGGCAGAAGATACAAAATGAAAGAACCTTCGAAACACCGGTTTTACGAAACAAAATAATAGCAAACGTTATCGCACACTTTGCCTTTATATAGAAGAAACACAATCTATGTACAAGCCAAATGTACAAAACAGCCTATCTGAAATTGTTAATTATAGACAAAGTGGATACTTTTTTGAAAAAAACTGCAAAAAAGTATTGCAAAATGCTCAAAGGTGTTATATATTAAAACTACGAAAACGATTAAGTTACAAAACAGGTCGGACGGAATGACGAAGACATGGAACAGGAGAAAGATATGGCATCACTGAAAGACATTTCCAAGATTTGTGGAGTCTCCGTTGCAACTGTCAGCAAGGCACTGAACGACCACAAGGACATTGGAGAAGAAACAAAAGCAACTATCAGAAGGGTCGCAAAGGAAATGGGATATTCCCCGAACCTTTCCGCAAGAGCTTTGAAGACGAACAGGACCTACGGCATCGGAGTCCTCTTTGCAGATGAAGCCAGAAGCGGTCTTACCCACGATTACTTTTCCAGTGTGCTGGACAGTTTCAAGAGGACGGCAGAGAAGAGCGGTTACGACATTACATTCATTAATAGCTGCAAGAACCGGCCGGATCGGATGTCCTACCTGGAACACAGTAGGTACAGAGGCTTTGACGGAGTGGTGCTCGCCTGTATTGATTTCGGAGATCCCGAAGTCATCGAACTGGTACAGAGTTCCATCCCGGTAGTCACCATTGACTACCTGTTCAACAATCGTATCGCAATCATGTCGGACAATGTGACAGGCATGAAGGAGCTGTTAGAGTATATCTACAGCAGAGGCCATCGGAAGATCGCTTATATCCACGGAGCGATGTCGGCAGTTACCTCAGGACGATTATCCAGCTTCTACCGGACGGCAGAACGCCTGGGACTGGAGATTCCGGACGAGTATATCAGAGAAGCAGCTTACAGAGACACAACAACAACCTATCGTGTGACCAATGAACTGCTGGATCTCCCGAATCCACCGACATGCATCATCTATCCGGATGACTTTGCTTCTTTCGGAGGCATCAACGCTATCAGACAGAGAGGATTACAGATCCCTGAAGATATCTCGGTAGCAGGCTATGATGGCATACAGGCAGCAAGGCAGTTGGAACCCAGACTGACCACAGTCCAACAGGACACAGAACAGATCGGCTGCCTGGCAGCCAGAGAACTGATCAGTCTCATTGAGAGACCCAAGACCACCATCATAGAACAGGTCATCGTACCCGGGAAAGTTGCTGAAGGCAAGTCGGTGGCCAGAATTCCGACAGACAATTAATCAGGCATTTATATGGAAGCGACGCAACCGCCGACATATGAATATAAATGCAACAAACACTTACAACAAACATTCAACAAAAAATGGGAGGAAACAAACATGAAGAAAAAAGTACTTAGTGCTTTACTTACAACTGCTATGCTTGCCAGCATGCTGGTAGGTTGTGGCAGCAGCAATGAAGCTCCTGCAGCATCCACCGATGCGGCACCCGCAGCTTCCACCGAAGCTAAGACCGAGGCACCTGCATCCACCGAGGCAGCAGAGCCTGCAGCAGCAGAAGAAGGCAAAGTCTTCAACATCTACTGCTGGAACGAAGAGTTCAAGAGCCGCCTGACAGATCATTATCCCGGATATGAAGAAGTAGACGGAACCACCGGTAAGATCGGTGACATCACTGTAAAGTGGAACATCACTCCTTCTGATGACAACGCTTATCAGAACAATCTGGATGAAACACTGTTAAAGCAGGCTGATGCAGCAGCTGATGACAAGATCGACCTGTTCCTGATTGAGGCTGACTACGCATTGAAATATGTTGATACCGACTACACAATGCCTGTTAAGGATCTGGGCATCACCGATGCAGATCTGGCTAACCAGTATCAGTACACCAAGGATGTTGTTACCGACTCCAACGGCAATCTGAAGGGTGTTTCATGGCAGGGCTGCCCCGGCGTTCTGATTTACAACCGTGAGGCTGCTAAGGCTGTTCTGGGAACCGATGATCCTGCAGAGGTTCAGAAGTCTGTATCTGATTGGGATACCTTCACCGCAACCGCTGAGAAGATGAAAGCAGCCGGTTACAACATGGTATCTTCCGTAAACGATACTTATCGTGTATACTCCAACAACGTATCCAGCAAATGGGTACAGGATGGCAAGATCGTAATCGATGACAACCTGATGAAGTGGGTTGATGACTCCAAGAAGATGGTTGACGCTAAGGAGACCGGTACCTTCGACCTGTGGTCTGATGACTGGAGCAAAGGCTTCTATCCCGATGGCAAAGTATTCTGCTACTTTGGACCTGCTTGGCTGATCAACTTCTCCATGGCAGCTGATACCGATGGATCTATCGCAAATCAGGGTGGCTGGGGCGCTACTGAAGGACCTCAGGGCTTTTTCTGGGGCGGTACTTGGATCTGCGGTGCTACCGGAACCGACAACGCTTCTCTGGTTAAGGATATCATCCTGAAGATGACCACTGATGAAGACATCATGAAAGAGATCGTTGTAGCTGATGATGATTTCGTAAACAACAAACCCGCTATGGAAGCTATGGCAGCAGATACCTCTTATCAGAGCAAGGTATTGGGCGGACAGAACCCTCTGGCTATGTTCTGCGCAGGCGCTGAGAAGATCGATCTGAGCAACCTGTCTGCATACGATCAGGGATGTAACGAAGAGTTCCAGCATGCTATGAAGAACTACTTCGATGGCAAGGCTTCTCTGGATGATGCACTGGATCTGTTCTACAAGGGTGTAGAAGAGAAGTATCCTGAGCTTACTCACTAATCCGAAATGATAGGCGAATAGCGAAACAATAAGGAATTGAGAACCGTGCCTGCCTGGCTGGTCAGGTAGGCACGGTTTTTCTCTCAAAATTCCCGGTTGGCAGAAGCTTTTTTCAGAAGAAGATAATTAAGAACAAAAAGAAGAGAGCTGCTGCGAGCCTGATCGGAAACAAAGAAAGGCACGAAAAACGTAAAGTCGCTAAGAGAGCATGACGGCAAAAGGGAGGAATCATTATGGCAAAGGTAAAACGCGGAAAGGTGGTACGCTATAATAAGTGGGGTTATATTTTCCTGATCCCCTTTGTAGTAGTGTATGTATTATTCCAGTTGATCCCGTTATTCAGGACATTTTATTACAGCTTTTTTGAAAATTATCGTTCCGGACTGACACAGATCGGACCGAATTTCATCGGATTTGGTAACTATGCAAAGCTGTTGTCCAATCCGGACCTGTGGATGTACACCAAGAATACATTGATCATGTGGGTACTGGGATTTGTACCGCAGATCATCATATCTCTGCTTCTGGGTGCATGGTTCTCGGATCCCAGCCTTAGATTAAAGGGACAGAGATTCTTCAAGACAGTTATCTATCTGCCGAACTTGATCATGGCTTCCGCATTTGCAATGTTGTTCTTCACGCTGTTCTCTGATGGTGGTCCTATCAATGAAATGCTGATGCAGATCGGAATCTTAAAAGAGCCATATCAGTTCCTTACAAACATATGGAGTACCAGAGGTCTGGTAGCATTGATGAACTTCCTGATGTGGTTTGGTAATACAACGATCCTCCTGATGGCAGGTATGATGGGTATCGATACTTCCCTCTTCGAGGCAGCCGAGGTAGACGGAGCAACCTCTACCCAGGTATTCTTCAAGATTACATTACCTTTGTTGAAGCCGATTCTGATCTACGTAATGATCACATCCCTGATCGGTGGTCTGCAGATGTTCGATGTACCTCAGATTCTGACCAACGGTAAGGGCGATCCTATGAGATCCAGCATGACCCTGATCATGTACCTGAACAACCATTTGTACAGTAAGAACTACGGAATGAGTGGTGCGTTGTCTGTAATGTTGTTCATTATCACAGGTATCCTGAGCTTGATCGTATTTAAGTTCTCGAACGGCAAACAGGATAAGTAGGAGGTGGCAGAAATGTTGAGCGTAGAAACAAACGAGACAAAAAAAGGTCTGGGCATTCATGCCAGAAGAGCACTTGCATATATCGTACTGGTTATTATGAGTTTTCTCTGCCTGTTTTGGTTCTATATACTGTTTGTAAATGCAACCAGATCCAAAGGCGAGCTGACACAGGGATTTACCCTGCTGCCCAGCACACATCTGATCCAGAACTGGAAGGGTGTCATGGCAGGAACCCTGCCGGTAGTCAGAGGTATGATCAACAGCCTTGTAGTAGCAACCTGCAGTGCTGTGCTGTGTACCTACTTCTCTACCATGACCGCATATGCGATCCATGTATATGATTTTAAGTTAAAGAAGTTCATGTTTACCTTTATCCTGGCAATCATGACCATTCCTACCCAGGTTACCGCACTCGGATTTATCCAGTTGGTAGCTGATATGAAGCTGGAGGATAACTTTATCCCCCTGATCATCCCGGCAATCGCAGCACCTGCTACTTTCTTCTATATGAAGCAGTACATGGAAAGTGCATTGCCCCTGTCTCTGGTAGAGGCAGCCAGAATCGATGGTTCCGGTGAGTTCCGTACATTTAATTCCATCGTATTGCCGCTGATGAAGCCGGCAATCGCAGTACAGGCGATCTTCACTTTCGTAGCGAACTGGAATAACTACTTCACACCGGCACTGGTTCTGCATGATGACAAGATGAAGACATTACCTATCCTGATCGCTCAGCTGCGTTCCGCAGACTTCCTGAAGTTTGATATGGGTCAGGTGTATGTAACGATTGCATTCTCTATCTTCCCTGTTATCATCGTATACCTGTTCCTTTCCAAGTACATTGTCCAGGGCGTGGCAATGGGAAGCGTCAAGGGTTAATATTTCGCCAGCAACATTCAATACATAAATCTCTCCTGAAAAGCGGCACTCTTCCCCGGAGTGGCGCTTTTCGCTTGCAAAAAAACGGGGAAACGGGTATAAAATAAAGAGAAGAGTGAACGTGTATTTTGAGGAAGAAAGAGGTAATTGCCATGCAGATGTATGAGGTGACAGCACTGGCACCGGAAGGACCGGAGGAAGTCTATCAGGCGATGGTGTTTGCAGAAGATGAAGATGATGCCTTGAACCAGCTGGAGGAACAGCTGAAGGAGCAGGGTATTGCCCATGGAATGTGTATGGCGGAAGAAGTGTAGTGTAAAGTGTGAAAAGAACTTCTAATCACTCAGAGCAAAGGCTCTTTTGCGAAGAAGTTCTATGTTTCACACGCAAATTTGCGCCAATGCGCAAACTTTGCAGGTTATGGAAGGATGTGAGTGTTGCAAATGGAAAATTCCTATCGTTTTTTTGAGAATAAAGATTGTAAATATTTCCCTTGCCACAAGGGACTTGCAGATTTCAACTGCCTGTTCTGCTACTGCCCCATGTACCGCTTGGAGCACTGCCCCGGGAATCCCAGGTATTTCGAGAAAAATGGCAGACGGATCAAGGATTGCTCGGGCTGCACCTTCCCACATGATCCGGAGCATTATGATACGATCATGCAGATTCTGCGGGAGGCATAACACATTTTTCTGGAAAATAAACACGTTTTTTTGCACATTTTTCTAAAACGAAAAGCCGATAGTCTGTTTTGACAGATTACCGGCTTTTTATGTGCGGAGACGGTGGGATTTGAACCCACGTGCCCCGGAGGGCTAACGCATTTCGAGTGCGCCCCGTTATGACCACTTCGATACGTCTCCAAAAGATTACAACGTAGATTATTTTATCTGAAAAATAACCGTTTGGCAAGGGGAGAAACGAAAAAACCTAGTAGTTTCTATTGTTTGCGATGGCATTTACCACCTGGCAAGGGAATTACGCTTTTGTAGCGGTAATTTAAAAAAAGATGTTGACAGAACAACATCTGTGTAGTATATTGCATTTAAATACTTTGATAGTCAAAATATTTTACCGACGGTAATATGGAGAAAGCATAAGACCGGTGTTGCAAACATTTATGAATGAAAAGTGAACACGCCGGAGACGACAAAGTAGTAAAGCAAGGTATCAGAAACACAATAATGAAATGCATAAGGAGAGCAAAAACATGTTAGAAAAAGTAGCAGCCATCATCAGAGAACAGTTAAACCAGGAGGATGTAGAAATCACAGAGGCAACCCGTTTCAAGGAGGATCTGGAAGTAGACTCCCTGGATCTGTTTGAACTGGTAATGGCGTTTGAAGAGGAATATGGTGTATCCATTCCTTCCGAGGAATTGGAAAATATGGCAACAGTAGGTGA
>OJPX01000462.1_pt1 | contig 20219 bp, 18 predicted proteins | sample 1598591 | NCBI WGS metagenome assembly OJPX01 (sample SAMN03922497, study PRJEB24848) | human gut metagenome | isolation source: stool sample | host: Homo sapiens | place: Germany | collected 2011-11
TGCCGAGCGTGTGCACCGCGGCGAGCGTCATGACGGTGATGGTGACGGCCGCGCCCGCCATGTTGATGGTCGCGCCGAGGGGGATGGACACGGAGTAGAACTCCTTGTCCAGGCCGAGGCTCTCGCACAGGGACATATTCACGGGGATGTTCGCGGCGGACGAGCGGGTGAAGAACGCGGTCACGCCGCTTTCCTTCAGGCACTTGAACACCAGCGGATAGGGGTTCTTGCGGATGACGATGAACGTCATGATGGGGTTAACGACGAGGGCGGCAAAGAGCATGCAGCCGACGAGGATGAGCAGGAGCTTGCCGTACTCGGTAAAGATGGCAAGGCCGCTGGTGGAAACGGCGGAGAACACGAGACCCAGAATGCCGAACGGGGCGAGATTGATGACGAAGCGCACCGCCTTGGTGACGGCCTCGGAGGCGTCGGCGAGGAACTTCTTGGTCGTGTCGGACGCGCCCTTGAACGCGAAGCCGAGCACGATCGCCCAGAACAGAACGCCGAGATAGTTGGCCGAGACGATCGAGCCGATGGGGTTGGAGACAATGTTGTTGAGCAGGCCGGTGAAGATAGCGGCGAAGCTCTCGGGCGCGCTGTCGGAGACGGCCTCAGTCAGCGTGATGGTCACGGGGAACAGGTAGCTTGCGATCACGGCGATGACAGCCGCCAGGAACGTGGAGACAAGGTAGAGCACGATGACGGTGCCGAACTGCTTGCCCAGCTTCTCCTTGGACTGGGCAAGGGCGCTGATGATGAGGACAAAGACCAGCAGCGGGGCGATGGCCTTCAGGGCACCGACAAACAGGGTGCCAAGGATGCCGATGCCGGGCGCGGTCACGGCGGCGTTGGGAATCAGCAGGGCGAGCGCCGCGCCGATGACCATGCCGATCACGATGCGCAGCACAAGGCTGACGCTGTTGTACGCTTTGACAAGTTTCATTCTTTTTTCTTCCTTTTTTCTGTTTGTTTTGCGTGAAGAGGCGCAAGAGACAGTGTAACAAGATGTGAACACAATGTCAACAGGGAAGCCGACCGGAATGTTGCTCTGTATCCGGATTTTGCGGGAGAATGCGCAGACGCAAAAGTCGGGGCGGTCAATGACCGCCCCGACTTGTTGTTGCTTTGGGGGTGTCCCCCCGATGCGCGCGTCAGATCTGCTCCTCGACGTCCTTGTCGTCGTGGTATGCAATGAGCGCGTTGTAGATCTTTTCGATGAGCTTCATGTCCGCGTTGGTCATGTATGCCAGAAACAGCAGACCAAAGAGTGCGGCGAGCACGATGAGCACGATCCAATACCAAGCCATATTCGTTCCTCCTTACCAGCTGAGTGTGTCTTCGTAATCCAACAGAGTGGGGTCAAGCGGCTTCTCGTTGAGCACCGTGACCATATACTGGCTGAATGCCTCGCGCATCTCGCGGCGCGAGACCGTGCGCGGATCCATGACGTCGTGCGGGATCCAGATGAGGTGGATGCCGCGCTCGCGCGCCTGATCCTCAAACAGGCCGTGCAGACCGCCGACGTTCTTGCACGATACGTGGTCGTACATGATGACGATGTTCGTGTGGAACTTCTCGCACATCTTCCAGCACTCGTCGAGCAGGTTGACATAGCCGCCGTTGGTGTGCGAGCGCATCATCATCTTCTCATAGCAGCGCACGAGATCGGCCAGCGCCTGCTCCTTGTCGCCGATGGTGATGGGCTGGTAGCTGAGCATGGCCTCCATGTCGTTGACGCAGGTGACACCCCAGCAGTGCTGCGTCCAGTAGGTAAAGTTGGTGTAATAGTGCGCGGGGCATGCCCAGACGAGGCAGCGGTATTTCGGCTGGGGCGCGTTGGCCGCCTTGTCCTGCTCGTAGCCCTTGAGCATCATCTTCGTGACGCGGCGGTCCGTCTTGAGCATGAACTTGTCCATGCAGGCTGCCGCCATGAACTCATATTCGCGCTGCAGTGCCAGCGCCGCACCGCAGACCTGTGGGTGCTCGGTGCAGTTGACGTCCCACTTCTCGATCATACAGCGCGAGCTCTCGTTGTACATTTCGGCGTTTTTCCAGAAGGCGTCCCAGTCCCATTTGACGCCGAACTGCTGCTCGAGAAATTCGATGCCCTTTTTCAGGTTCTTGACCGCATAGGTCTGCACTTCCGGTTCGTTGACACGCTGCGGCGGCGTGATCTGGAACGAGGGAAGCTCCTTGAAGTGCCGCGTGAGGATGTTTGTCTGCGAGATCGCGCCGTCGCACGGCATCGTGCCGGTGAAGTAGCACTTGCCGACGCGCGGATAGTCGTCCACCACGGCGCAGCCGCTCTCGGCGGCGGGTTCTGGGCAAACGTCTGCCGGCAGACCGAGGTGCTCCATGGCGTCGATGTAGAACATGCTGGCGTTCTGGTCGACCTCCGACGGCAGACCGATGGCGAACATGGCGATGTCGATCCACTTCACGGTGGGGAACCCCATCATGATCAGGTGCGGGGTCATCTCATCGAACATGACGGTGTTCTCGCGCAGCTTCGCCGCGTGCTTGCTGTTGGGGCGCAGGTTCTTGTCGCGTAGGATGATGTCACGCACGCCGAGGACGGAGTTATGCAGCACGGAGAAAAACTGGTTGTGTGCATAGCGCAGCTCCTTGCCGCGCAGCCCCATGGTGTGGCGGTCGACCATGTGCGCTGCGGTGAGATAGGACACCATCCAGCGGTAGCGCAGCATGGCCTTGACCATCAGGATCGGGTGACAGCCAAGCTTTGCGGCCATGAAGCCGTAGAGATACAGCCAGCGGAAGAAATCATAAAAGGTGTCTCGGAAGCCGCGCCATTCGCGGGCGCGGAAGGCGCGGTGCTCGGCGGAATAGAAGCGGCCGAGGCCCTTGCCGGTTTTGGGGTTGTAGGCCATGTCAGTTGTCCTCCTTTTGCGCTGAGCGCAGCTGCTTCATTTCCAGACTCTCCACAAAGGCCTGCACACGCGTGCGCAGCTGGCCGCTCTGCCCCGCGATGTAGGGGCGGTCGATGGAGAGGATGTGGATGCCGTAATCACGCGGCATGACCTGGTTTGCGATCACGCGCTCATACGACCAGTAGGTGCAGAACTTCATCTGCTCGTAGATCGCGCCGTCGGCCTTGAAATCATGCACAAGCTGGGCGACGTGGTCGTTGCGGTACTGGACGCGGTGCAGCGCGCTCTGGCGCGGGCACTCGGTGTGCTGCAGATACCAGCGGCACACCTGCGTGAGCGCATCCTCGCCGTCGGTGAGCACGATCTCCTGACGGCCAGGGAAGCTGCCGTAGCAGTAGCGGTCGGCGACCACCAGCGCGCCGCAGCTCTCGATGAGCCGGATCAGGTCCGGGTCGTCGATCTCGGAGCCGACGACGGCGACGCGCACACGGTAGTTTTTCTGCGCATCGACCTCGCGCGCCTTTACCTCGGCGAGCGTCTCGCGCAGCAGAGGCAGGATCAGCCGCTTCGGGCAGACGTAGCTCACGAGCACCAGCACGGCATATTCATAGCCCGTGATGGGCGGGTTGTCCAGCTTGCGCGTCTCGCCGATCTCGGTGAGGATGCGGCAGACCTCGTTGTGCTCGCTGACCGCGGCGCGGATGGCGGCGTCCGAGGTGTCGACGCCGTAGTTTTCGCGCATGGGCTTGAGGATCTTGCGCGAGACCTGCTCACAGATGTGCTCGACGCAGTCCTCATCGTCGGAATACGGGATGTCGAGGTTGCAGTAGAAGAATTTGTCCTTGTCCGCACCCTGCGCGTGCATGATCTCCATGTTCTCGATGGCGCGGTTGTTGGCCTCGCACACGTCGACGCCCGCCATGGCGTGCAGGAAGCCGTAGTTGCCCTCGAGCGCGCGCTCGAGGATCGCGCGGGAAAACTCGCAGCTGTTGTTGGCCATGTAGTAGGTGGCCAGCTCCATGGACGTGGTGTGCGGCGCGCGCAGACGCACCGAGAAGCAACTGCCCAGATTCAGCAGTACCTCTGGTGCGTGAAAGCAGGTATAGCCGATCGCCAGATCTCCTTCTGCCTCGGCCTGGCGGACAAGTTCGTTGTGCGCGTCGTCCAGCAGGCGCTCAAAGTACATCAAATGCTTCAGTTCCTTCATTGCGGCCCTTCTTTCTTTGGATTTCTATCTTCCTTCTCCGCTTATGTCAGCATCGCTGACATAAGCGGGTATACACAAATCCCGATCGCTCGGGATCTGCTGTGTATGTGGTTATTTGCCGCTGAGTGCGCGCACGAACATCTGGCTCAGGTGGCGCATCCGGCTGTCGTAATCAAGCGCGCTCGCGCTCGGCGAGCCGCCGATAGACAGGCGCTGCATGATGCCGAGGATCGCGTCGTAGGAGTTGTAGTAGATCTCCCGCACATCGACCTCCGGGCTGATCGAGCCGTCGGCAAGTCCCTTGCGGATCGCCTTGGCCATCGGGCCGCTGGAGGTCTCAAACGGCTCGGGCGGCTGGTTTTTGATCTCGTGGAGTCTGCCCGCGGCATGCAGCGTCAACTCCGCGTCGAGCGTGAAGCGCATGCCGTTCGGGTCGAGGCGGTAGAGCTGGGAATAGCAGACGAGGACGTTTTCCGCGTCCTGCAGGCCGGTCGTGCTGCCGTCGGATGCCGTGTGGGACATCCGGTCGATGCGCTCGAGGATGCGCTTCCAGTAGAGCAGGGACGCGGCCAGGACCAGATCGGCCTTGGTCTCAAAGTAGCGAAAGGCCGACCGCTCGGTGAGCCCGGAGCGCAGCGCGATATCTGCGACCTTGGTCTTTTCGATCCCGTTGGCCAGAAAACAGTCCAGCGCGACCTCCGTGACCAGCCGGATATTCTTTTCTCTCTGCTCCTCGTGCGGCAAGTGCGTTCGCCTCCTCTGCTCCTGTCAGTTACACTGACAGGAGCAGTGTACCGCGAAAAGCAGGGAATGTCAAGCCCTTAACAGAACGCACAGAAAATAAAAAATTACCGTTGTTGATATGGTATCAACAACGGTAATGAATTTGGTGCGAGTGGTGATACAGAACTTTTTGAAAAAGCCAGTAATATCAACGGTTTTCAAGGCGGACGAGTAGCAAATAACTTGTATATATCCCCTTTTCGGACGACTGTTTTTAAGACAGCCGCCCTTTTTCTATACCTAAATTCAAGTGTTGTGATTAGGGTGCGAAAGCCTCTGTTTTTTCCTCTCTGACCGCCGCAAGCAGGCGGGCATGGATGTTTTCCTATGGATCACATCCGAGAGGTAAACCGGAGGCTTTTTTCATCGAAATCAACACTTTTCATTTTCAGAGGAAGGAGGTGCGAAGATGGCTGTATTCCGTATCGAAAAGACCAGGGATTACACGGTCATGTCCAACTACCATCTGCGGGATATGTCGCTGTCGCTGAAAGCGAAAGGGCTTTTATCTCTCATGCTGTCCCTGCCGGAGAATTGGGACTACACCATGAAGGGCCTTGCCCGTATCTGCAAGGATGGCATTGACAGCATCAGCGGCGGCATCCGGGAGCTGGAGGCGCACGGCTATCTGATTCGTTCGCGTGTCCGCAGCGCAAACGGGCAGCTCGGCTCTATCGAATACACCATTCTGGAACAGCCTAAAGCGCCGTCACCTACACAGGAAAAACCTATACGGGAAAATCCCGTACAGGCAAATCCAATGTTGGACGCTCCAATTCAGGAGAACCCCGCCCAATTAAATAAAGAAGAATCAAGTAACTATCCATCAAAGACAGATTTATCAATTACGCAAGAATCAAGTCCTATCCTATCAAGTCCCCCAGCCCCCAGGGAGCGGATTGGACAGGACGGGATGCGAAAGCGGGAAAGCTATCGGGCATTGATTTTGGAGAACATCGAGTATGACGTTCTTTCGCAGAATGTGCAGCTCGACAAAGACCGGCTGGACGAGCTGGTGGAGCTTATGGTGGATACCGTCTGTTCCAACCGGGAGATGATCCGCGTGGCCGGGGACGACTACCCGGCAGAGGTCGTCCGGTCGCGGTTCCTGAAGCTGAACACCTCGCACATCGAGTATGTCCTTGACCGGATGCGGGAGAACACCACCTATGTCCGCAACATCAAGAAATATCTGCTGGCGGCGCTGTATAACGCCCCGGTCACGATGGACAGCTATTACACATCCCTTGTCAGCCATGACCTGTACGGCAGCGGAGATCGGAGGTGAACGTCTTGCAGGAAGAAATCACGCAGAAAACCCTTGCGCTATGTGTGGAGGCCAGCAAAATGACCGCACAACTCTTGCAGCAGGCCATGAAGAAGGTGCTGGCAGACATGGAGAAGCACAAGAAAAATCCTCAGCTCCGGCACGGCAAGCAGACGCTCCGGCAGCTTATGAAACACAACACCGGCGTTTCCAACATCGAGATCACGGATCAGAATATCCGGGCCTTTTCTTCCACGGCGAAGAAATACGGCCTGGATTTTGCTTTGAAGAAGGACACCTCCGGCGAGCATACCCGATACCTGGTATTCTTCAAGGGCCAGGACGCCGATGTGATTACAGCGGCCTTCCGGGAGTTTTCCGCTAAAAACCTGAGCCGCGAGAAAGCCCCTTCCATCCGGCGCAAGCTGGAAAAGGCACAGGAGCAGTCCAAAACGCAGTATAAGGAGCAGGAGCGCGGCGAAAAGATCCAGACCAGGGAACGGAGCGTGGAGCGATGAAGGACAAACTCAAAAAATATCTTCTGCCAAACCTGCCGTATCTGTTCTTCGTGTATCTCTTTGACAAGCTCTGCCAGACGGTGCGGCTGGCGCCGGGGCTTGACACCTCGGAAAAGCTGCTGCATATCGGGCAGGGCTTCCAGACTGCATTTGCCAGCTCCGCACCCAGCTTTCATGCGCTGGATATCTGCGTCGGTATCCTCGGCGCGGTCCTTGTCCGGCTGGCGGTGTATGTCAAGGGCAAGAACGCGAAGAAATACCGCAAGGGCATCGAATACGGCTCTGCCCGCTGGGGCACGGCGGCGGATATCGCGCCCTACGTAGACCCTGTTCCCGATTGGAACATCCCCCTGACCCGGGCAGAAAGCCTCACCATGACCAGCCGCCCAAAGCAGCCAAAGTATGCGAGAAATAAAAACATCCTCGTCATCGGCGGCTCCGGCAGCGGCAAGACGCGGTTCTTTGTCAAACCGTCTATCATGCAGATGCACAGCTCCTATGTCATCACCGATCCCAAAGGGCAGCTTTTGAAGGAAACGGGGAAAATGCTCCTGCACGGCGCGCCGAAGCTGGACGAGAACGGAAAGCCGGTGCGGGACAGTTGCGGCAAGGTCATCTATGAGCCCTACCGTATCAAGGTCCTGAACACCATCAATTTTTCCAAAAGCATGAAATATAACCCGCTGGCCTATGTGCGCTCCGAGAAGGATATCCTCAAACTGGTCAATGTCATCATTGCCAACACGAAGGGCGACGGCGAAAAATCCTCCGAAGATTTTTGGGTCAAAGCCGAGCGGCTTTTATACTGCGCCCTGATCGGTTACATCTGGTATGAGGCGGAGCCGGAGGAACGGAACTTCATCACGCTTCTGGACCTGCTGAACGCCTGCGAAGCCAGAGAGGATGACGAGACCTATAAAAGTCCCGTGGATATCCTCTTTGACGATCTGGCAAAAAAGCAGCCGGAGCACTTCGCCGTCAAGCAATATGTCAAATTCAAAATGGCGGCGGGCAAAACTCTCAAGAGCATTTTGGTGAGCTGCGGCGCCCGCCTTGCGCCCTTCGATATCAAGGAATTGCGAGACATTATGACGGAGGATGAATTGGAGCTGGACACGATGGGCGACCGAAAAACGGCGCTGTTCCTCATTATGAGCGATACCGATACCACCTTCAATTTCGTCATTGCCATGCTGCAAAGCCAGCTTTTCAACCTGCTCTGCGACAAGGCGGACGATTTCTATAACGGGCGGCTGCCTGTTCATGTGCGGTGCCTTTTGGACGAATTTGCCAACATCGGCCAGATACCAAACTTTGATAAGTTGATCGCCACCATCCGAAGCCGTGAAATATCGGCTTCTATTATTTTGCAGTCGCAAAGCCAGTTAAAGACCATCTACAAGGACGCGGCTGATACCATTGTCGGCAACTGCGACGTCACCTTGTTTTTGGGAGGCAAGGAGAAGTCCACGCTGAAAGAGATTTCGGAGCTGCTGGGCAAAGAGACCATCGACAGCCTGAGCCAGTCCGAAAATCGCGGCGCGCAGACCTCTCACGGCCTCAGTTATCAGAAATTGGGAAAGGAGTTGATGACCCAGGACGAGATCGCGGTCATGGACGGCGGCAAGTGTATCTTGCAGCTTCGGGGCGTGCGCCCGTTTTTCAGCGATAAGTTTGATATCACGAAGCATCCCCGCTACCGATACCTGTCCGACGCCGACAAGAAGAACGTCTTTGACGTAGAACGGTACATGAAACGCAGACCGGCCATTGTGAAGCCGGACGAGCCTTTCGATATGTACGAATTGAACGCATCCGATCTGGAACCCGACAACAACAATTCTACAAAACGAAAGGAAAAATGATTTATGGATTTCTTCAACAGTGCTATTGACGTATTGCAGACTCTCGTGATCGCCCTGGGCGGCGGCCTGTGCGTGTGGGGCGGCATCAACCTTCTGGAAGGTTACGGCCAGGACAACCCTGCGGCCAAAAGCCAGGGTGTCAAGCAGCTCGTCGCGGGCGGCGGCGTGGCGCTGATCGGCGTGACCCTGATCCCCCTGCTGTCCGGTCTGCTGGGCTGAGTCCTATCAAAATCTCAGAGGCGGCTCCCGTTTCACGGCGGGAGCCACCTCTAAGGAGGTGATCTCCCGTGATAATCGACACGATCCAGGAATGGTTCAAGGAGGTGCTGATCGATGGCATCATCTCAAACCTTTCCGGGACCTTTGATACCGTGAATACGAAGGTGGCCGAGATCGCAGGCGAGGTCGGCATGACGCCCTCCGGCTGGAACGGCGGTATCTTCAACATGATCCGCAGCCTGTCCGAAACGGTCATTGTCCCCATCGCCGGCATCATCCTCACCTTCGTCATGTGCTATGAGCTGATCCAGTTGATCGTCGAGAAAAATAATCTCCATGATTTTGACACCTGGCTTTTCTGGAAGTGGATTTTCAAGACCTTCTGCGCGGTGCTGATCGTCACGAACACCTGGAATATCGTCATGGCGGTGTTTGACATGGCGCAGAGCGTGGTCGATCAGAGCGCAGGCGTCATCATCTCCGATGCTGGGATCGACATTTCCGGCGTCGTGGGTGATCTGGAAACAACGCTGGCGGACTGGAGCATCGGTTCTTTGCTGGGTCTGTGGTTTCAGAGCGTCTTTGTGGGCCTCTGCTCGCATATCCTCACCATTGCCATTTTCCTTGTAATCTACGGAAGAATGATCGAGGTGTACTTGACCGTGTCCGTGGGGCCGATCCCGTTTGCCACGATGGTCAACCGGGAATGGGGCCATACGGGGCAGAATTACTTGAAGTCCCTGCTGGCGCTTGGCTTTCAGGCATTTCTTATTATGGTCTGCGTCGGCATCTATGCGGTGCTGGTGCAGAATATCGCCGTGGGGGATGATATCACCGTGGCGATCTGGGAGTGCATGGGCTACACGGTACTGCTGTGCTACACCCTGTTCAAGACCGGCAGCCTTGCAAAAAGCCTGTTCGGGGCGCATTAAAGGAGGTATCAATTTTGGCATACGTAACGGTCCCGAAGGACCTGACAAAAATCAAAAGCAAGATGCTGTTCGGCTTGACGAAGCGGCAGCTTGTGTGTTTCGGATCGGCGGCGCTTGTGGGAGTGCCGCTTTTCTTTTTGAGCAAGGGCAGTATGGGTACGACCTCGGCGGCGCTGTGCATGATCCTTGTTATGCTCCCGTTCTTCCTGTTCGCCCTCTATGAGAAAAACGGACAAACGCTGGAAGTGATCCTGGGGCACCTAATCCAATGCAAATTCATCCGTCCGAAGCGGCGCATCTATCAGACCAACAACGCCTATTCCGCCCTGGTGCGGCAGGCAAAACTGGAAAAGGAGGTACGGGCGATTGCTGAAAAGAGCGGCAAAACCGGAAAACGCGCAGCCCGCCGCAAAGCGTAAGCTCACGCGGGCAGAGCGAAAACAAATTGAAACCATCATCCGGCAGGCGAAGGGCGACGGCAAGCCCCATACCGTGCAGGACAGCATCCCATTTCGGAACCTGTACCCGGACGGCCTGTGCAGGCTGGACGACCGGCTTTTCTCCAAGACCATAGTCTATGAGGACGTCAACTACCGTCTGGCGGGGCCGGACGACCAGAGGGATATCTTTGAACGCCTCTGCGACTTCTATAACGGCTATGATCCCTCCATCGGCGTGCAAATGACACTGAGCAGCCGCCATGAGGACAAGAACGGAAACCTGTTCGGCATGGACGCCCAGGGCGACGCGCTGGACGATATGCGCATGGAGGCCTCCGGCATCCTGCAAATGCAGTATGAGCGCGGCAACAATGGCTTCGTGAAAAGCAAGTATGTCACGCTGACCATCGAGGCGGAAAATCTTCCGGCGGCGCGGGCAAGGTTTTCCCGGATTGAGGCAGACACCCTGAACCGCTTCAAGGTCATGGGCGCGGGCGCAAGGGTGCTGGACGGCAAAGAGCGGCTGGCGCTGCTGCATGGTCTTCTCCATCCGGAGGGCGGACAATTCGCCTTTGAATGGGACTGGCTCCCGGCAAGCGGCCTGTCCGTCAAGGACTTTATCGCGCCTTCTTCCTTCGAGTTTGGCGAGACGCGGCGTTTCCGCATAGGAGAAATGTACGGTGCGGTGTCCTTCTTGCAGATATTGGCCCCGGAAATTCAGGACCGCATCCTCACGGATTTCATGGATGTGGAGGGGAACCTTCTCGTCACCATGCACATCCGCGGCATCAACCAGAACGAGGCAATCAAAATGGTCAAGCGCAAGATCACCGATCTGGACGCCATGAAGATTCAGGAGCAGAAGAAGGCTGCACGCAGCGGCTACGATCTGGATATTCTCCCCTCCGACCTCTCCACCTACGGCGGCGCGGCGAAAAATCTCTTGCAGGATTTGCAGAGCCGCAACGAGAGAATGTTCAATATGACCTTCCTCATGCTGCATCTGGCGCCCACGAAACAAAAGCTGGAGATTGCCGTTTCGCAGTCGGCCAGCGTCGCCCAGACGCACAACTGCATCCTGACCCGGCTGGACTTCCAGCAGGAGGACGGGCTTATGTCCTCGCTGCCGCTGGGCCTCAACCGTATCAAGATCGAACGGAGCCTCACCACATCGGCGCTGGCAGTGTTCATCCCCTTCGTCACCCAGGAGCTTTTCATGGGCGGGGGCGCCATGTATTACGGCCTCAACGCTCTCTCCAACAACATGATCCTGCTGGACCGCAAGCAGTCCCGTTGTCCCAACGGCCTTGTGTTCGGCACGCCGGGCAGTGGCAAGTCCATGAGCTGCAAGCGGGAGATCACCTATGTCATGCTGACCACGAAGGATAACGTCATCATCTGTGACCCAGAGGATGAATATTCCCCGCTGGTGAACCGGCTGGGCGGTCAGGTGATCCGTCTCTCACCCAACAGCCGCGACTATGTGAATCCGCTGGATATCAACCTCAATTACAGTGAGGAAGAAAACCCGCTGACGCTGAAAAGCGATTTCGTGCTGTCTTTCTGCGAGCTTATCATGGGCAGCAAGACGGGGCTGGAGGCTATCGAGAAAACCGTCATTGACCGGGCCGTGCAGATGATCTACCAGCCGTACTTCGCGGACCCGCGGCCGGAGAATATGCCCGTGCTGGGCGATCTGCTGGACGCGCTCATGGCACAGGGCATCCCGGAGGCGGAGCGCGTGGCTCAGGCGCTCGACCTGTATGTAAACGGCTCGCTCAACTTCTTCAACCACCGTACCACCGTGGATATCCGCAACCGCCTTGTCTGCTTCGATATCAAGGGCCTCGGCAAGAATCTGAAAAAGCCGGGGATGCTCATTGTCCAGGACGCGGTGTGGAACACGGTCACCATCAACCGGGCTATCGGGCGGTCCACCTGGTACTTCGTGGACGAATTTCACCTGCTCTTGAAGGAGGAACAGACGGCAGCGTACAGCGCCGAGATTTGGAAGCGTTTTAGAAAGTGGGGCGGCGTCCCGACCGGGGCGACACAGAACCCCAAAGACCTGCTTTCCTCGCCGGAGATCGAAAACATTCTGGAAAACAGCGATTTCATCTACCTGCTGAACCTGTCTGCTGGCGACCGCAAGCTGATGACGGAGCGGCTGAACATTTCCGCCGAGCAGCTTGCCTATGTGACCAACGCGGACCCCGGCAGCGGTCTTCTGTTCTTCCAGAATGTGATCCTTCCGTTCCGGGACGAGTTCCCAAAGGATACAGAGCTGTATAAACTTCTCACGACCAAGCCCAGCGAGGTCGCCCACGACGGGGAAAGCAGATAAGGAAAGGATGGGACAAGATATGAAATATGTGATCGACAGCAAAACCTACGAAAAGCATATCCGTGACGAGGTGCATCTTTACGGTCTGCTGCATCAGCTCGCATTCCTCGCCGGGAAGGTGAAGGACGAGGAGGACATGGCAAATCTGGTCGAGACGTCAAAGCACTACGGCGAGATCGCGGAGAAAAAGTTTGACGACTGGCTCATTCCCGGACGCTACCTGGTGTTCGGGGACCGGGATGATCTTACCGAACTGAAGGCAGCGGAGCTTACGCCGCTGACTGCCGTACTGAAAGAGCATGATGCAAAAATCAGAGAAAAGCAGCGTGCAGCTTCCAGCAATGATCCCGCCTACATCATTTCCGGCAGCGCCTTCCGTATGCTGGTGGGCGATCTCTTTGACCTGCTGGCACAGTACGGAAATCTCCGTAATCGTGTTCTGGATGTAAAAACGGAGCGGCAGCTTGCGCGGCTGCAAAAGAACCTCTCCGGCGACCACCCGGCGATCCGCAGGATGTACTGCAGGTGGGGCTTTGCGGAGGATCAGGGCGTCACCTGCTATGACATTCTGGAGGCAAAGCTGCGGCGCGCGCATCTGACGCCCTATGACCCGGACGGCAGCGAGGACAATCATGACTGAGCTGACCCATGTGAGCCTGTTTTCCGGCATTGGCGGTCTGGACCTGGCGGCGGAGGCTGCCGGGTTTGAAACCGTCTGCCAGTGTGAGTGGGCGGATTTTCCGCACTCCGTCCTCTCCGCACGATGGCCGGATGTTCCCAGGTTCCGGGATATTACTACTTTCACGAAGGAGGCGTTTTTTGAAAAAACAGGACTTGAAACAGTTACCGTTATCTCAGGCGGCTTTCCCTGTCAGCCCTTCTCCACCGCCGGAAAACGGAAGGGCTTTGCGGATGAACGCTACCTGTGGCCGGAAATGTGCCGCGTTATTACCGAGCTGCGGCCCCGTTGGGTGCTTGGGGAAAATGTTGCTGGCTTCATCAATATGGGGCTCGACAAAACGATCTTTGACCTGGCAAAAGCGGGATACGCTGTTCTCCCATTCGTATTTCCGGCTTGCGGCGTCGGCGCATGGCATGAGCGCCAGCGAACTTTTATCGTCGCGGCTGATGTTTCCCACGCCCCTTGCCTCCGACAAGAACACCTGCAGGGATGCGGCCAACCTGGATGTGTACCTCTCCGACAACGGGATATTCCGCAAGGTGAACAAGAGCGGTGCGATCTGGAGCCTGAGCCTGTCGGCGGCGGTATTCTATCTGACCCCGGCAGCGTCGGAGGGCTACCGCTCCACGCTGAAACCGGCGGCGTTTCGGAACAGCGCCCCGTCTGCCAACCTGTCGGCGCAGGTGATCCGGCAGGAGCGGCCGCTATCCGAAACGGCGGCGCTGAACCCGGATTGGGTGGAATGGCTCATGGGCTTCCCCTGGAAATGGACGGACGTATCCTCTGGGCAGCAGAGCCGGAGGACGTTCCCCGCATCACCGAAAACACCGCGGACCGCGCCCTACGGCTGAAAACTCTGGGAAACGCGGTCTGCCCGCCCCAGGCATATCCCATTTTCAAATATATCTCTATGATCGAGACGGGCGAGTGCGTGAGCATTTGTCCCTACGGAAAGGCAGGTGGTGACGCATGAAGGAATGGAAGGCCGCCGAGAAGGAGGCGCAGAAGATGACCCGTGACGGAGCCATTTCCGTCAACATGGTCACAGGCGAGGCGAGCCATGTTTCAGACCGCGCGCCGGAGCAGGACTATTCCCCCTCCGGCGATTCCACGGCGCTGGCGAGGACTGCCCTCCACCATCTGGACGACCGGCGTGTCCGGAAGTCTCAGAAGAAAAAGCGGCGGAACCGCCGCAAAGCCTACCGGGAGGGTACGGCGGCAAATAGCCGTCCATCCTCCCGTTTGCAATTCACCGAGGAGGAACGTGCTGCGCCGGAGCTGCAAAAGGCGATCCGCAAGTCCGACAAGGCGGCGGATAAGCTGGACACGGCACGGGCCGCTGTTCCCGAAAAACAGCCCTCTTTCCATCAGCCGGTGAATCCGCTGGCGCGGCCGTTACAGGAGATCGGCCACGCCGCCCATGCGAAGGTGCATGAGGTGGAGCAGGAAAATGTTGGCGTGGAGGCGGGGCACCTGACGGAGCGCGGCATGGAAAAGGCTGTCCGCTACGGAAACCGCAAACTCCAAAACTGGCAGACAGACCGCAAGCTGAAACCCTGGCGGGAGGTATCCAGCGCAGAGCAGGCGGCGGTCCAGGCCAATGCGGAGGCGCTGTACCAAAAGGCTTTGCGGGAGAATCCGCAGCTTGCAGCCAGCAATCCTATTTCCCGGATGTGGCAGAAAAAGAAGCTACAAAAACAGTATGCCGCCGCATACCGGGCGGCGCATAGCGCCGGGGACGCGGCAGCAGCGGCGCAGACAGCATCGAAGGGCGCGAGGAAAAGCGCGGACGCGGCGAAGAAGGCCGGAGAGTTTGTTTCCAAACACAAAAAGGCGTTTCTGCTTGTGGGTGGGATCGGCCTGCTGCTGGTCATGCTGCTGGGGCTGCTGCAATCCTGTTCCTCCATCTTCGGCGGAGGCGTGTCCAACATCGTTGCGTCCTCCTATCTCTCGGAGGATGCGGACCTGCTGGCGGCAGAGGCCGCCTACTGCGCGATGGAGGATGAATTGCGGGAGTATCTGGACACCTATGAGCAGACCCACGATTATGACGAATACCATTTTGATCTGGACGAGATCAAGCACGATCCCTATGTGCTGCTGTCCATCCTGTCGGCGCTCCATGAGGGCCAGTTCACCATTGACCAGGTACAGGACGATCTTCAAATGCTGTTCGACAAGCAATATATCCTTACCGAGACGGTCACCACGGAGACACGCTACCGCACAGAGACGAGAACGGACAGAGAGGGCAACGAGTATGAGGTGGAAGTCCCGTACACGTATTACATCTGCACCGTGGAGCTTGAAAACTTCGATCTGAGCCATGTTCCCGTTTACATCATGGATACGGAGACGCTTTCCATGTATGCCGTGTATATGTCCACGCTGGGGAACCGATCCGACCTGTTCCCGTCCTCCTGGTATGTGGACAAGTATATCACGACCCCGCCGGAGGACTATGAAATCCCTGCGGAATACCTCTCCGATGAACGCTTTGCGGCGCTTATTACGGAGGCGGAAAAATACCTGGGATATCCCTACGTCTGGGGCGGCAGCAGCCCATCCACCTCCTTTGATTGCAGCGGCTTTGTGAGCTATGTTCTGACCAACAGCGGTCTATGCAATATCGGGCGGCTGGGAGCCCAAGGCCTATACAACATTTCCACACGGGTATCTGATCCGCAGCCGGGCGACCTGGTATTTTTCGTTGGGACCTACGATACCGCGGGCATCTCCCATGTCGGCTTCTATGTGGGGCTGGACGATGCGGGCAACCCCATGTTTCTGCACTGCGGCGACCCGATCCAGTACGCAAGGCTCAATACAAGCTACTGGCAGCAGCACTTTTACGCCTACGGCAGACCGCCGTATGATTGATGGAGGTGAGTATATCAATATTGTTTCCTATGGCGGCGGTGCGAACAGCACCGCCCTTCTTGTTGGACTGCATCAGCACCGTATCCCTGTTGACCTGATCCTGTTTGCGGATACGGGCGGTGAGCATCCCCATACCTACGCCTATCTGGATATCATGGATCGCTGGCTGGAGGAACACGGTATGCCGAAGATCACACGGGTCTATAAGACCACAAGGGACGGCAGGCGGCTGACATTAGAGGATGAATGTCTGAAAAGCGGTACGCTGCCCTCCATCGCCTACGGCTTCAAGCGGTGTTCTTTGAAACACAAGATCGGACCGCAGGAAAAGTTTTGCAACAACTATCCTCCATGCCGTAAGGTTTGGAGCAGAGGGAAAAAGGTGGTCAAGTTCATCGGCTATGACGCTGGCGAACACTACCGAAGCGATAAGGTTCTTCTGCGTGATCTGGCAGACCCAAAGTACAGCAAATGGTATCCCCTAATGGAATGGGGCTGGGACCGGGAGGCTTGTATCCGGGCAATCGAGGAGGCGGGCCTGCCGCAGCCGGGAAAGTCCTCCTGTTTTTTCTGCCCCAGTATGCGGGCGGAGGAGATCATCGACCTGCGGGAGCATTACCCGGATTTGTTCCGGCGTGCGCTGGCATTGGAGGATAACGCACGGGCCAATCTGAAAACCGTTCAGGGGCTTGGACGCAACTATTCATGGAGAGAACGATTTGGAAAGGAGTTTATTTGACTATGGCAACTACTGAGAAGATCCGTCGTGACATTGAGAAGGTCCGGGAGAAGATCACGGAGCAGCAGAAACGCCTTCGTGCGCTGGAGGCGCAGCTTGCGGAGGAAGAAAATCTGGAGATCGTCCGCATGGTGAAGGCTATCCACATGGACAACAAGGAGCTGACCGCTTTCCTGCGGGCCTACGCCAGCGGCATGATCTCCCTGCCGGAAGGGATGATGGAAAAGGAGGCCGCCGCTGATCCCGATACGATGGAGGGTGCCGATGATGAGGAATAAGCACATGATCCGCACATTGGCGGTGCTACTGGCCGTTATGCTCTGCATGACGGCCTTTTCCACGGTCGCTTTTGCAAGTGATGGGGAGGCAGCCACCACCTCCGAGGCACAAACGGAACCGACTGACAGTGCGGATATCACCGGAGACGATCTCTCCAAACTGATCTCCGCGCTGTTTGGCTCTGTGCTGGGCAGCACGGAGAAATCCGGTAAGACCGGCACCGTCACCACGAATGGAGGCAAGCTGAATGTTCGCACGGGCGCTGGGCTGGATAACTACGCCTTTACGCAGCTTCCCAACGGGACGGTTGTGGAGGTCGTCGGCACGGACGGCGACTGGTACATGATCCGGCTGCCGGAGAAGATCGGCTACGTCTATTCCGGCTATATGACGCTCAGTGATACAGGTGGCGAAAATGATGGTAACTTTTCCTTCTCTATTGATCCCGATAAATTAAGCGAGCTGTTTGAGCAGCTTATGGGCGGCAGCGGAGGCGCCGCCCTGACGCCGGACGGAAACCTTTCGCTGATCGACGATATCGGCAGCAGCACTCGGAGCGGCAAGCAGTTCATTACGGTGGAAACGAAGAACGGTAACGTATTCTATCTCATTATCGACCGTGACGACGAGGGCGAGGAAACCGTGCATTTTCTGAACCAGGTGGACGAGGCTGACCTTCTGACGCTTATGGGAGACGATGCTCCCGCGGCGGAGACACCCGCCGTCTGCAACTGCAAGGAAAAGTGTGCGGCTGGCGCGGTGAATACGAATTGCCCCGTCTGCAAGAACAATCTCTCCGAGTGCAGCGGCAAGGAGCCTGTGACGGAGCCGGAGCCTGAACCGGAGCAGCCGGAGAAAAAGAGCAGCGGCGGTCTGCTGGTCATTGTCCTGCTGCTGGCGCTGGCGGGTGGCGGAGCCTTTGCCTATGTGAAATTCATCAAGCCGAAGCAGGGCGTGAAGGTCAGCGCCGATCCCGACGATTACGATTTTGAGGATGAGGAATATCTTACCGAAGATGAAAGTGGCGATATAAAAGACAACTGACCCGTATAGTAAAATCCATTAAAAAAGAACTGTGCGTACCTGTCAAAACAGGTCGCACAGTTCTTCGATTATATTCCTTGGATTGCGGCTTTAACCATTGATGTAACGATTGCGGACGATATTTCCTTTACGGCATCAAGGACAAGTGGTATCCCCTTGGACTTAATAGTTTCCTTTGTCTTATTCCAAACGGTATCACTCTTGATTTTGTCTAAAAGCTCATGTCCTTCCCAAGTTAAGCGCCCAACACCAAATAAGTAAAGTCCATCTCCCGCATACTGAGCTTTATAGTCATAAATTAAACCGGCATCGTGAAGCAATGCACAATGATATGCAATAGTTTTCATGTCGTAGCCATCAATTTGAACATCGCTCCCTGGGAGCCAAGTATCGACATATTTTCCTTCGATGACAAAAAGAATTTTCCTGATAAGATCCATATCGCGTTGCATTTAATCACCTCTTTTGAATTATACACTATTTTACTACTTATCGCAATGAAAGGAGTAGCTTATTTGAAACTGATTATTGCCGAAAAACCGAGCGTAGCAAAATCTATCGCGTCGGCCCTGGGTGCTTCATCCAGGATCGATGGTTTTTATGAGGGCAATGGCCTTCTTGTATCCTGGTGCGTGGGGCACCTGGTATCCCCGATGGATGCGGGCGGCTATAACGAGAATTTCAAGAAATGGCGCTATGACGATCTTCCCATTTTGCCGGAGCCGTTCCGTTATGTGCTGGCACCCGGCAAAGAGGACGCCTTTGAAAATCTCCGCGCTCTGATGAATCGCTCTGACGTGGATACCATTGTCAACGCCTGCGACGCCGGACGGGAGGGCGAGCTGATCTTCCGTTTGATGTATGAAATGGCTGGATGCCGCAAGCCGGTCCTCCGTCTTTGGATTTCCTCGATGGAGGACAGCGCTATCCGGGAGGGCTTTTCTGATCTGCGCCCCGGCACCGATTATGAAGCCCTGTATCAATCTGCCCTCTGCCGCCAGAAAGCGGATTGGCTGGTGGGGATCAACGCCACGCGCCTTTTCTCCGTTCTCTATCACCGCACCTTGAATGTGGGCCGTGTGCAGACACCCACACTGGCAATGCTGGCGGAGCGTGACGCGAAGATCACGCTGTTTCACAAGGAAAAATATCATCTGCTGCGCCTGACGCTGGACGGTGTCGAGGCGGTGTCGGAGAAGTTCACCGATCCGGCGGAGGCGGAACAGGCAGCGGCCATGTGTAAGGGTGCGGTGGCCACCTGTACTTCCGTCACGAAGGAGCAGAAGAAGGAACAGCCGCCGAAGCTCTATGATCTTACCACCTTGCAGCGGGAGGCGAACCGCCTGTTCGGATACACGGCGAAGCAGACCCTTGACTACGCCCAGAGCCTCTACGAAAAGAAGCTGCTGACCTATCCCCGCACGGACAGCCGGTATCTGACCTCCGACATGGCGGAAACAGCCTCCTGTGTGATCCACCTGGCGGCGAAGCTGCCACCTTTTGATGGCTGCACAAACTTCTTCCCGCTGGTGGAGGCAATGATTTCCGACAAGGATGTATCCGACCACCACGCCATTATCCCCACGATGGAGGTTGAAAAGGCAGATATCAAGGCTCTGCCCCTGGGCGAGCGCAATTTGTTTCTGCTGGTCTGCTGCAAGCTGCTGTGTGCATCGGCAGAGCCGTATATGTATGAGGTGGTCACGGCCACCTTTGACTGCAGTGGCCAGTCCTTCACCGCAAAGGGCAAGCGCATCCTCTCCGAAGGCTGGCGGGAGATCGACCGCATTTTCCGTACCTTCTTGAAGGAAAAGCCTGCGGATGGGGACGGCGATACGCTCCCGGACTTCACCGAAGGTCAGATTTTTGATGGTGCGGAGGTTGCTGTTACCGAGCATTTCACCCAGCCGCCGAAGCCCTACACCGAAGATACCCTCCTGTCCGCTATGGAGAACGCAGGCAAGGATGGTATCCCCGACGAGGCGGAGCGAAAAGGTCTTGGCACGCCTGCGACCAGGGCGGCTATCATCGAAAAGCTGGTGGCTGCCGGATTTGTGGAACGCAAGGGCAAGAGCCTGATCCCCACAAAAGCCGGTATCAACCTTGTCACGGTCCTGCCGGAGCCGCTG
>OJPX01000463.1_pt1 | contig 20196 bp, 20 predicted proteins | sample 1598591 | NCBI WGS metagenome assembly OJPX01 (sample SAMN03922497, study PRJEB24848) | human gut metagenome | isolation source: stool sample | host: Homo sapiens | place: Germany | collected 2011-11
TTCTGCCTGTCTCGTGGGCTCGGAGATGTGTATAAGAGACAGGTGTAAATGTCCGAAAAAAAGGAGAATATGAAAAAAGAGATATGCTGTTTGAAGAAATGTATAGAGCGGGCATGCTGAAAGAGGTACATCCGGATGCACAGGATTTCTTCGTGCTGACGCAGGAGGAACAATACAAGGAAGACACCGGGTTGAAACTGGAAGTGGAATTGGGCGTAATATTGTTTGCTTAATATTGCGGTAAATGGAAGTAGCGGTACACGATGGAAAGTGTACCGCTATTGCTTTATAAAGAAAATCATAGTATATTAAATTTGTCAGATAAATATAGATAATCTAAAATATTGTCATAACATATCTACAAAAAGACAGTGTTTTACAAGGGGGGTATTATTGTCAGACAGAAAATAGTACTACAAGGGAACAGTAAACGGGAACAGCGCTTTCATTGTGGAAAGAAGGTGGAATAAATGGGAGTCGGAGTAAAAGTAAATGTATGGGGAGACTATGCACTATTTACAAGACCCGAACTTAAGACAGAACGCTACAGCTATGACATCATCACGCCCTCAGCGGCACGCGGTATTTTGGAAGCCATTTACTGGCATCCGGGAATGCGGTGGATCATCGACAAAATCTATGTCAAAAACCCTATCCAATTTACAAGTGTACGACGAAATGAAGTAAAAAGCAAGATCCTGGCAAGCAATGTATTGCAGGCATACAACGGTGCAGACAAAACATTGTATATTAGTACGAAGGAGGACATTGTACAGAGAGCATCACAGCTGCTCTGCAATGTAAGCTACACCATCGAAGCTCATTTTGAAATGACAGAGAAAGCCAATGCTTCTGATAATCCCGGAAAATTTAAGGACATTATCATGAGACGGCTGCGTAAAGGAGAATTTTATTATATGCCATACTTCGGTTGTAGAGAATTCTCGGCGCATTTTGCTCTCTGCGAGGAAGAAGAAATTCATACCGCCTATGATGTAGTAGAAGAAAAAGATCTTGGCATCATGCTGTTTGACATGGATTACAGTGATCCGGAAAATATCCAGCCTATGTTTTTTCGGGCAATAATGCGTCACGGCGTGGTGGATCTGAGAGATTGCGAGGTGCTGCGATGATACTACAGGCACTGGTAAAATACTATGAAAATCTGGCAGAACAGGGGAAAGTATCCAGGTTGGGATGGTGCCATGCGAAAGTGTCCTATGAAATCAATTTGTCTTCGGAGGGGGATATCATAGGTATTACTTCCCGAAAAATAGAGGATATGCGTGGTAAGAAAGTAGTCTGGGTACCGACAAATCTCGTCGTGCCGGAGATGGTGACCAGATCTTCCGGTGTGGCAGCTAATTTTCTGTGCGACAATTCCAAGTATATGCTGGGCATTGACGCAGATGGAACGAACTTACGTGTAGTGGATTGCTTCCAGGCGACGAAAGAAAAGCATGGACAGATTCTGCAATCTGCACAGGGAAAAACAGCCCGGGCAATTTTAGCCTATTTTGAAAAATGGGATCCGCAGAAAGCATCAGAACATCCTGTGATTCGGGAAAACTGGGAAGAATTGACAGAAGGCGGCAATCTTATTTTCTCTGTGGAAGGGCAGGAAGCACAGGAAGATCCGGAGATTCGAGACTGTTGGGAAAACTATCGGGCGCGGAATGGTGGAGAAGATAACGGCATTTGCCTGGTTACCGGTAAAAAAGCCGAGATATCACGAATCCATAAAGCAATCAAAGGAGTACCCGGGGCACAGTCCAGCGGAGCGGCGCTGGTATCATTCAATGCACCGTCATTTGAGTCTTATGGAAAGGAACAGAGTTATAATGCACCGGTGGGAAAATATGCGGAATTTGCATATACCACGGCACTGAATTATCTGCTGTCCCAGCGGGATTACACCTTTTCCCTGGGGGATTCCATGATCGTGTACTGGGCAGAAAGCGGTAAAGAGCAGTATCAGAAGTGTTTTCTGAATATGTTTAAACCCACGAAAGATAATCAGAAAAAACTGAAGGACATTTTCGACAGCCTGAAAGAAGGCACCAGGGTTTACTTAGAAGATGCGGAGATGGATCCGAAACAGAATTTTTACATACTGGCGCTGGCACCAAATGCAGCACGATTGTCGGTCCGTTTTTTCTATGTAAATTCGTTTGGGAAAATCATACAGAATATAGCAGACCATTATGAGCGGCTCAAGATTGTAAAACCGGCATGGGAAGAACAGGATTATCTGGGGATTCGTGACATGCTGAATGAAACCGTGAATCAGAAATCAAAAGATAAGACACCGGTTCCGAACATGGCAGCCCTTGTATTGCAGGCGATTCTGTCGGGCGGACGATATCCGGCAAGTCTGTATACCTACACACTGATCCGCATTCGGGCAGAGTGCGGTAACGTGAACTGGAAACGTGCTGCTATCATCAAAGCAGTTTTGATCAAAAATTATAATTGTATGAAAGGAGAAAATCTCATGGGATTGAACGAAGACCGCAATGATATAGCCTATGTATTGGGAAGATTGTTTTCCGTATTGGAAAGCATACAAAAAGAAGCAAACCCGACAATCACTACGACAATTCATGACCGCTACTTTAATTCCGCATGTGCTACGCCGGCAGTTATTTTCCCGGTGTTGCTCAAACTGAAAAACAGCCATATGAAAAAGTTGGAACGGGATAAAGGCGGAGCGAAAGTCTATTACGAAAAAGAAGTTGGGAAAATTATGGGCAAATTTGACGATTTCCCGAAACGCTTATCCCTGGAACAGCAGGGGCAGTTTGCACTTGGCTACTATCATCAACAGCAGGAAAAATATAAAAAAGGGGAGGACAAATAAATGAGTCAAGCTATTAAAAACAGATATGAGTTCGTAGTATTATTTGATGTGGAGAACGGTAATCCCAATGGAGATCCTGATGCGGGCAATATGCCAAGAGTCGATCCAGAGAGCGGACTGGGCTTGGTAACGGATGTCTGCCTGAAACGTAAGATCCGCAATTATGTCGAGACCGTAAAAGAGGATGCTCAGGGATATAAGATTTACATCAAAGAAGATGTACCCTTAAATCGCAGTGACAGAGAAGCCTGTGCGGATATGGGAATCACCGAAACGGATGATAAAAAGGTGACAGAGGAACTTAAAAAGTTAAAGAAAAATGATCCCGGTGTAGATCTTAAACTGAAGGATTATATGTGCCGGAATTTCTATGATATCCGTACGTTTGGTGCCGTAATGACTACTTTTGTAAAAGCATCGTTGAACTGCGGTCAGGTGAGAGGACCCGTGCAGATTGGATTTGCCAGAAGTATCGATCCGATCATCAGTCAAGAAGTAACTATCACCAGAGTTGCCATCACCACAGAAAAGGACGCGGAAAACAAGAATACGGAAATGGGTAGAAAGACCATCGTTCCTTATGGACTGTACCGGGCAGAAGGCTATATTTCCGCAAATCTGGCGCGGAAAGTAACCGGATTTTCCGAAGACGATTTGGAATTGCTATGGGAAGCAATTCTTAACATGTTCGAGGTAGACCACTCTGCAGCGAGAGGCAATATGGCAGTGCGGGAACTGATTGTATTCAAGCATAGCAAAGAACTGGGAGACTGCCCGGCTTATAAATTGTTCGATGCCGTAGAAGTAAAGAGAAACGAGGGCGTGGAATATCCCAGAAAATATCAGGACTATACGGTTACCGTTCACGAGGAACAGATTCCTGATTCCGTGGAAGTAAGAAGGATGAATTAATGGAATATGCAGAAGATGATTATCTTATGATATCCGGGATCCAACACTTCAGATTCTGTAAAAGACAGTGGGCATTGATTCATATAGAACAGCAGTGGGCGGAGAATGAACATACGGTAATCGGTGAATTAATGCATAAGAAAGCGCATGATCCATATCTTACCGAAAAAAGAAGAGACACGATCATAGCGAGAGCATTACCCGTGGCATCCAGAGAAATGGGCGTCACGGGTGAGTGTGATGTGGTAGAATTTCACAGATATGAGGATGGAATCCGTCTGCACGGGCACAGAGGTAATTTTTCCTTATATCCCATCGAATACAAAAAGGGAAAACCGAAGATCACAGAGGAAGACAAATTACAATTAGCTGCGCAGGCAATGTGCCTGGAAGAAATGTTTTCCACACAGATTCCGGAAGGTGCACTCTTTTACGGAGAGACAAAACGGAGGGAAATTGTGGAGATCACGGAAGAACTTCGCAGCAAAGTGCGTGAGATGTTTCAAGAAATGCATCAATATTATGAACGGCGGTATACACCGAAGGTAAAGATGGGAAAGCACTGTACTTCCTGCTCTTTAAAGGAGATTTGCATGCCAAGACTTGCAAAAACCGGTTCTGTGAAAAACTATATGGATCAGGTACTTATGGAGGAAAACGTATGAAAAAATTATTGAATACGTTATATGTTACTTCCGAAAACAGTTATCTTGCTCTGGATGGTGAAAATATTGTAATTTATGATGACAAGAAAGAATTGGGCAGAGTTCCGCTGCATAATCTTGAGGGAATTGTATCATTCGGATATCGGGGAACCAGCCCGGCACTTATGGGTGCCTGTGCAGAACGAAATATTTCTCTGTGTTACATGACTCCCCAGGGAAAATTCCTGGCACGGGTCACCGGGAAAGTGTGGGGGAACGTGATTCTGCGGGAACAACAGTATGCCAGCAGCAAAGATGAACAGGTGGGATTGGAGATTGCTCAAAATTGTATCCTTGGAAAAGTACATAATGCCAGGTGGGTTCTGGAGCGGGCAGTCAGAGATCATAGTATGCAGATTGATGCAGAGCGGGTAAAAAAGGCATCTGAAATGCTGAAAAATTCTCTGATGTTGATTCAGAATAGCACATCCAGGGACGAACTCAGGGGATATGAAGGAGAGGCAGCCAGTATTTATTTTAGCGTGTTTGACGAATTGATTCTGCAGCAGAAAAAAGATTTTACATTTCAAGGCAGGAATAAAAGACCGCCCATCGATAAAATGAATGCAATGATGTCTTTTGTGTATACATTACTGACAAATATGGAAGCATCTGCACTGGAGTGCGTAGGGTTAGATCCCTGCGTGGGATATCTGCACACAGAGCGTCCGGGTAGAGCATCGCTGGCACTGGATATGATGGAGGAACTAAGATCCGTGCTGGCGGATCGCTTTGTGCTGTCGTTGGTAAATAAACGGATGATCACAGCCAAGAATTTTACCCAAAAGGAAAACGGTGCGGTTCTCCTGGATGATGATGGACGAAGACTGATACTGACGGAGTGGCAGAATCGAAAAAAAGAAACCATAACACATCCCTATTTGCAGGAAAAGTTGGAATGGGGCATGGTACCCTATGTGCAGGCAATGCTGTTGGCGCGGTATCTACGTGGGGATCTGGACGGTTATCCTGCATTCCTGTGGAAGTGAGGTGCGATATGTTAGTATTGATCACATACGATGTCAACACAGAAAATGCGACCGGAAAAGCGAGATTACGCAAAGTGGCAAAACAATGCGTTAATTATGGCAGAAGAGTTCAGAATTCTGTGTTTGAATGTATTTTGGATAATGCTCAGAGCATTGCATTGAAGGCAACACTTGAGGATATTATTGATACAGAAAAGGACAGTCTTCGATTCTACTATCTGGGTAATAAATATCAGACCAAGATTGAACATATCGGGGTAGACAGAGGAATCGCCCCGGATCAGACACTGATTTTGTAACTGATGCGAAAGCCAAGCATACATAAAATGCCTGGGGGATTCGCACCTTATAAATTATGCGATTTATTGAAATAACATACAAAGATATTTTTAATTAAAATAATTTGTTGTTAAGATTAAATATTTTAGACAATTTTTGCTGAGAGAAAAGAGAACTTTTTGGCGAAAATTGCTGTCGCTCCCCTCGTGGGAGCGTGGATTGAAATTTTTTGTTATCCTTAAAGATCTGATAGCACAGACCGTCGCTCCCCTCGTGGGAGCGTGGATTGAAATCATCGAGATGCAATCAAACTGATGGAAGAAAGCGGTCGCTCCCCTCGTGGGAGCGTGGATTGAAATTTTTTCTCCATCACTCTCTCATATTCCAAAGCACGGTCGCTCCCCTCGTGGGAGCGTGGATTGAAATATATACAGCTTGATCGTTATCATCAAAATCATAGGTCGCTCCCCTCGTGGGAGCGTGGATTGAAATATAGATCAAGGTGTACACCTCCTTCCTGCTGGAGTCGCTCCCCTCGTGGGAGCGTGGATTGAAATCTTTTTGATTGGACACAACAGAAGTCATGCCCCCACGTCGCTCCCCTCGTGGGAGCGTGGATTGAAATGTGCTCGTAGACACCCATAAAATAATCTTTACCGTCGCTCCCCTCGTGGGAGCGTGGATTGAAATCTCGAATGTTATTTTGGTGGTTTTACTGTATTTGGTCGCTCCCCTCGTGGGAGCGTGGATTGAAATATGTTGGAACTCCTTTTTATATGATCTTTTGCCTGTCGCTCCCCTCGTGGGAGCGTGGATTGAAATTATGAAATCTGCACTGGGCGGCATAATATGCACCGTCGCTCCCCTCGTGGGAGCGTGGATTGAAATTACCGGGGTAGCGTAAATGGCGTGCAAGCCAATTGTCGCTCCCCTCGTGGGAGCGTGGATTGAAATATGTCAATACAGCGTGTGCTGCGAAGAGCTTTCCGTCGCTCCCCTCGTGGGAGCGTGGATTGAAATCGGTTTCCGGCTGTACCTTAGTTGCAGCATCGGCGTCGCTCCCCTCGTGGGAGCGTGGATTGAAATGATGCTATCACCGAAGAGGTTTCCGGAGCCGGTGGTCGCTCCCCTCGTGGGAGCGTGGATTGAAATCAGTAAGGGCATGAGCGCCAGTGAATGGATCAAGTCGCTCCCCTCGTGGGAGCGTGGATTGAAATGAGAGTGATGCAGTAGTGGCATTATCAGCATTTAGTCGCTCCCCTCGTGGGAGCGTGGATTGAAATCCAAAGCAATGTACACTCAGCTTGAGAGATTTAAGGTCGCTCCCCTCGTGGGAGCGTGGATTGAAATATGTATGAGCCGGTATTTATCAAGACACAGGCAAGTCGCTCCCCTCGTGGGAGCGTGGATTGAAATCCTGGAGTTAAAGAGCAGCTGTGCCTCATCTATGTCGCTCCCCTCGTGGGAGCGTGGATTGAAATGCTTCCAAGATCTAAGTACTGTATGGATGAGGCTGTCGCTCCCCTCGTGGGAGCGTGGATTGAAATCGGTAACACTACCACCATAGCCTCCGGTATAGGGTCGCTCCCCTCGTGGGAGCGTGGATTGAAATATCTGATGTTAGACTGCGGACTCCGGCGTCAGGAAGTCGCTCCCCTCGTGGGAGCGTGGATTGAAATATTTCTGTCTTCATCCGGACTGCCTCCAATCTGTTGTCGCTCCCCTCGCGGGAGCGCGGATTGAAATGCACGGACGATGGGGATAATCTGTTTTTTCAACATGGTCGCTCCCCTTGCGGGAGCGACCATTGAAATAGAAAAGACAATCGTATATCATGTACTATGTGATTACATAGAAGGAGGATATCTAATTGAGTAAGACGGTTAGGCAAAGTGATTGGGCAACGGAAACGCATATGGAAGCCCTATTTTGGAGAAACGGAATGACACCGGAAGAATACGAGATGGAAAACAGATATTTGAGTAAAAATTTTTATAAGCAAAAAGATGGAAACTATATGCCACTTTGGATGCAAGAAGAGAACATGAAAGCATAATTAGTTCTTTGGATTTTTTTATTTACAGACAAGAAATACTTTATATTGAAATCAAAACAGATTGTAATAATTTCTTATACTATTCTATTTTATGTCTGATATTGTACAACATGTTGATAATTACAATATCTTTTAAAGTCAGTTTTAAGAAAATCTATTTATATTTCCTACGTAACAATTTGAATTTTTAATGTTATGTCGCATGGCTTTGTGTAAATTTGTGTATTTCGCTATTGATTTTGTGTAAGATTGTGTATAATATAAAAGGAGAAAAGAATGCATCCACGAAAGAAAACAATTAAAGAATTGGAAAAGAACGGTTTTATTTTTAAAAGACATGGAGCAAGTCATGATTTGTATTTTCAACCGAATACCAAGCAGACAATTCCTGTAAAACGTCATGATTTTAATGAAGATGATATGCGCTATATCTTCAAAGAAGCAAATATAGAAGGAGGCAAATGACATGCAATACACATATACCGCAGTTATTACTGAAAAAGATGGCACTTTCTATGCAAAGGTTCCGGATGTGGACGGGTGTATTACTACAGCATCGACTTTGGCAGAGGCGATTGCCCTTATTACAGATGCATTGAATCTTTGTCTTGTTGGTCTGGAAGATGAGGAAATTACTCCGAATGAGCCTACACCGCAGTCAGAGATTCCTCATTTACCGACAGATATTCTTACGATCATTCAGGCAGACACTATAAAATATCGTAGCATGACTGACACCAAGGCAGTTCGCAAAAATGTCTCGCTTCCGGCATGGATGTCCAAACTTGCCGATAAGCGAGGAATCAATTGCTCCAAAGTATTGCAGGAAGCACTTACCGCTAAACTTTTATAACTATAGAAAATCAGTATTTTTACCAAGGAGGTCCTCCCCATGTCCCACCCCATCCAATCCGAAGCCCATCTCACGACCTTTGAAGCCATCAGCATGATCGTCGGCAACAGCATCGGCACTGGCATCATCGCCGTTCCGTATCTTGCCACGAAAAATAGCATGCTGGATGTCGTGTGGATGGTATTGATCGCCTATTGTGTGAACGTGATCCTGCACCTGATCATTGCTGAGTTGTCTTACAATAATGGTGGTGTCCAACTAGTGAAAAGCTTTGAAGGAGAGCTGTTTCATGGGAAAATGAAGCAGATCTTCAGCTGGAGTGTATTTATCGTCTATGGGTTGGCAATTATGATCGGTGTGAGCGGTAATATCAACGGCGGAGCACAGATTTTTGTGAACTGGTTCGGAATGCCTTTCGTGGCAGCGCAGGTTTTGTACTATGTGATCGCCGGAGTTGTGGTATTTATCGGCATGAAAGCCGTAGGCATCGCACAGAAGTACGCAGTCATTGTCCTCATGGGAATTGTGGCGGTGATGACGGTAGGCACATTCCTGCATCCACTGAATTCCTTACAACGGGCACAGTTCCACTGGAACAATCTGTTGGCGCTGTACAGCATGGTGGTATTCGCAACTTCCGCCAATCAGGCAGTGATCCAGGTGGTGAAAGGCCTGGATGGCAACGCGAAACAGATCCGCCGTTCCATTTTCATCGGTTTTGGGCTTTCCTCAGTGTTTGTCCTGGTCGTAACGGGCACGGTTCTCCTGGGAACCAAGGGAGCGCTGGAAAAAGAACTGGCATACATGCAGTTGGGAGAAAGTATCGGTACCTGGGCGATGATCCTGGCAGGCGTATTTTCCCTGTTTGCTTTACTTACCACGTTCTGGAGCAATACTCTCGCCCTCCGCGATGTGGTTCATGAGCAGATCGGCAGCGGCAACCGCATCAGCTGGCTGATCGCTACGGTTCCCTGCATTTTGTTTGCCGTGTTCGGCGTGAACAGCTTTATTGTTCTGACGCGGATTATGAGCGGTGTAGTGGTACTGGTGAGCATCATGCTGGTGCTGACATACGGTAAATCCAGAAAAAAGGCGGGCAGCAGTCCTATCTGCGGTGTGATCGGCACGGTGCCTTTTCAGGTGCTGATGGTGATTTCAACAGTACTTTCTGCAATAGGAGCATTGATCCCGTTGAGTTAATCCCCAAAAAGAAAAGAGATTCTTATGTATACTTCCAAAAACTTTCAGATCCGGGACGAAGAGACTTTTTCCCTTTGCATCCCGACGGACAGAGATTATAAAATATTGCAGCTGACGGATCTGCACCTTGGTTTCGGCATGTTTTCCGGGAAAAAGGACAAACTGGCTCTGGAAGCGGTGGCGGAGCTGATCCACCGGACGGAACCGGATCTGATGGTCCTGACCGGAGATTCTGTTTTCCCGTTTTTCCCGAAAAGCGGTACCATGAACAACCGAAAGCAGGCAGAAAAACTGCTGGCATTTCTGGATGGTTTTCAGATTCCCTATACTCTGGTCTTTGGTAACCATGACTGTGAAATGGGCTCCACCTGCAATAAGGAACAGCTGGCGGAGATTTTCACTACGGGAAAATATGCCGTTTTTACCAAAGGAAGATATGAACACAGTCCTCAGAATCCCATTACCGGCGTAGGGAATTTTGTAGTAGACCTCACAGATGATCAGGGAAAACTGTTACTTCCGCTGATTCTGCTGGATTCCAACATGTATGGTGACGGCTGGTTTTTCAGTGGTTTCGACTGCATTCATGAGGACCAGACGGACTGGTGCATGGAGAAATTGAACGAGAGAAAGGTACCGGCTATGGCATTTTTCCACATGCCGCCCGCGGAGTTCAAGGAAGCCTACGAGAAGATGAAGCTAGGCGATCACACTGTGATCTATGAACATGGTAGTATCGGAGAAAAGGATGAGTATTTCGGAATATCGAACCGACCACCTCATTTTTTTGAAAAAGCGGTGGATAACGGCTGGCTGAAATGGATTTTCTGTGGACACGATCATCTGAATACGTTGTCATTGACCTATAAAGGTATCCGCATGACTTACGGAATGTCCATTGATTATCTGGGATATTCCGGCATCGCGAAGCAATATATCCAGCGGGGAGCCACGCTGATCACGCGTAAGACAGACGGGAACATAGATATCACTATGGTACCGTTGACAACGGTTGTTTCGGAACGAGTAAGGGGAGCCTGATGAAAGGCTCCCCCGATTTGTACGAGAATGATTAGTAATTGATACCGCTGATGCCGAGTACTCCGTTCTGGACATTGAAGGTGATGTTGGGGCCGTCACCGGTGCTGTAAAGGGTGAAGCCTGCCATACTGGGGCTTAATTCGGACAGATCAGCATTAGCCATAGAGTCTTTCAGCTCAGGGGTGAAGATTTTGTCTGCACCTAAGGCAATCAGGTCTTCCCTGGTTTCGATCACACTGCCATCGCCCAGAGCAACATAGACCGGATAATTGACCAGATCAGCGAGAGCATTCAGGTCTTCAGCGGCTACGGCATCCTGGATCTTTTTAGCGAAAGCGGCAGCATCCTCTGTGGAAACTGCAAAGTTGTCTTCATATGAAGTACCATTGGCCGCATCAGCAGAAACTTCTGTAGTTGTCTCAGCACTAGCTTCAGCAGCAGAACTTTCAGCAGTAGAAGCCTCCGCACCGCTTTCGGAAGTCACCGTACTTTCCGCCGAAGCTGCTCCATTTCCCTGACTGCCACAGGCAGCAAAAGACAATACCATCACAGTAGTTAAAAGTGCACAGATCATTTTGTTTTTCATAAGTAAAACTCCTCTCTTAAATAAAACCATATCTTACAGGTCTCTGATGGTTAGACTATGCATCTGCTGCAAAAGTTTCAAAAATATCAAAAAAATATCAAAAAAATATCAAAAACATCCACCCAAAAGAAAAACCTTCTGTTAAAATGTAAAAATAAGACAGATGAAAACAATAGAATAGGAAACTACTATGGAAGCATATTACTACCAGAAAATGAACAAGCCCCAGCAGGCCGCCTATCACGCTATGCAGCAGGGAGTGCTGGCGCTGGCAGACGAGATCCAGCTGCCGCGGATCCCGGCGGAAGAATTGTATGACGTATTTTTCCGACTGCGGCTGGATCATCCGGAGATCTTCTGGGTGGTGAGTTATCGGTATAGATATTATCAGGACTCCCCCAACATCATCTTCGTGCCGGAGTATCTGTTTGAGAAAAATAAGATCAGAGAACATCAGAAAGCCATGCAGTCCCGGGTGGAAAAGCTGGCAAGACCTGCCGCAAAGTTCACAGAGTGGGAAAAAGAGAAGTACATTCACGACTTTATCTGCGAAAATATCACCTACGATAAGTTGAAAAAGCCCTATTCCCATGAGATTATCGGACCGCTGGGACAGGGCGTGGGTGTCTGCGAGGGCATTGCCAAATCGGTGAAGGTGCTTTGTGATGCGCTGGGTGTGTGGTGTGTAATCGCTATCTGCGGCAACAATCCGGAGAAAGGGATCAAGTACCGTCACACCTGGAATATTGTGCGGATCGGCGGGCAGTATTATCATCTGGATGCCACATTTGACAATACATTGGGAAAACATCAGGGCAATGCGGAAGCACCCGGAGAGATCCGCTACGACTATTTCAATCTGGGAGATAAAGCAGTGTTCCGGGATCATGAACCGTTGATCGCCCCGGCACCCGGCTGTCCGGACAACGATCATTTTTATTACAAGGAGAAAAAACTTTCCTTTACGAAAACGGAAGAAGTATATAAAAGAGCACAGCAGATGGCGAAAAAAGGCCGGGCCATGACGTTCCAGTGGCGGGGAGGCTATCTGACCAGAGAAGTCTTGCAGGAACTGTTGGAACTGATCCGCAAGGCAGGCGAGGAGCGGCAGAAGACCGCCCGGATCAGCTTCAACTGGCCACAGGCGGTCATTCATTTCAGCTATGTGGAAAATGCAGGCATCCCGGAGCCGGAGGTCGTCATGGAAGACGCCAACGAAGGAGAACAGTTCGACACCGGGGAATAAAGGTATGGGATGATGTCAGGATCAAGAATTCTCCGACTTCAATGCGCACTCCCGGAATAACGCATTGACGGCCAGCTTATAGTCGCTGGTATCTGTGGCTTTGCGGATCTTTTTTACGTATTTGTCCGGAGATTCGAAGCTGTGGCTTAAGAAAGTCCAGAGATCCTTCATCTTATAGAGCGTATTGGTATCGCCGGACATGATCTCCTGATAACCGGTCAGGAGGGAAGTGTGGAATTCCTTCAGGACAGCCAGCCGTTCTTCACAAGACGGCAGCGCAACACTCTCCGTGGAGGTAGCCTTCAATTCCTGCAATAATCCCGGATTCTGCAAAATTCCCCGGCCGATCATGACCGTATCGATACTGGGAAGCTTCGTAAGAATCTGCGTTAGCGACTCCGGAGAGGTAATATCCCCGTTATAGCACAGCGGACATTGCAGGGCTTCCACCGCCTCTGCGAAAGCTTCCAGATGGGGTGTCCCCTTGTAACCTTCCTTTTGCAGTCTGGGGTGAATGATCAGTTCCTTCATGGGGAATTTTTGATATATTTTAAGCAGTGGAGCCCATTCATCCATGTAGTCCATGCCGATGCGGGTCTTGATGGAGATTTCCAGTGGACATTTTTCGAAGATCTCGTCCAGAAAATCCTCCAGTTCCCGGGGCGTGCCTAAGAAGCCGGCACCACGGTTTCTTGCCACCACCGTCCCGGAAGGACAGCCCAGATTCAGATTGACCTCGTGGTAGCCATATCCGGCCAGCTGCTCTGCCAGCGACAGAAATTCCTCCGCCTTATTGGTCAGGATCTGCGGTACGGTGTACATGCCCACATTATGTTCCGGAAGCACATCGTTGCGTTCTCTGCTGTTCATGTGCCGATTGGAGATAAAAGGGGTAAAATATTTGTCCATGCCGCCGTAACAGCGGTTCCAGTTAGTGCGGAAATTATAAGTGGTCAGTCCCTCCATGGGGGCAAGATAATATTTCATAAAAAATGTATGCCTTTCCGTAACCTGCAAGCGTTCCGTTGCATTCCGGCGTATGCTTTCGCAGATTGTACTTTGTATCGGGTGTTTTGCCAAATCCCTTATTCAGAGATATTCTCAATAACGGGATTGCCCTTTACATGATTATAAACAGTTACTATTATAATAGAGATAGTAAAAATTGCAAAGAAAACCGCAAAGATCCAAAAAGAAAGCGGCTGGAAGAAGGAATAAAGATCATGACTGAAAAAACAGAAAATAATACCATAAACCTAACCACCAACGAACGCACCCAGCAGGAGATCACCATCTCCGGCAACCCCGGGAAACCGGTCGGGGAGGATGGGGAGAAGATGCTGTGCCGCATGAACGAAAGCCACTACGCAGTGACCGGCTGGGCGCTGGAACACTGGAAGATCCGGGAGAATGACCGGATTCTGGACATCGGCTGCGGTGGAGGAGCAACTCTGAAACGCATGAGTGAAGAGGTGCGTGACGGACATCTGATCGGAGTGGATTATTCCGCCACTTCACTGGAGCTTTCCGGGAAAACCAATGCAGAAGCACTGCAGCAGGGAAAAATGGATCTCGTGGAAGCCTCAGTGGAAAAACTGCCCTTTGCGGACAATGCTTTTGACAAGATCATTACGGTGGAAAGCTTTTATTTCTGGCCGGATCCCGCGGAGAATCTGAAAGAAGTCTACCGGGTATTGAAGGAGCAGGGAACCTTTTTACTGGTGGCCGACATTTACCAGAAGGAGAATCTGCCGGAACAGGTACGGGAAAACATTCAAAGATTCCATCTGTTTAATCCCACACCGGAAGAATTCCGGGAACTGCTGGAAAATGCAGGATTTGAAGAGGTACGGATTCACTTAAAAGACGGCGAGGACTGGATCTGCGCGGAAGGGCACAAATAAGCAGTAGAACCCTTCGGAAAAACGCAAAAACCGGGTGGAAGTCCGAAACGGAACACGCTAGAATCAGAAACATAGAAAAATGTGAAAGTATCCATGAAAATATTAAAGGAGAAAACAATAACCATGTATAATCAGAATTATAAAGTAGAACTTCCCCAGTTCCCGGACCGGGAGGTGTCCATAGCAGAATACGGCGCGAAGAGCGGCGATTTGCAGATCGAGACCGGCAGACACAATGCGGAGGCCATTAACCGCGCGATCTGCGAAGTGTCGGAGCAGGGGGGCGGTACGGTAAGAGTTCCCGCAGGCATCTGGGCGGTGGCTCCGCTCCGGCTGTTAAGCGGTGTCAATCTTCATCTGGACAGTCAGGCTATGTTAAAATTCATCAAGTCCAAAGAGGACTATCCGCTGCGGATCACCAGCTATGAAGGTCAGGACTGCATTCGCACCGTATCTCCCGTTACCGCGGAAAATGCAGAAAACATCGCCATTACCGGAGAAGGCATCATTGACGGCAGCGGTGATAAATGGCGTCCGATCAAGAAGTTTAAGATGACGGAAAAACAGTGGGATGCGTTGTTTACCATCAGCCCTTATGTGTTAGAGACGAAAGAAACAGCGATCTGGATGCCCACAGAGTCGATTTTAAAAGGAAATCACCACAATATTCAGGGAAACACCGAGGAAGCACTGGCCGCCGCGGCACCCTATTACGATTTTTACCGCCCGGTGATGATCAGTCTGCGCCATTGCAAAAATGTGCTTCTGCAAGGCGTAACGTTCATGAACTCTCCGGCATGGAATATCCACCCCTATTTCTGCGAGAACCTTACGGTGGAGCATATACAGGTCCGCAATCCTTATTATGCCCAGAACGGTGACGGCATTGATGTGGAGTCCTGCACTAATGTGCATATTCATCACAGTGTTTTTGAGACCGGAGATGATGCCATCTGCATGAAGTCCGGCAAAAATGCCATTGCCCGCAAGATTCAGGGGCCCTGCAGCAATGTTTACATCCATGACTGTCTGGTGAACGAAGGCCATGGCGGTTTCGTCATCGGCAGTGAGATGTCCCGCGGAGTAAAGGATATTCTGGTGGAGAACTGTACTTTCGTGGGAACCGATGTGGGTGTCCGCATGAAGAGTGCGCTGGGCCGCGGCGGCGTGGTAGAAAATATCACTCTCCGCAATATCCATATGAGCGAGATCAAGGGCGAGGCAGTGATCCTGACCATGTCCTATGTGCTCAATTCCCTGAACCGGGAAGAGACCATTGCCATGGAAAATGAGGACGACATCCCGTATTTCAGAAATCTGCAGATGGAGAATATTGAAGTCACCGGCTGCAGACAGTTCACAAAGATCGAGCCTTTACAGGGCAGGCCGGAGACAATTCAAAATGTAGTCATTAACGGACAGAAGCTGGCATAAGTGCCAGGACTGGAACACAGATTTCCGGTGCCGGAGAAGAAAATTTTGAAACACAGTATCAGGAGGTAATGATTATGCCATGTACAACCATATTAGTAGGAAAAAAAGCATCTTATGACGGTTCCACCATGATCGCCCGGAATGACGATTCTCCTTCGGGGCAGTTCACACCGAAGAAATTCGTTGTGGTGCATCCGGAAGAACAGCCGAAAAAATACGAATCCGTGCTTTCCCATGTGGAGATCGATCTGCCGGAGGATCCCATGCGTTATACCGCAGTCCCCAATGCACTGGACGGAGAGGGTATCTGGGCAGCGCACGGTGTCAATGCGGCAGGTGTGGGCATGACGGCCACAGAGACCATCACTTCCAATGCCAGAGTTCTGGGAGCGGATCCACTGGTGGAATATGTTCCGGCGAAGGATGGTGTGGAAGAGATCTCCGGCGGCATCGGCGAGGAGGACATTGTGTCTCTGGTGCTTCCTTACATTCACAGTGCCAGAGAGGGTGTCACACGTCTGGGAAGCCTGTTGGAGAAATACGGTACCTACGAGATGAACGGTATTGCTTTTTCCGATAAAAACGAGATCTGGTGGCTGGAGACCATCGGCGGCCATCACTGGATTGCCCGGAGAGTGCCGGACGACGCTTATGTGGTGATGCCGAACCAGTTCGGAATCGATGCCTTTGATCTAGAAGATGCGCTGACGGAGCAAAAGGAGCATATGTGTTCCGCGGATCTGAAAGAATTTATTGAAAAGAACTACCTGGATCTGTCACAGGACGGCAGTTTTTCCGCCAGAGATGCCTTTGGAAGCCATGACGATTCCGACCATGTATACAATACCGCAAGAGCCTGGTATATGCTGCGGACCCTGAATCCCCGTACAAAGGTCTGGGATGGCCCGAATGCAGAGTACACACCGTTTTCCGATGATCTGCCCTGGTGCATGGTGCCGGAGAAGAAAATCACGGTGGAAGATGTGAAATATGTGCTGTCTTCCCATTATCAGGGAACGCCCTACGATCCTTATGCGGCTTATGGAGATAAGTCCATGCGGGGAGCCTATCGTTCCATCGGCATCAACCGCAATGACGTCATGACCCTGATCCAGATGCGTCCGGAGGGAGAGCCGGTTCAGTGGCTGGCGCTGGCCTCTAATGCCTTTAATGTACTGGCACCTTTTTATACCGGCATCGATAGGACACCTGAGTACCTGTCAGCGACCACCGGAAAAGTCTCCACGGAGAACTTCTACTGGATGAGCCGTATGATCGCAGCCATGGCAGATGCTTCTTATAGCAAATCCGTGTTCCATATCGAACGTTATCAGGAAAAGGTGGCAGCGAAAAGCCACGAGATCCTGAACCGTTACGATACATTGCTGGAGCAGGAGAACGAAGAGGACAAATGTAAGAAATTGCAGGAAGAAGCCAACGAAAAGACGGCCCAAATGCTGCGGGAGGCAGCAGCCGACACGCTGGACAAGGTACTGTACGAACTTAGCGGACAGATGAAAAATGCCTATGCCAGATCGGATGCGTAAACAATCATCCAGGTGGAAACTTCATGATCTGAATGAAGAGAAAGGAAAACAGCAGATTCTCCAAAAGAGTCTGCTGTTTTTGTGTTTATGAAAATATCTCATTGACAAATTGAAATTGGCTCCATATAATTACCAAAGATAATTACTAGTGGTAACTATAAAGACAATTAGAGAATAGAAAAAAGATATCAGAGAGGAAAAAGAATGACGGTTCAGACCATAAAACGAATGTTGGATGCCTGTTATCAGGCAAAAAGAATCCGGGAGATGCTTCCCGCGCTGCCCTCAGGCGTGACACCCTCTTATATTCATTTTCTGGATGTGATCCAGATCATGGAGAGGCAGGGGGTTGCTGTGAAGATTTCAGATATCAGTGACTATCTGAATATCCCCCGTCCCGGCGTGACACGGACAGTAAAAGAAATGGAAGAAAAGGGGTATCTGCGGAAAGCCAATGCGGCGGAAGACGGTAGGATCACCTATATTTCCCTGACCGAAGAGGGACGAAAGCTGTCGGAAAAATATAACGAGAATTATTTTTCCGGTCTGGCACCGTATCTGGAGAGCATTTCCGAAGCAGATGCGAAAGTGATGATACAGACCATAGAGACCTTTTATCAGGTGATGTGCGAGAGGAGAGAGTATTTTGAAAAATAAAGAAAATGACATGATGGATTTTACACAGGGAAGTATTTTGAAAAAGTTGCTTCGCTTTATGGTTCCTATTTTGGGAGCACTGATCTTACAGGCGGCCTACGGTGCAGTGGATCTGCTGGTAGTGGGACGTTTCGGCTCCACCTCCGGACTTTCCGGTGTATCCACCGGCAGTCAGGTGCTGAATCTGGTGACCTTTGTGGTGACTCAGCTGGCCATGGGTATCACCGTGCTGATTGCCCGGTATCTCGGGGAGAAGAGAGAGGATCAGATCGGCAGTATCATCGGCGGCGGAACCGTTGTATTTGCAGCGATCTCGCTGGTGCTGTTTGTAATTATGGTGGGCTTTGCCCGTCCTATTGCGGTTCTCATGCAGGCACCGGAAGAGGCGGTAGGGCTGACCGTTGCTTACATCCGGATCTGCGGTGCCGGAATCTTTTTTATTGTGGCATATAATGTATTGTCCGCGATCTTTCGAGGACTTGGTGACAGCAATTCACCGCTGCTGTTTGTCTTCGTGGCATGTATTGTCAATGTCGTGGGTGATCTGGTGCTGGTGGCAGGACTGGGCATGGATGCCATGGGAGCAGCGCTAGCTACTGTTTTTGCACAGGCATTGAGCGTAGTGTTTGCAATTGTACGCCTTGTGAAAAAAGGACTGCCCTTTACCATTACCGGATACGATTTCCGTTGGAATCCCCAGTGCGGTAAATTCCTGCAGATTGGTCTGCCGTTAGCTTTGCAGGAGTGTCTGACGCAAGGCTCTTTCCTGGCACTGTGTGCCTTTGTCAACCGCCTGGGACTGGAAGCTTCCTCTGGCTACGGCGTGGCATGCAAAATCGTTAACTTTGCCATGCTGATCCCCAGTGCACTGATGCAGTCCACTTCTTCTTTCGTGTCACAGAATGTAGGTGCCGGAGAACAGAAGCGGGCGAAGAAGACCATGTTCACCGGTATCGGCATCGGACTTTTGGTGGGATGCTTTGCCTTTTCACTGGTGTTCTTCCGGGGGGATCTGCTGGCAGGTATCTTCTCCGCGGATGCGGCAGTGGTGCAGAGAGGATATGAGTATCTGAAAGGTTTCGCACCGGAAACACTATTGACTGCTGTGCTGTTCAGCATGATGGGATATTTTAACGGTAATGGCAAGACCGTGTGGGTCATGCTTCAGGGACTGATCCAGACACTTCTCGTCCGACTTCCTTTCGCTTACTATATGAGTATCCAACCGGACGCAAGTCTCACCAATATCGGCCTCGCAGCCCCCATCTCTACTGCAGTGGGCATTGTTCTGAATGTGGCTTTTTTTCTCTATTTGGAACATGCTGCCAAGCGTAGTTAATTGAGAGTTACGCGGGCAATGAGCCGCGCATAGGCATAGTGAGGACAGCGATGGGCGCTTGCGCACAAATCGCTGTCTTATTCGATACGCAGGGCGTAATCATTAAATTTAGTCAATTAAGCCCCGGCAGTTTACGATACGCGGGGCGTAATCATTAAATTTAGTCAATTAAGCCCCGGCAGTCTTACGATAGCGGGGCTTAATTATCAAATATTGTGCGTAACGCCCCATACCTTGGTTTAAGGATACAGAGAAGCTTGTTCCTATCACCTGTGTCCACGCTGAGGCGGAAGGTTTCCAGCAGAAAAGGACTGCTCCCCCGGGCGTAGATGCGGCGGAGACTGTGAGATTTTCTTAGAAAGTGGTTAAGCCGCAGGGGCAACGCGAACACGATGTTCGCGTTAGCCGGTAAGCGACATGGATGGCAGCGTAAAGGCGGCCCCGTCATGATGAGAAACACTTGACCACTTTCCTTTAGAAAATCCACAGTTGTAGCTAGCATCCGAGTCCGGGGGGGCAGTCCTTTCTGCGTGGGGGCTATGGCAACCCTACGTTACGAGCCATGTCCCCAATTCATAAATGTTTCGCA
>OJPX01000480.1_pt1 | contig 19400 bp, 38 predicted proteins | sample 1598591 | NCBI WGS metagenome assembly OJPX01 (sample SAMN03922497, study PRJEB24848) | human gut metagenome | isolation source: stool sample | host: Homo sapiens | place: Germany | collected 2011-11
ATTCTTTCTTGGTCATATTCTTTTTTGTTGCGCAGGGCTTTCGCCCTGCTGGTTATTATGCTATCTTTAGCTCTTTAAGTCTCATATCTACCAATGATTTCAGCTTGCGAGTATCAAATAGTGGACTTCTATACCCATCTTTGATAAGCTGTATCATTTCTTTATAACCAACCTTACATACAACCTCTGTCTTCATGCTGTTATCATAAATAGCAGAATTGCAAGCGGTTATTGTGAATGCCATTGTTTTGTAACCTTTATCCTTCTTCATGATAGATGCAAACAAATACATATATACAGCATTTTTCATGCTATTCAAGGCATCTTCTTGATTGGCATTTACCTTTCTACCACCTAAAAAGTCACCACATTCAATTTCTTGACCTTTTTTGATAATAGACAATGTACTGATGTACATTTTAATATCTGTTGCTTTCATATCTTCTATGTTTTAATTGTTAGTAATATTGGTTTCTTTTATATAGCTAAGATACTGATTATTAGCGATGTGTGCAAATGTAATCATCTGATTAACAGTGAGTTAAACTTGATTTAACTTAAAGTTGGATATTGACATGTTCATTTCAGTCGCGCTTTGTATGAATACCGTCCAATGATATGTGCAATGCTTTTTCATATATCGACTTATCACAATTAGAAAATAATCGTTAACTTTGTTCATACTTTTAAAATTATAGGTGCATGAAAAAAATTGTGACTTTATTTGCAACCGTGCTTCTGTTATACGGTTGTGGAAGTGTTCCTTTGACAGGCAGGAAACAGATGCTGCTTGTATCCGACTCCGAAGTGCTTTCATCAAGTCTGACCCAGTATTCGGAATATATCAAGTCGGCACCGATATCAAGTAACGCGACGAAGAAAGCGATGGTGACACGTGTCGGAAAGAAAATAGCCGCTGCCACGGAACAATACTTGGAAAATAATGGAATGTCCGGTGAGGTGAGGAACTTCTCATGGGAATTCAATCTGGTTAAGGATAATCAGGTGAACGCTTTCTGTATGCCGGGAGGCAAAATCGTTGTGTATGAGGGACTGATGAATCTGGTTTCCTCTGATGACGAACTGGCTGTAGTTATCGGACATGAAGTGGCGCACGCTGTGGCCAAGCATAGCAATGAGCGTATGAGTCAGCAGCTGGTTGCACAATACGGAGCGAAAATTTTGGGGGAGGCTCTCAGTGGAAAGTCCGCCGCCATACAGAAAGCCGGGAATATAGTCTATGGTCTTGGAGCACAATACGGTGTGATGCTTCCATTCTCACGCAAACATGAAACCGAGGCTGACTATATGGGGCTTATTCTTATGACGATGGCTGGTTATAATCCGAATGTGGCCGTCACATTCTGGCAGAAGATGTCGGCGGGCGGATCGGGTTCAGTGCCAGAGATCATGAGTACGCATCCGAGTGACGCAACACGTATTAGTGACATAAGGAAACATTTGCCGGAGATGAAGAAATATAAGTAAGCTTTAGAAAGTTACTGTAAAGTATTTGAAAAAACTTTAGAGAATGGTACAAAAAGGCGTGAAACCAAATGGAATCACGCCTAAATTATAATAAAACTCTTAAAAAGGTGTACATAATTACCAATCCTTAATTCTCTAACATCAATCATAATAACGCTGCAATCTTACGCACCTTATTAATTCTCTCCATAAACCTGTTGTCTTTTTTTGCCATTTGCAAATTATAAGATGTTTGCATTTTGAGCAAAGGTTCCGCATCTAAATCTAACGCGGCTTCTAGGAGCATAGCATATTTTGTATTTAGTGAACGCTTTGCATTCAGAATTTCATTTAATACAGTATAAGACACACCCATCTCTTTAGCAAGTTTCTTTTGAGAAATACCCCTAAATTCAATTTCATCTTTTAATACTTCTCCCGGGTGTGTCGGTTCAAAAGGAATTAAGTTATTAGCTATCATTTTAGGGTCTACGCCATCTATTTTAATCATAACTTTCTATTTATAATGGTTAGACAATTCAATTATATTACAGATGGTAGTCACTACTTCACCTTGCACCTCTGTGGTTGTAAATTCAATACGATATTGATTGCTTACTCTAACAGAGCAAAAGTCCTTTTTGTCCCCTGATAATTTTTCAAAACTCAGCCCATTGTATTTACAAAGTGAAGTTACATCAGGAACACTGATTATTATATCTATACAACGTTTATATCTACGTACGATATCAGGTTGAAAACGATGCTTTTTATCATTCGCATTTCCAAACTCATACAATTCTTTCAGATACTCTTTATCAAACGTTACTACCATCTCATTTGTTTCTTTAATGCAAAGATAGCATTTTAATTTTATTCATTCGCATTTTTGCGAATAATTTTCTTTAAAAAAAATTAGCGACAACTCCAAAGAATCACCACTGACTATTCTATTTTTCTTATCACAAAATTGTGAACTACCGCTAAAGTAAAGATTTAGGGGGCTTCAAATACGATTTTCAATAAGCCAAGAATGCTGGAAAGCCACGCAAATTTGGCATAAAGTCTGATTGGGAGCTTTCATAGAGCTATATTTCCCATTAAGTGCATTTCTTTTTAAGTATTTCAACACATTCTTTATCCCATCATCGAAACCATGCTTATACCCTTTAGCGTATTCTCCAATGTTATATACCGCCATTGCCAACATAAACAGGATAATACCTAAAGCCTTATGCCAGCTAGGGAGCGAGATGGAAAACGGCTTAAATGTAATTGTTAGATCTCCGACCCATAATAGGGCGATAATACATATGATTGTAAATATAATTGTTTTCATAATCAATATCTTTTTCCGTTCAACTTAGGTCTTAGTTCATTGTATCTCATCTTCTGCTCCACATGCCATATAAGGTCTATGTTCATATGCTTGGCAAGCCCGAAGATTGATAATAACATATGACCTATCTGACTTTCAAAAGAATAATTATATTCATAAAAATAACGAATTGGCAATGTGGATATGGCGTATATGCTTTCAGTAAATGTTTCACCTACGCAACTTTCGGATGCACCATATATCGCTTCTTCAGGAAAATCATCAATGGATATATTTCTTAATCCAGCCAAATCAAGCAGGCGTATAACCGCATCGCTTAGTTCGTCTGGAAGTGTATCTTTTACATTTTTTTCAAAGGAACACTTAAATCGCTTTTCTTCTTCCACTAATGCAGGATAGCGATTATAGTCCATTTCAAAACGTGATTTACATTTCTTTCCTAATCTTCCCTTTCTATCCGCTTCCACAGCTTCCATAAGCTCTCCAACGATAAGGCAAAGGCAGTGTTCGTTACTCAATTCTTTATCATGGAAACCGTGCTCACAGGCGGTCTTATAAGCACGATTCCGTAGTTCGTTCAAATTAATATTATTCATAAATTTACTCCCTATCTGTTAATCAATCAGTTTAAATTCATATACGAAAACATAAGGATTGGATTCCCATGTACCCTTGCCTGATACTTTATCTATGAGGGCGGCAAAGGCTTTACGTGGATTATCAAATCCATCGTCTTTGTTTCCCTCAAATTCATAAAATATAGATGGTGGAAACTCATCATCACCAGAATCTTCATATATCCCTTCTTTCAAGCAATCTTCATCGCTAATGTCCTGTAAACGTTCAACCTTAATATCGGTAATTCGGATATGATGTATCATGAGGTCAGCGCGGACAAACATCTTATTTTTAAATCCTGCCCCACAATACTTTTTGTTAATTGTTGATGAATCTACAAAGAAGTCATTAGGGCAATTCCCAGCATGAAATATGGTTTCATAGCTTTGCGCAATGGCAACAACTTCACCAACCTTATATCTAGACAAATGAATTTTATCTTTACAATATGTAAATGGAACAATTCGTCTAGTTATTGTCTTACGACCGTCCAACACCGCTTGTGTTAATCCAAATTTATCATTGAAAGATATCTTTTTCATTTTTATATCAATTTTAATACTTCCTGTATCCCAGCTTCCAGTGCTTCCTCGTAGGTATTATAACGGACAATAGGTCTGTCAGACAATCCTATCAAGTCATGGGTAGGTATTGTCAGAATATCATACGTCCAATAGTTTTCATACATATAGGATATTTCGATATGCAGGTTCTTAGTTTCACGCAACCACTTCTGGGCAACATATAATGTTGGGCATAAAAATTCAACTGGTTCGTTATCTATTTCCGTACAACATGATATACTTTGCGGAATGTCGTATCTTCTAATAATATTATCGCAACTTATTGTGTGTTCACACTTCCAATTAAATCCTTTCTCTTTCAGCAACTTTGCTGTTTCTAATGTCACAAGTTCTTCGGTCATAACTATTTACTTTCTATTATTATACACCCAAATAACACCCCTAAATATTTCATCCCAAGTTCGGAAACATAGTACCCGATTTGTTTTTCAATCTCAAACTCTCGCTTTTCTGCATATCCGATAGATACCAATTCCTCCCAGTCCTTATCGGAGTTACTTGCTACAAATCGGTTACGATAAGCATTATATCTATTTCTTTTTATTTTACCACGATCAAACCCTATAGCATGTTTCATTTTTTCTATTTGTCTTAATGATAATTTTACATCATCCATAATTATTCTTTTTAGGTATTTCTATATTATACATTTCTGCTAATTTATAAAACTGTGTTTTCACAAAGGGAGCATCTTTTAAGGCATTCAATACTTCATTTTCCGTTTGGCATTTTGATCTATGCGTTCAAACCCATATATCTCTTCTTGAGTAAATTCTCTAGAAATAGCTTTAAAATAATGACCTAGGCATCCACACGTTCCGAAATATGCCATTCTATTCATAGTTAACATTGCTTTTTTAATTCATTCAACACTTTCTTTACTAATTCATAACGTGGTAATTGCCAATCCTTCGCAATATCATCTATTTTATCGTCATAATGATTGTCGTAAACATACTGATTAAGACTATCAATAAATCCATCATCGTCAAGTCCTTCATCGCAATCATCAAACATATCAAGTTCACAGGCTAACTCGGAACATTCACAGTGGGATACCCAGTCATAAACACGACCGTCATAAACATTGGTCTGTCTGTTGTATTTTTCTCCAACGGAAATTACTCCACCGCAAAAATTGCACCTGTGCTCTTTACGAGCGACAGGAGTTTTATCTCTTAATACTTTCATATTATTCTCCTTTCTTCTTTTCACATTCTTCACAATGCAACTTGTAAGCATGGGCAAACATTCGTAGAGTAACAGGCTCAAAGTGAAAATCCGCCTGTTTCCCTTCTATAAGAACAGAAACACATAATTGTCCATCACAAAAGTCAATATACGCTTCACCACCTCCATCTCCGTTAATGGAAAGTGTTTGTGTCTGTACGCTATTCATTATTCACCTCCTTTAAACATAATGTTTAGTAATAGTACCGAATGAATGATACCGATGCCAAACTATATTTCCACGCTGAATTTCAGTAAGCCAATCACAAGCCTTAAAGACTTGTCCTACATTGTATAGGAATGGTCTTTTTTGTATTTTTCTTTTTATTCTTGCTTTCATTATTCCTCCTTTATTTTAAAGTGTTCAATCAGTTCGTCTACAGTAGCCTTGTGAACGGTATCTATATTAACATCAATATCATTGTAAACCCAATAGGAAGAGAACTTGATTGCAGGACACATAATCCATTTATTCCCATCCGTAAACCATTGGTACTTGTCCGTATCATCCCTTAATGCAGCGATAGCTAGGAAAAGTTCTTCATTCGTTCCGCAATCAATAAGACCATCTATTTCTTTAAGACCATTTGTATCATAATCGTCCAATGAATAAACCGAATTAACTCCAAATACACAAGTAAATAGATTATGCCAACCTAAATATGGATTACAATAATAGCCAAGTTCTTTTAATCTATTTCTAATATTAGCAGTATTCTTGTGTATAAAACACTGTGTTGTAAATCCCATAGTTATTTCTTCTATTTAACTTTAACATATCCATTTTCAATGCACCAACACAACATATCGTAGGCTGCATCAATGAGTTCTTTACTCTCTGTAATCTTTATTATAGACCTAGTATAAAGTTCCACATACAAGCACGTATAGCTATCTGCAAGTTTTTGGATGGTCATCACTTCTTTGCCAATAAAACAAGGTAACTTGTCGAGAATATCCTGCAAGGTGTAGATATGGTATAATCCAAGTTCTTGTAAATGTTTCATTTGCTCGAATGACAATACCTGTTTCATTTCTTTTCCTCCTTCGTTTTAATCTCCGTTACTTTACCACGATTAATAAAACGTTCATCAGAGTTATAATATCCAGCAATTACTTTACACAAGGGACGATCCATTCTACATTGTTCTTGTAGACTACAATTGTCACATGGTGAACTATTCCGCATTAATACTAATTCATGCAGCACCCCGTCTATTATTATTCCGTTCTTTACTTCCATACCGTTCATTCATTAGAAGTTACACCCAAGCACAATACTTTGCTAGACACGCCTACATCGTCAAATTCAAGAATTAAATACTCTGTATCGTAAGGATAAGGGTATCTGCAATTTTTCAATTCCTCATCCGTCAATTTGCGTCTGACACGCATCTCGATTTCAAAATCATCGGGAAGGTTCTCTATGATTTTTCTAAGTTGTCCTACGTTCTTTATTTCCATATAGTCTAAGTAATTTAATTGCTAATAGAGGTTTTTTATCTCCTATTTGATTGATTAGCTTTGTTAATTTGTCCACTCTGCCATAGTGTCTAACGCAAATAGCATTTGCCTTCATCGAGCGTCCTAATCCGTATAAATACTCCATGTGTGCATTTATGCGGATATTCTTCATTATTTTTTTTGCTTGTCTTAATTTCATCATTCAATCTCCTTCTATGTTGTATTCCAAATAATAGAATACTCTTTTAGTTGTTATTAACTTTATAAATCAATCTCTTACATAATCTTTTCACAAAAGAAGAAACAATAAAAATTTCCATACGACTTTTATTAAAAAGGTGGAAAGTATGTTTTTCCCCCTAAAGGATTAACTATAAACTCTTTCCGATTAATTCTTATACGCCATTCAAGCGTTTTCATTCTTCTCATGTGTTTCTTTACTGGCTTAGTTGAAGTAATCCGACCTAAACACTCATTGTAATCAAATTTTAATTTGTTCCAATAATGAAAGTATCTATTATTATACATATTTTTATTCTTTAGTAAATACAGGCGAAAATTCTTGAATATACCCAGTAAGTTCATCTACATGTTTCCTTAGCTTGATATTAAGCAACTTTAATAGATATATCTCCCTATATGCTTCCGCTAAGCTAATGGTTAATTCTTCCTTATCCATATCTCAATCTCCTTTCTCTTTAATCCGTTCCAGTACATCTCTGTTGGCTTCTAGTATATCATCGAATGAAGGTATGGGCATCCACATGTCACATTCGTAGTCGTTCCAATCCTCAAATTCAAATCCTCCGTCTGTCGCAACGTATGGCGATCTCCCGGTTGAAACAACGATATAGCCACTAACAATCGCTCCATTTGATACCATTCTGCAAAGGACAAGCTTATTTGGCTCAGGCAACCGTTCATTAACGCTTATCCAAGGAGATTGCTTTGACTGCCACTCTGCACCACATTGAAAATCTTCCATACTATCAGCATGACGTGAAACGTAGGTATCCGCGTCAACTTCTTTCAGAACGTCTTTTCTGAACTTCGTTTTATTAGTAGCATAATCGTATGCCGCTTCTTCTACTGTCTGTTTCATATCTGTTCCCGTTTTGTTCCTTATTGATCAATTACTTTTTTCAATTTATTAAAAGCCTTCTCTTTATCAAATCTAATCCCATCTTTGAACTCCAATATCAACTGCCAAAGCTGGTTTTTGTAAACATCACCTGCTTTATAGTCAGTCTTATAATGGCATTTCTGTGTAGTGGTTATTTCCTTAAATATATTCGTTGCATTAAGATATGTGGCTCCCCATTCTGTGAGTTCTACACTAACGATATCATTCAAATCTATTTCTACCATAAATATTCCTTTCTTTCTTTTATTATATATTGCAATCTCCACATATATTCACAAGGGAATCAAATTCTTCTCGTGAATATTCAAATCTATTGATTACGATTACCTCGTTACCATTTTGGTCAAAATAAACTCCATCATTCATTTCTGTTCCGTTATAATTCTGATAAATATTTTATTAAACTCTTTTTGTCTCTAAAAAGCCTTTTCCCCCATTGTGGATAGTTGTTTCTAGGCACACTTAAGCCGTCAGACAATTTGTAAACCATTAAAAAACTTCTATCTGTATAGGATATTTCAATAGTAATTTTGCTTATAGTGGAATGACAGATATTGTCACCACTTAGGTAACATACACTATCACCTACATTAAACTCTGTGTCTATATTCATATCTATCTTGTTTTACGCTAATTCTACAATAGTAAATTCAACTAATTCAGAGGGAAAAATATCAAGAGTTCGCTTTTTACCTTCAGGTAAAACTGAAACTCTTGCATTACCTAAATATTGAAATATACATTGTTGATATCGGTTAAGAACCTTAAATCGCTTTCCATTCTTCTCAATCACCATTCCTTTACTAACAGGTCTTCCTGTTGAATCAACCAACCATTTATCCAGAAAAGATTCCTCCAATTGAGCAATTTTTTGTTTAAGCGGAGCAATCTGTTTTTTATAAGCATCTTCAAAAACTTTAATTTCTAAATAAATAGCTTGTACATCTTTCGTGAGTTGTTCAGCATCTGCAATGCGGTTGCTGTATTTATCATCTGATTCTTTCATTTCTATATCGTTTTGAGCCTAATTAGGCTACATCGTTAATACTAATTTCTCCTTTCAATACTCGTTCTACCTGCCTATCGATTATCTCTTGAAACTCTATCTGGCAGATAAGCGAGCAATCCGGTATAATCTCTTCTACTGGGTCTCCCCGCCACGTTGGTAGTTCATCAAGGAAGATACGACCGTCTTTATCCTTTAGACAAGTAGCTCCAACATCACGCTCAATCTGCGCCATTTGAGCAAATACTTCCGGAAAGTCCTTCCGGATTTTATTCCAGTAGCCCATTCCACCTTTGACACAACCGATACAATTATTGTTATTATAGCCCATCTTGTACATAGCTGGGATTTCAATGCCGGCTTTCCAAAGCATTCCCATCGCATCCGGCTTCGTAATCTGCTTTTCAATTAGCGGAAACAGGGGCTTTGTGTTTGGGTACTGCTGTTTTAATCGGATGGCTCGGTTTATCTCTTTAGGGTCGTAATCAAAGCCCCAAACTTGACCGTCCCAAGAACCAAGTTCCTTCTCCAGCTTGTAACGGACTTGTTTCTTTAGTTCGAATGTGCAAGCTGCACCAGTAGGACCATTGATGTACCGTTTTTTAATCAGTACATCTTTTACGTTGAAAAACTTATCGCTGCGAATGGTATGAATTGGCTGCCCGTACCATCTCTCGCAATCTGAGATAAATCGGACATTATCTGGATGCCCGGAACCTGTTTCGATGTAGTAAATCTGCACATCATCATACAGACTTAGTGCTATCTTACAAGCAACTGCGGATGTTACACCGCAACTAAACCAAGCTATTATCATTTTATTCCTTTCTGATTTTGTTAAGAGTCAAGTTTTTTAATAAATTCATTTAATCTCCTAGCTGAATAATCGGTACCGCCAATTATGAAATAACCATCAACGGCAAATTTGAATGCTTCAATGGCTTTTTGTCTCATTTCTTCTTCGGCTATTACTATTGCTGCATAAGCTTTTGCTTCTGATATGGCATATTGCACATAGCCAGTAGAATCCATCCGGTTGTCACTTTCCAAATCCAAAGTGTTACGTCTGATATAATCTTTTGCTTTTTGATTCATAATTGTTCCGTTATACGTTAAACTCAATTTTCTGTTGCAGTACTTCGTCTGCATAATATTGGTTAAAATTTTTATCGCTTATCCACCAATTAAACCCAAACTCTGCATCGGTAAAGTTGTGGTTGAGATATCCGGCATCAATCAACTTTTGTATGGTCTGAATCCATTTATGTTTCGCATGAGGGAAACGCCGACAATCTTTTAGCTTCTGCTTATAGTTAGACATTGGGCAGATAATACATCCGATGCGCTTATAGCCTTCATCATACAACGAGCAATGCTCTATGCTATTCCCATTCAAAAACTGCCATACGTCCCTATCAGTCCAGTGAATTATTGGAGAAACAAGTATTTTATCCTTTCCTCCCACGCAAGTAACCATCTTTTCTTTGTGTTCAGAGAATTGGTCGAAGTTGCCGCTAAATTTATGACCGCTTATTTCAATCTCTTCACGCTTAGAGCGCCGGGCGCTTTCTGCTTTTCTAACGCCAATCAATGTAACCTTGCCAGCACCGGATATCTCTTTAAATTCAGCGCAACACCAACGGATTGATCTTGTAGGCAATAAGTGTTTTTTCAAAGCCATATCATAGATAGATATCTTTGGCTTAATCAATTCTACATCCAGGTAGTTCCGTTTTACGAAACGAATTACTTCCGGTGGGTCAACACTTGTAAGGCTCATGTGAGCCTTAAATTTTACTCCTGCCATTACTGCAAGATGGTAAAGGGCTTGACTATCTTTACCACCTGAGAACGCTAAATAAAAACCATTCTCTGGGTCATAATCAAGTGCCATTTGTTCACATTTGCGAAGCAAAGCGATGGAATAATCTATTTTAGATTGTAGATTCATTTCTGTTCGGGTTATTCGTTAATTGGCAGTTTCATAAAACACATCCATATTGTCTTGCTCTGTCTTCCAGTGGTATGCCCAAATAGAGGTTTAAACGGGATGGCAGACAAAACTTCCGAGGATTTAATCTCACTTTCATTCCATTTGAATACAAGAGTGCCGTAAGGCTTCAAGACGCGCATACACTCAGTAAATCCATCGTGTATGAGTGACTGCCAGTCTTTCGGCAGTTTTCCGTACTTTTTAGCCATCCATGAGGTTGCACCAAGTGTTTTCAGGTGCGGTGGGTCGAACACCACCATGTAGAAAGAATTGTCTTCAAATGGAAGGTTGGTGAAATCGGCTATTACATCCGGCTTTATTTCTATGATTCTTGTCTTACCCCTGTCCTTGGCCGTAAGTGTTTCCGAACGTTTGTCAACAAATAAGGCAAGAGGATTATATTTGTTAAACCAAAACATTCTACTGCCACAACAGGCATCTAATATAAGTTTTCCATTTTCCATTAAGCTATTTCTTTTGATTTCTTCAATCTCAACTTTCTCAATACTTTGCAAAGTGCTTCAGTATTTTTTCTCGCTTGTGTAACCTCCACCGCATTCCCGATAAATTTCTTTTGGTCAGCTTGTGTGCCTATTAAAACATAATCTTCAGGGAATCCCATAATCTTTTTGAGTTCCGGAATGCGAAGCATCCGCATTTTAATATCCACTATGCCATACAGTGCCATGAACTCCTTTATTTTCACGGTCATAGGACTATCATTATCGTAGATTTCAATCGCTAGCCGTCCACTTTCCGTTGCTACTAGATAGGGCGGCATCTTATCCATGCGGGCTATCAATGTGAAGCAAGGGCTATCAACAGAGCCACCAGCACTGTTGAACTGTGGATTCATCAGATAGTGCCATTTCCTGTTTGCGGTAATGGTCTGGGAGGGTTCCTCTATACTGCTACCTACATTTGAGAATGCAGTATTCATTATCCACGGCTGGCATGTTACCAAGTTTTGTTTCGGTGTTGTGGTAACAGCGGGGCATGGCGAGTTTATATCAGACACCTGACCACCTCCAGAATATTGATTCATAAAAAATGGAGATACAAGGGAAAGTCTGTCTTTAGTCAGAAGTGTAGGACAAGGCTGATTAATATCCTTTCCTGTATCCTTAAAGTTATAAGAACACATAAATCGGCTTTCAATTAAAGCCATCCTGTCCTTCGTTGTGACCGTTGGAGCTGGAAGGTCTACCGAATGATTATGTCCATTTCCATAATAAGCAGAGACAAAAACATGGTGGTCTTTGCAGGTGATTGCACCTGCCGGTTCTTCTACGGACACATTCTTGCTTTCGGGATGTCCGCTGAACTGTTTGGAGAGGAAACTTACCTGTACCTTTGCAAAGCGGTTTTCAGTAGTCAACACTCCGCATGGTTCATCAACTGATTTGCATGTGTCTTGAGGGCGAACCGTATTGTAACGGGAAAGGAAAGCATCCTTTCCTCCGGCTACAAACTTGATAAGTCCAGCATAGATACGTTCAAGCGTTTTCTCTGCAAGAGGCTTTTCCCTGAAGATGGTAGTTCCTTCATCAGAGAAATCAAGCACATCTTTTACCGGCTTCCACTTCTCCAGCCGCGAGAACATATCTTGCCTACCACCTTTACAGTGGGTCGGTTCTGGGAATACTATCGGCAAGTTCTTTTTAGCAAAGATGCCGAAGAAGCGTTTTCTTGTGGTGTAGGCACCGAAGTCGGCAGCATTTAAGATGCGGTGCTCAAAGTTGTAACCGTACTTCTTGACATTGCGCACCCACTTTTGATAAAGCCGGCCTTTGTCCATGCTGATAGGTTTCCCATTCTCATCCATATCTCCCCATGACATAAACTCTTCTACATTTTCAATCTGAATGTAGTCAGGGTCTATAACATCAATATAACGGAAGAGATGTTCTGCCAACGTTCGGCTGTCGGCATCTCTCGGCTGACCGCCTTTGGCTTTCGAGAAGTTAGTACACTCCAAAGAGGCATGAAGCATTATCATGGCATCAGGGTATAGCTGGCGGATACGTTCTACAATAGTGCTTATCGGGGAAAGTTCCAGTGTACGGATATCCTCAATAAAGTGAAGTGCATCAGGGATATTGGCATCATGTGAAAGGATGGCATTCTTGTCATGGTTCACACAGCAAACAACCTTTCCACATCTATTTCCATCCAATCGTGCTTCTTCCACACCTTCGGACAAACCGCCGGCGCCACAAAAGAGATCAATAACAAATAGTTCTATATCGGACAGACCTTCAATGGATTTTAAGATATTTTTCTGCGATTTCATAACTTCTCCTTTTTAAACAGGTGGCTGAACGCATTATCCAAATCCAAGTCCAGATTCAGTTTGGACGGGAAAGATTTAATGTATTCGTACATCTTATAAGCGAGGTTGTCATCATCACCGCATCTGTCAATCAGTGTGAGCAACATGGCGTTCACCATGTCAGAATCATTGCCGAAGTTTTCCTGAGTGGATTCGCTGCAATGATTCACATCACTTTTCAATCTCTTTATCGCGGCTATGGCTGTGTTGAAGTTTCTTTTTGAATCGTGCCGCAATTCAAAGCCTTCCTTCTTGTATTGCTGCTGCATTTCTAGAAGGTTGGTTTCTAAAACGTCCGTGAGGACAAATACGATGTTGGTCAGTGTGTTCAATTGAGTTGTTTCTTGCATAATAATAAATTTTATTTGACTTTCAAATAAAAATAAAGTCAGATTATCCGCAGAATAGGGGAGAAGTTGTAAAATGTGAACTTCCCCAAGATGTCATACGGTGTATTTTTTCAAAGTGTCCATGATATTGTCTATCGGCAGGGATACGGATGTTTTTCCCTTATCTTCATAGCAGGCAATATGTCTGTATGCCTCAGGGAAATTCTCTTTGATTCTTTTGAATGTCCGTAATGTCAGAAGTGACGCAACGACTGATTCATATACCTTGGTCTTCTCATCCTTTACCGCACTGATCTCGATTTCCAGTTTGTCTATCTTTTCAATAACTTCCCTGTCCGCCTCAATGTGAGGATAGTAAGCGTTTGCGCTGGGAAATCCTTTCAGTCCGGCAACACGTTTTTCATAGGAACCGTTAAACAGTGTGATGCTATATGCAACAGAGAAATAAGACCGAAACTTTTGAAAACAGTCGGTGATTTCCTGTGGAATGGATTTTCGGATCACCTCTTCCGTAATCCTGACCTGTTCATCATGCAACAGGTTGATTTTCTTTTCTAACGGCTCTACCATTTTATTGGCAACTTCTTCCGCCAAAACTTTCGTAATGTTCATTGCTCTTGGTTTTTATTAATTCTTTTATGTATGTAAAGATAACTTTTATTTATTTGTTTATCAAATAATATAATCTTAAAAACGCATCTGCTTAACTTAATATAACTGTCATCTCCTGCGGCTGTTTCCGAGCAGGGGAATGACATTAAAACTCTTGAATCTGTCAATCAGACGTCCTTCAAACCGTTTCCTGAAATCACCGATGTTCAGATTGCTGGTGATATGGTATTTCTTCCCGAACTGCTGGTAAATCTCATAACGCGCATAGAGAAACTCGTCTATCACGCTGTCAAGACTGGTACCGTAGCTCTTCTGATTCTCGGTTTCCAGACCTATGTCATTCAGACAGATATTGAACGGGGCGGGCTTGAATCCTTTTGACTGCCCCTCGTTGTAGGAATACAGGTCTATGTGTCCGTTCATCTTGTAGTAGTTCATCATCTGGGTGACGGAGAGGTTTTCAAACTGACTGGGATTCCGTGTCAGACGCAGATAATCGGCGAAAATCTGCATGATCATTGTTTTTCCAGTGCCGGGTGCCCCGACAATCAGCAGGTTCTTGTGAATCTTGTAATCCTCATCGGGAAACACTTTCTCGGCCAGTCTGCATCCGTTGAAGTAATACAGCAGGAAAGACAATATCTTCGAGTTGTTCTCGTCAACCTCGAACTCCCTGAATTCACGTCCAGTATAATCATTGCCCAGCTGCCTGACAAGATCACGATGGGCGTAATATTCGGCTGGATTCGTCAGGTCATATTCAAAATCTTGCAGAATAGTCTTTTTGTGACGCTCCACCAGATTGTATATCTGTTCCTGTTTCAGTTTCGCCGCAAATGACTTTTCCTGTCGGATCTGTTGTAGCTCTGCTGAAAGTTTTTGTTCTTGCTCTGTCATCTTTCTGTTTTTTAAGTTCCGTTATCAACCAGTTTGAGAAATGGCGTTTTGCATCTGAAACAGACTTGTGTGTAACGCCTTCCCCCTTTAGCTTCCAATAGTACAGGTCAACGTATTTGTCTTTGCATTCATCCAAAGTGAAGTTCCTGAATCCGTTCCTGTATGCCCGTTCCCAAGCATCCCTCAGCCATCCTTCCTCAGACTTTAGGTCCGCGAAGCATTTGTCTAAATCCATATCGAATGTTTCTGATGAAATATCGCCCAGGTTTTCACGCGTATGCGCGCTAGAGAGAGAGTTATTATTATCATTTACATTATCATTATCGGCTTTTTTGGGTTCTGAAAAACCCACTGGGTTATTTGGGTTTATTTGGGTTGTTCCAATATCATCCGAATTATCATTCTTCGCTCTCTTCGGAGCACCCCCTTTGCTTCCATTACTACGGTTTCTCTCGACAATGCCATGGTATTTGTTTTCATCTATTTCAAATTGATTCTTGAAGAACTCAAATGCTATTTCAATGTCCTCCTCTACCGTAATAATCTCGCCAAGTTGATACTTGAATATAGCTCGGAATAATCTTCCAAGTTGCTTGTCCGATAACTTCGATATAGGCTTGTAAAACGATTTATATATCAAAAAACTTTCTTTTCCCATTTCATTTGTTCTTTATGTAGTCCTATATGACATTTCTCGACACAATGTAATGCCATTATCTATATCGAATCTCAATTCGGGATATAAAGAAAATGGTTTGATATGGTGTGCATTTAACTCCACGTTACGTTTTTTACAACGGCAACATGTAAAGTTGTCTCTTTCCAAGACTGAATTTCGCCAATTTCTATAGCCGCTTGAATTCCTGCATCTGTGGTTATCATCAGTAATTCCACCTTTCCAGTTCCAGTGGTTTTCTCCGCTTGGAGGTTCATGTAGCAAATTCTCATCTATCTGTTTCTTTATAAAAGAGAATGCCATTTTAGCCAACGGTTTCTGCTCCGACAGTGTCCCCGATGCGGCGTACTTGATAATTGCATCGTACACTTCAAGTCTGACCTCCTCAGGATATTCCATCAGCACTTCCTGCCATTCTATATAGAAGACAAATGATTTCCTTTTTGTATCCTTTTTCATCATGTCTATTGTTTGATAATCAGTTTGTTATATATATTGTAAAGTTAACTTTTTGTTATGGGATTACAATAAATATATTTCTGAATATCAATAATTTAAACGTTATTTATCAGTAGCCTTTCCTTTGCAGTGCCATATCCTGTTTGGCAAAGGATATCTGGGTCCTGATATTGTCTCCGGCATGGACGAGGGTACGGTTTATACGGTCCAGCCATGTCACAATCTGATTGGCGGTCACACTTTGCGCGGCGACAAATTTCATGGCGACAGTCGCGGGAACACGTGAGATGAATTCCATGTGGCTGGCATATACATTCGCTGTCACCTGATCCTGATATGCCTTGGCGTCAGCAAGCAGCTTGCCAGAGCGTGCGAGATAGACGTTTATATCAGTGAGGCGGTCTATAAGCTCCTTTGGATTGTCACTTGCGGTTATCTCCAAAAAGGACTGCATTTCTTCTATCTCCTTTATGACAGGAGGCAGGGGGCATCCGTTAATGAGGCAGTTGCCGGTCCCATCGTTTTTAGGACAATATTTACAGTTTATCTCCATACTTGCAATTCAATTTATGGTTTATAGTTTTTCTGTTTGTCATACGTCATTCAAATAATCAATTGTCACTTTCATAAACTCATCCAATGATTTACAGACAACGTATTTCGCTCCGTTGGCTTCCGCATCCTTCTGCCATTCCTTTTGTGCAGGAGACTGGCGGCCTCCCGGCTTTTTCATCTCAATGCAAAGTCCTCCATAGAAGCGGTTGCTCTTCAGCAGTATCAAATCTGACACTCCGCTGGTCGCACCTTCCTCCTTCAGTCTCGCTCCGGTGATGGCATCACGTCTGCCACCATTGGGAACAGCAAAAAGCACGTTTTTAAGTTTCGGATATTTTAAACGGAACCAGCGGACACAAGCGGACTGTATGCGGTGCTCTTCATTCTTCGGCTTCCCGCGCATTTTGTACGACTGCGCTTTTTTAATCATCTCTTCGTATGTCATCGTCTTTTTCCTTATGTGGGGTTACTACTGTGTCCTTGCCGGTCTTGTCGACAACAACTTGCTTTCCTGCTACTGTTATGGTTGTCCTGCAACCATCCGGTAGGGACTGGATAAAATTGCGTACTACAGGAGAATCAGCACCTTCCGATATCTGAGTGTTGGATATCGGAACTTCCTTAGCTTCATACGGATATACATCCATGATGGCGGTTTCGGCTACGGATGCGATCTGATAGTCTGCCATTGTACCTTTCATTCCTTCGTCCAGTTTCTTTACAGCATCGCGAAGGTCGGAAGCTTGTACCAGTACGGTAGTGGAGGTCTTTTTCTCTGCTCCGCTTTTTTCGTCCAGCGTGATGAAGAACAGCTTGCACTTAAACCAGCGGTCGGCTGCATCTTCTTCAGAGGGGAACAGTTCGCTGTAGTTGGCGCGTTTGATGTCCGAAACAGTGAACTCACCGCTGATATACGGAGTGATTTCTTCAATGATACGGGCTTCTGCTTCAGTAAAGCTCAACGCGTCAACCAGATAGGGTTCAGTTACTTTCTTGTTCATGCCGTTTTCCATTACCTTTTCGTAACGGATTTTGCATTCAAACCAAGTATGCATCATAATTAATTCTTTTAAAGTTTGATATTCAACGTTTATTCATTTATAGTGGGAGGTGCAGGATTCGAACCTGCATGAGTGGTGTTTTTGCAGTTCACTGATTTCAAGTCAGCTCCCTTAAGATGTCTCGTAGGTTGCCGGCTTGGATATTAACGGTTATCCTAGAATTTTGCACCTTACATCTTGATTAGCGTCTGCCATTTCCGCCAACCTCCCGTTTGCCTCCCTATCTTCACAGACCGGGAAGGCAAGGTTAACAAAGTTATTTCTGTACTCTGATCAAATAACAGATTTTATCCTACCTAAATTAGAAACCATATACCTGTTTTCTAACCCTTTTACCGGTTTCCATTCTTCAATCATTTTTCAAGTTTTATAATTTCCGGGAAAGTTCTATATATGCTACTTTTCCCATCCCATTTGTCAATGAACTGTTTGTAAAGAATTTCTTTGGTAAGACCTTTTGACTGGATAAGAGCCTGTTCGGTTTTTAATTGTTCCAGTTCGTTGCGTTTCTTCTGTTCCTCAATCTGTTGGTCCAGTACGGATATATTGGTGTTCACTTCATTCCGGCTGTCAATCTTCTCACGGACCTTTTCGGAGAACTCCAGTTGTGCGGAGAATGTGAGCAGTTGCAGACCTCTTTTTTCAAACTCCATGTCAACTATCTGTTCCAACCGTTTCTCAAATACCAACGAGCCTCCGTCAGCCATCAGGCTATCGGTCTTATGCTTCCGACTTTCTTCCTTTATCAAATCATATATACGTGGTTCCAAGATGTTATCTTCCAACGAAGACATAAAGTCACTTCCACGGCCAATATGCTTGTTGTCAAAGACAACATCAATGGCGCGGTTCTTGATAACTTTATAGCTGTATGTAGGACACGCCTTGAACTCCGTGTTGTCGGCAGCTTTCAGTGTGACAGCTTCAGCGAATTCTCCACGTTGATCGAATAGCGGAACCTGAAAAAGTTCTGTGCCCAATTCCCATGTGGACACTTTGCCGGAAACAATCTTGAAATCCTCCTTTCCCTGCTTGCCGTAATTCTCCATAAGGACACCTGCATAATTAGGGGCTACTCTCTCACAGGAGACAAACATTACCAAGGTCATACATACCATCGTTAACTTAATCAGTCTTTTCATCTTTCAATGTTTTAATCAGTTTGTAAATAAAGAAAATTATTGTGGCTGATATTATTGTTACGCCCAGCCATGCGTGTAAGTGATTGAATATCCTATTCCCGACAACAATTCCTATTATCAGAAACAGGATTAAATAAATATACTTTTTCATACCACTCTCAGTCAAAATTAAAGTTGTCCTCACCGTCCGGCTTTTCATCCGGAATGTCATACCCAAAGTCCATCGGGATGAACCAGTCTGAAATATAGTCTTGCATGATTTAATCCTCCTTTTGGCTACTTAGCCATTCTTTATAATCTTTCTCGTAATATTGGGGTATTATACCTTTCCTCATAAAGTCTATGTATTCTTGTACAGTACAATCATCCCAATCAACTCCGTTGTCTGGTATATCTTCCGTTTCTGATGTACAAAGAGTGTATTCAAATGGATTATACCCACTGTTGAGCCCCTGTCTCTTATACACATCT
>OJPX01000481.1_pt1 | contig 19354 bp, 17 predicted proteins | sample 1598591 | NCBI WGS metagenome assembly OJPX01 (sample SAMN03922497, study PRJEB24848) | human gut metagenome | isolation source: stool sample | host: Homo sapiens | place: Germany | collected 2011-11
TGGCGGAGATGATGGGTTTCCCGGGGAATTGGCTGGTATCGCCTTTCCTCGGTGGCGCCGGGAAGCCGTCAAAGCCTGCGGAAACGCCATAGTCCCGCAGGTGGCATTGCGGATTTTTGAAACGATAAACGAATACGAAGTGGTGAAACAGCAGGATTCTCGCAAAATATCGAAATAATTATGAAACCAATTGAAGAGAGGGCAAATGCTGCATGGTCTGACTATGAATACAGAGAGGGAGAATTGTACTCAACATGCTTTATGGATGGCTTTTCCGCCGGCGCACAATCCGAGCGCGATGAATTGACCCGCTGGCGTGACCCGAAGGTGGAGCTGCCAAATGATAATCGAGATGTTTTAGTTAAAACAACATTATGCCGTGAATACTGCATTGCCTTTTACAAAGCAAATGGGGGCCGGAATCATCATTGGCACGAGAACAATGGATCTTTAGATGACGATATGGTCATCGGCTGGCGGCCGATTCTCGAAAACGAGTAAGATGCTTTGTGCATTTTAACTAACCAAGTAACTAACCAAGAATATCTATGAAAACACGCCTACTGAAACGACTGCGACGGGAAGCACGCAAAGAGTTTCCGGATGATATGATTTTAATGCTTGCCGAGTGTAAGGGCTATTTCGGAGCATTAAAATTTGTCAATGAAGCGATGAGAAGTCACATCCTCCTCCGCGTTGCGGAGTTAAAAGGAAAGAGAAGATAATGCAATTATAAATTGTATGGATATTACGAAAATGACAGCAGCACAACGCGCCGAACTGAAGGCGCAGCTTGAGGCCGAGGAGCGTGCCGAGAAACAGAAACGCGAAGAGAGTATTGCCGCATACAAGTCGTCGGTGGATGAGTTCTGCCGCAACAAGTTTAGCCGGTTGCAGGCGTTGAGCGAGGAGATGCGCCGGCTGAAAGAGGAGGTTTTCGGCGATGCCGAAACGCTGATCGCGCTCAAGGATGAGTTGTTCCGAACCAAATCGGACCGACACAGCAATCAATTCACGACCTCCGATGGCAAGATCACGGTGGCGCTCGGTTATCGCACCAACGACGGCTGGGACGATACGGTGAATGTCGGGGTCGATAAGGTCAAAACGTTCATCAAATCGCTGGCCAAAGACGAGGATTCGGCGGCTTTGACCGAGATGGTCATGAATCTGCTGGCGAAGGATCGCAAGGGAAATCTGAAGGCCAGCCGCGTACTGCAACTGCGCGAAATCGCCCGCAAATCAGGCTACCCGCAACTAATTGAGGCCACCGACATCATCCAGAACGCCTACCGGCCCGTCGATACCTGTCAGTTCATTTCCGTCTCCTACAAGGACGACAAGGGCGTGAAACAGACATTGCCGCTCTCGTTGGCGGCCATGGAGTAGTCCCGAACGGTTGTCTGCGGCGGTTCGATTCCGCCGCCGGGAACATTGCCGAAAAGTAACAAATTTTGTAGCTTTGTATGTATTTAACTAAAAATATAATTTTATGGATCTTTATTTCGTAATTCTTGGAATTCTGTTTTTTATTTTTGGACTCCTCCAAATTATTCTGTTTTTCAAATTATGGGCTATGACCAACAATGTAAAGAAGATTGCACAAGGCAATGATTCTCCACATGTTGATTGGCAACTTCGGGCTTGTGTTTTAACTGGAGATATGGATCGCGCCGAGAAATTGATAATTGAAGATTTTGTCGAAAAGGTGCGATTACATGTCGTCCAACACGGTCCATCCGAATCCATAGGACCGATCAAAAATGCGTGCCGAGCCAGATTCAAGGCGATCGGAAAACAGATGCCTGAAGCCATTGAAAAACTCCAGAATGGAGCAAATATCATTCAGTTGATACCATAATTATCCCGTTTTTATATGCGATAATTCTTATTCCTGTCAAGAGATTCGATGTAAATATGTATAGAGTGCGTTTTATTTTGCAAAGGCCCGGCTATCGCAAATGCTATCTCGAAGGCCTTTATCGACCAAGAGGTAACCTCTCGGTCAATGCGATGCGCAAAGCCTGTCAGGAGGAACTCCGACAATATTTGGAGGCACAAGATCCGGAATATCGTAAATTCGACATAAAACTCACATATTTCAACCGTCTTCGCATTGATTTTCTACTGAATGTGGGGATTGTTTGATAACATAAAAACGCTGCCAAGAATCGAAAATCGGCAGCGTTTTTGTTTCTTCCAGTGCAAAATTTCGTATCTTTGCAATATGGGTAACACGTCAGACAATCAACTCATTCTTTTCCACTGCCCGACCATTGAGAAAGCCGGGAACCGGCGGCGTACACGTTCTCTGCCCCGTTCGGGAGATGGAAACATCACGTCGCGTGCAGACCGAATCGCCAAGCGCAACCGCCTCCTGACGGCCCGTTATTACTACTGGACAGAGTTGGAGCGGCGACGTTTCGACGATGTGCTGAAGATCCTTGCCGACAATGAATTTTTCGTCGAGGACCGTACGATCAGCAACGCCCTGGTCGCCGAGGACGAGTTCTACAACAAGCTGATCCGTCAACGTACGACCAAACGCCAGTTGCGTCAGATGTTTCCCGGGTTCGACTGGGGTTAATCCATAAACTCCGATTCGTAGATCATCCGGAATATTTTCAATCCGTTCGACCTATTCTCCGTTAAGACCGACACCCGGGATGTCGGATTGATCTTGCGTCCGAAAGACCACCATTGAAGCGCCTTGTGTATATTCTGCAGGGTGTCGTACTGTTGAAGCGCTTTTTCACGACTCTCTTGCGGTGCGGATGCGTTTGCCGTACCCCAGACGTTGAATGCCACTTGCAGTTGAAATCTCACACGCACGCGTTGTTTTCCGGCCATGTGGGTCGTGCATTGCGGGTAGCTCATCTCGACCAGGCAGCAGGGGAAGGCCACCGGAGGCCGTTCCGAAACATTGAGTTGTCCCTGATCCGAATCGATCCATCGCAATTCGGGGACTTTGTTTTTCAGCTGATCGCACAGGGCGATGAAGAGTTCTTTTTCCATAATCAGTTGTTTAATACGGATTCCACATGAGTCTCGATTCTTTTTTGCAGCTCGGTTTCGAGTTCCCGGGCGTCGCCGATAAACTGTCGCCGGGGAATGTTCACCCTTCGGGTGTGCTGCCGAACGCTCTGATCACCCCGGCGCGTGTGCCGGATATGGGCCGGAACCGCAACCGCACCTTTGAATCCTTCGTTGTGTACCCGGGCATAGTCCACTTTCTCGTTTCCGGCCGCGATGACGATCCGCCCGGGCGTGACCACGACAGGCCGGATGCTGTTGAGCAAAGCTCCGGACTGCACGAGCAGTGACCCCGATTGTTTGGGGACCCGGGGTGGTGCCCACGGATTCCCGTCAAAGGCCTTGTGCCGGAACGTGTCCTGGAAATATCCGACGGATGTTTCAGCGACGATTTCAGCCGTTCCCTGCAGGATCTCCTCCATACGCTCCTCGAGGAGTTTGTCGATTTCTATTTTCATAAAAATTTCGTATATTTGTTCCGAAGCGTACAATTCCGGGGGTGAATCGAATTCTGCTATCCCTCGCGGGTGATGGGGGCATGGGACCAAAGTCTGGGCTTGATACAGCGGATGAGTACGTTAACCCGAAGCAGCGGTATGACACTGGCTATCCAAGGCGTTGCGGATACCTGCAGGACGTGTTCCCAAGGTAAACAACAGTACGTCCGGACGCAAAGACATGCCGCTACGACTTTTTTATAAGCAAGCCCCGCCGGTATCTCCATCGCGGGTCAATGTGGCGGCTGCTTCGCGTTTTCTGTTTCAAATTCGGAGTCTGAACGATCTCGAACCAGGTCGTTATCCTATATTCGAGATTTTCATCCACTTCACAAATCACGTCGATCACCTTTCCGTCATAGAATTTTATGAAATTTATGTTCCTGAACGGTCTGTGATAATCGTTCAGCCAAACCTCGTCGGGATTCTTCAACACCTCTTCGACACATGCCAGCAGCGGCACCCGCACTTTCTCATAGCTCCCGGTCGTATGAGTCCGGAACACCTTCTCGTCCAGGACGACTTTGCGGCCCTTGTAGTCGTGCAGCGTCTTGTGAGCCTTGTACCATTCTGCGGCCGAACCGCTGTATTCGGGAATCGGTTCCGTCGCTGCCGCCAGGCGTTTGGCAAACGAGTCGAGTCCCCAGTCGTTGTAGTAGAGCCGGCCGAGTAGCTTCGAAGCCTTGTTCTGGAAGCGGCGGATGTAGAACTGGTTCTGCGTGAATACCTCGCCGGTAAGGGCGCGGTTTACGCCCCAACCCTGCGCTGCGGCTTTCTTCCACGTCGCCGTTCCGAAGAACTCATCCACGCGTTGTTGCGAGGCTTCGACCGCCTCTTTCTTGACCTCATGGGCCATCCGCGGCACGACCCGGCAGCGACATCGCCAGTCGTTCGGCGGGAAGATCTTCTTCCATCTGGCATCGTTGTAGGGAAGGACGACCCCTTCGAGCTGGCGATGGGACGGACGTACACGATCGTCTCCGACCGTCCGGTACTCCCAGTAGGGGAACAGCTTTGTCTTGCCCATCAACCGTCGGTAGGTGCTTGCGGCTTCGGCCGTAAGTAGTGCCGTGTCGTACTCGGTACGTTGCCAGTCGCGGTTGAATGCCGTACAAATCTTGCGGGCTTCACGTTCGAAGTCGGCGAAATTGCTACTTTCACGGAAGAGGCGGTTGAGTTCCTGCAATTCGGCCAGGGTTTTGGCTGCCGAGAACTGGAACAGGTTAATCTCCATCGCTGTCTGTAAAGCGTCGTCACGTACTCCGTACACAACCCTGATATCAGCATTCCCGATGCTGTCAGCTTCCGGTTGAACGGCCTTCAAAAGGTCTTCGGAGAGGAATCGAAATAGCTCCGTGTCGAACGCGGGCTGCGAGGCGGCCACACGTCCCATCAGCCTCTTTTCGAGCGTATCACTGTCCTGCATCCGCATGAGGGTTATGCCATCGATTGCCCCGCCCTGCGGGGCTTTGACGAAAAAATCCCATAAGCGGTGCCAGATGTTCCGGTTGTCGGCATTCCGCACCTTCTCCTCGACATCCGTATCCGTTTCAAGGTGTGAGCCTAATACCATATTCGACTTTTCTCCGGCGATCACCTCTCCTTTGTCCGGCATGGGGATCGAATACTTGTCGTGAATGAATGCTGCGGGGATGTCGATGATCGTCGAGAGCTTCACGATTTCATCCACGGAGAGCGGGTCGGCTGCCTTCGGATAGACGAAGCGGCCGCCTTTCACGGGTAAGCCGCACGCCTCCAGAACCGGCAGCAGCCGTTCGTTGAGCGTACGCTGTACAAAACGCAGGTCGCTCGTGTGTTTCGAATCCTCGACCTGCAGATGCACCTCTCCGAGCGAGCGGGCTCCGCGCTCGCCCTGAATGGTTGTCAACGTCTGTCCGAGGATCGTGATAAGCATCTCTTCATTCGTCGCCTGACGGAACTCATTGAATGACGAGCCGGACCCCCTATTTACCTCTTTGGTTTCAATGTCTGCCTCTTTGGGGATGACGAGATAAGGTGCGGATCCGGCCTCTTCCAAGGCTTGCTTAAGCAGTTCCCGGCTCTGTGGGTCGAACGTGTTGTACTTTCCGATACGCTGAGGCATTCCGAACAGCTCGATCCATTGAGCATAGTCGCCAAATCCACCGCGTTTCCAGATAGCATAGGGTGCAGCTTTGAGCAGCAGCCCGTAGTCCCCGGGACGACCGACGACCAGAAGGTTCGGATCCTGGTCGTACGGTACCGATCGATCTCCTGTGTCGTTCAGCAGAATCTGACAGTTGTCCAGGTCGATATACTTGGGTTTGATAGGTTCGACGTGGAATCCGCTGTTGAAAAAGAGCTCCACGCCCGCCCTGCCGTAGAACAGCCGGTGCATGATTTCGCGGATGAGCGTTTCCCAGGCTGTCGTGTCGATCATCGCTGCGATGGCGGGTTCTTCCTGTCCCCGGGCATTCATGAAGACGACTTCAGCATTCAGCACGGCCTCGATACGTTTGTTGATCGCATCGGCGAGAACTCCGTCGATCATGATGTCTTCGAACAGGTCGTAGAGATATTTCGGCCGTCCGTTGTCGGCCGAGCGCAAAGCTGACCGCCAATCTCCGATGTCGTACACGCGACGCTGCGGAGCCTGGACAACGATCTGCTGCACCACTATCGGCTTTGAGGCTTTCGTGCCGGAACTCTTTCGGGAAGATGTCTTATAACCTATTTGTGCCATAATCAAAAATGTTGTGATCGTTTTGGGTTCGACCCGAAAATGTACTCTCCGGCAGCGGGGTCGGGCTTTCCGTCGCCGTCGGCATCCTCCATTACGGGTAGGTTGGGTTTGATCTCCGAGCGCTGGACGGACTTCAGCCAGGCGACGGCCCGTTCGTATCGATCCTGCCGGAGCTGGAGATCCGTTCCTGCATTGCACAGGTTGATGAAGTGCCATACGGCGATGTCCTTGACGAAAATTAACAGCAGTGCGTTACGTTCGTCACCCTCGGTGCCGAAGATCTTCTTACGGTCATAAGCCCCGAGATACCCCGAGGCCTCCTCAATGGCGGCATCGATAGCCGCGGCCACGATTGCATCGTCCTCTCGGGCGATGGTTTCGATATTCTCTTTATAGAGATGCGTCTGCAACTCTTCAGGTGTCAGAAAAGCCATATTAGAAACGTTTTGATGCGCGTACTCGTTGACCGATGGTATAGGATCCCTCGTTGAGCGTGGAGATCTTCTGGTTGATGATCCATACGCCTCCTTCGATGCAGTCAGGGCCGTCGGCCGGAGATTTCATTTGTCGGTTGAGCAGCAGGAACTGCTCTTCGAGGCGTTTCATGTGCGGATTCTCTCGTTCGTCGATATTCAGTACCAGGCGCCCTTGGCGGATCAACGGTTCGAGGTTTCCCTCGATGCGTTCGAATTTCGGCGGTTTACAGCGACAGTCGGGTGTGATGCCGATGAATCCCCGTTCGCGGGCGCGGGCGGCGAACATTGGGAGGAACACCTGCTCATAGAAAGGATCCTGCAGGCTGTTGTTCTCGATGAAGTAATAAACCTGCACACGTTCGCTCGCATAATCGCGCAGGTTGTAGAACCAGTCCACGAACTCGTCGTTGGTGACATGGTCGAGAAATCCCGTATAGACGTAGAATGTCCCGTCGCAGTAACCGAGCAGAAAATCCGCTTTGAAACTCGATGCCTTGTTGCGGGCGTTTGACGGAGAAGGATCGGCGTAGGCCACTGCGAACTGGAGCCGTTGCATCGGCGGACATTTTCCCCAGATCACCTCCTTGATGACCTCGCCTTCGGAAAGCGGATTGTTCATATACTCCTGCTGGAAGGCTTTGGTGGAAATGGTCTGCTCGATGCGGCGGATACGCTCCTCGGTGTTCTTCTCGGGCCAGGTCGAGCGGCCTTCGGCATCGCGGATGTTCACAATATCCCAATGGTCGGCCTTGGCCCCGGCCCGCGTCACACAGCAATCCCGGGCAATGACGTTCCCGCAGAACACGACCAGCAGGTCGCCGCTCACGGATCGGGTTGGAATCAGGGCTTCCTCGAACCACTGCCACTTCTTTTTTACAATGTCGGGATTACGGCAGTCGGCATCCGTGTCGAAGTCGTCCGGGAGAATCGTATCCGGGCGAAAGGCATCCTTGCGGGTGCCTCGCGGCGATTCCATTGCACCGAGCGCCCGGAATGCCGCGCCCGAGGTCAGCGAGAACTCGTCGGCGGTCCAGTTGCCGGCCTCCCTCAGGTCCCCGTAGTAAGCCTTTAACAGTGAATTTTGTTCGAAGGACTTCTTGTAAGGATCCAGAAGCCGCGTGGCATTCTCATGGCTGTTGGAAACGAGCAGCACGTTGCGCTTGCGTTTCGTCAGTACAAGATACATGATGCACATGAAGACGATGGTCGATTTGGCCAGCTCGCGTGACCACGAGAGCACTTCATACCATTCCGGATTGGAGGTGATCCGCCGGATCGCCTTCTTCTGGAAGGAAGTGAAGGGATGCCGGGTGTATTCGGCGAAGAAGAAAAGCATCCACGAAACGGGATCCTTTTCGAGCTTCTCGAGTCGCCTCATCCGTTCCACAGGTGAGAGTTTGTCCACCGCCTTGTCGCGCTTCAGGGCACGGTGGTATTCACGCCATTCGTTCCAGGCGCGCATGTCATCTACTTTACCCATTTCAGCCGTTCCTGTATGTATGAATCGAAATAGTCCGAGAGCATCTTGGCCTTCTCCAGGTCAATAGCTCGGACATAGTCGAGAATATCTCTTGACACATTGACAATGTCCCGCACGGAGGCCTCCTGTTCGAGCGCCTCGAGGTCGGCGGTGAGTTTGCGCCGGATATCTGCCTCCTTGACCGTCGGATAGCGCGCACCCTGCTCACGCGCCGCGATGCTTTCGTCGAGTTCGTTAAGCTGCATGAGTGTCGATTTGATCCGTGCCTCACGGGTTTGGAGGAAATTCAACTTGAGACCCTCCCACTCTTTGGCCCATCGTACGATAGTAATCCTCGAGACACCGATCTTCACGGCAATCTCGGCTTGGGTGAGATCCGTAGTGAGGAAAAGTAGTTTCGCCCACTCCTTCTTCTGCTTGTTATCCAACTCTTGTGTCATGAAAAATCTCTGTTTTACACCCCAAAGGTAAGCTCTTCACCCGAACGGAGCGAATCGTGGATAAATGGTCTGCATGTAAAGTGCAATTAAAGCGTAATAAATTGTAAAACAATACAATATAATTTGCAAGACGGGTGTTTTCAATCCAATTTTGCCGAAAAATGATGGCTTTTATGAAACGATTTACATTCGTGTTGCACGACGAGACGGTCAATACCTACGGGTTCCGTATGCTCACCAGCGGCGCTAATCTCGAGGAGTTCCGTAAGAACCCCGTGATCCTGCTCAACCATAAGGACTGGGAGCTTCCGATCGGTCGTTGGGAGAACATCCGTATTGAAGGTACGCAGATCCTTGCCGATGCCCTCTTCGACGAGAAGGATGACGAGGCGGTGAAGATTGCCGACAAGGTCGAAGGCGGATTCCTGCGCATGGCTTCTATGGGAGCCTGGCCTCCCGAAGAGGTGAGTGACGCCGCAGAGTTGAAACTTCCCGGGCAGACGCTTCCGACCGTGACGCGCTGGACAGCCCGTGAAGCGTCCATTGTCACGATCGGGGCCAATCATAATGCCCTGGTGCTTTTCGACCGTCAAACGGGAAAACCTCTCGATCTCACGGATGCTTCGACTGTCATCCGGCTTATGGACAGGCTCAATCACTCAAAAATCGATTCGAATATGAACAAGACTTTGAAGGAAGTCCTCAAGTTGCAGGACTCAGCACAGGATGCCGAGGTTATCGGCGCTGTGAACCGGCTGATCGAAAACAACGACCGGCTAACACGTGAAAATCAGGAACTCAGAGATGCTGCAGCGCGTGCGGAGTCCGAGCACAAGGAGATCCGGAAGTCCGAGGCGATTCGCCTCGTGGATGCAGCCATTGCCGACGGAAGGATCAATACCGCAGGCAAGGAGGCTTATCTGAAACTCTTTGATACGGATTTCGAGAGTGCCAAAGCCACCCTCGAAGCCATTCCGCACCGCAAATCCGTCACAGCGCTTATCCGTGAGGGTGAACGACGGCAGTCGGTCGAACTCTCCGACCTTGTAAACAAGTCGTGGGAAGAACTCGATAAGGCAGGGCGCCTTGTTGAACTCAGGGACAAGGCGCCGGAACTCTTCCGTGAGAAGTTCAAAGCGGCCTTCGGTACCGAACCTAACATGTAGAACTCATCAAAAACAAAAAACATTATGGCTATTCAAAAAGAAATCTGGGAGAAATCGATCGTCGAAGGTCTGTTCGCTCCCAACAGCTTCCTTTCGAAAGCGTTCAACGCCGACGAGTATGTCGAAGCGGGAAAGATCGTGCATATCCCGCAGGCAGGTGCCGCTTCGAAAGTCGAGAAGAACCGAACGTCATTACCCGCAACGGTAAAGCAGCGTACCGACACGGACAAAACTTTCGAGCTGGCTGCTTTCACGACGGATCCCGTTTTGATCCCCGATGCCGACAAGGTCGAGCTGTCGTACAACAAACGCGAGTCCGTATTACGGCAGGACAAGCTCGCCCTGCATGAGGCTGTGGCCAAGGATTTTCTGTTCGCCTGGAGTCCTGCCTCGGATCGTGTGATCGAAACCACGGGGGCACCGGTGGATGCTTACACACCTTCGGCGACAGGCAGGCGAAAAGGGCTTTGCAGGGCGGATATTCTGACGCTGATGACGAAATTCAACAGCGAGAACATTCCCCAGGAGGGCCGCTACCTGCTGCTCGATGCGCAGATGTACGCACAGCTGTTGAGCGATCTCACTGCCAATGAGAACTCCGCATTCCTCGCCTCGGCGGATGCCCAGAACGGCATCATCGGAAAACTCTTCTCGTTCAACGTCATGATGCGTTCACAAGCTACGCTCTACACTGCGGATAAAGCTCCGAAGCGGTGGGGCGAAAGCGGTGCCGCCACGGACCTGGCCGCAGCCCTTGCCTGGCACGATCAGTCCGTATGCCGCGCCTTGGGCGAAGTCAAGGCTTTTGAGCAGGAGAAAGCGCCCGACTATTATGGGGATGTCTACTCTTTCCTCGTACGTGCCGGAGGCAGCATCATGCGCGGCGATAATGCAGGTGTAATGGCCCTGGTCGGCACCGCAACCGAGTAAGCCATGAAACCGGCGGATTTCAAGCGCACCTATTATCCGACAATCGAGCGGGTCTGCGCCGAAACAGGGTTGAATCCTCTGTTTGTTGCGGCGCAGGCCGCCCTCGAAAGCGGATGGGGCGATCATGCTATCGGAAATAATCTCTTCGGCATCACGGCCGGAGATAAGTGGACCGGAAAGCGGCGAACCGAACGGACCTTCGAATACTTTTCGGATGACCGGCAGAGCGGACGATTCGAGAAGGTTTATTCGATCACCCGGACCTCCGACGGACGCTACCGTTACGAGGTCGATCGCAAGTTTCGCGACTACGACACACCGGAGGAGGGCATCCGCGACCATGCGAAGGTCCTTTCCGCCAAACGCTACGCAGCAGCCTGGGCGTATCGTAACGACATAACACGCTTCGCTTATGAGATTGCCAAGGCCGGGTACTGTACGGCAGAACCCGCAGCCTACGCGGATTTGATCTCGAAGATTGCACGCATGATCGAACGGGCGTAAACTAACTTTCAAAAACCGATTGAACGATGGACAGCATTTGGATGCAGATACTCGCTTTCGCACTTCCCGGGGGATTCCTCGGCAGCGTTTTCACCTGGATCTTCTCGCGCCGCAAACAGAACAACGACTTTCTCAAAGAGTTGCAGAGTTCGATCAACCTGCTTTCGGGCGAAAACAAGAAGATTCTCGAGGAAAACATCCAACTGCGGCGGGAAAACATCGACCTCAAGGCCAACCAGGAAGAGATGCTCGTACGCATCGACCGGCTGACCAAAGAGGTGGAGCGCCTCCGCAAGACCATCGGAAAACGAAATTCGTATGAAGACAAGACTCTTTTTGCTGCTCTCCATCCTGCTGCTGGCAAGTTGCACTGCGACGAAGAAGCTCCTCTCGACAGGGACGCAGAACAGGACGGATACCGTGTCGCACATGCAGCGCGGCGCACAAAACGCCGTAGAGCAAACCGCACGAGCGGCAATGAACTCTCGATCGGAGGAGACCTCTGTGCTGCGGGCGCTGCGGACGGAGGCGATTCCGCTTCGGACAGCAGCGGTGACGGTGACGGAGGAGAGCCTCCGTAATCTGCCGGAGGGGGCGGCCTATGTTGCCCGTGACGGTCGGCTGACGCTCGAAGCCCGGCGTGACGGGGATACCATCCGCATTTCAGCACGCAGCGATTCGCTTGCCCGACGAGTCGAATATTACAAAGCGACCTCGGCCCGGCAGGACCGATATGCAGATTCTCTGAAGGAGAGTCTGGCAGAAACCCGGGAAGCATACGACCGACTCCTCGAAGTCTCCAGGCATCAATCTTCGGAAACAGCAATACAACAAACGCGGTCCCCGGCCTATCGGGGAAGGTGGATGCTTTTCGGAATCGTTATCGGATGTCTCGGCGGCTGGTGGGCTCATAAAACAAACTTATTTGCAAAACTTTTCAAAACAATTTAATTATGTCTAAACGATCTGTAATTCAAACTAACGACGGCTATCTGATGCTGCTCGACGCTGTCTATTTCAACGGCAGACGCATGGGGAACATTTCGGAAGAGGGCCTTGACTGGGGCGGTGAAGACGCCCAGACCGTCGAACTCTGGGCCGCACAGATTCGGACCAGTCCCGTGCTGGATATCGAAACGCGAGCCGCGACGAATGAGATTACCGGAAAGATGATCGAAATGGTTCCCCAGAACTGCGTCGATCTGATGGGCGGCAAAGTCGCGGGTGAGGAGTGGCAAATGCCCGCCAGCTCGATGCGTGTCGAAGGAGATATGCGCATTCTGACCGGTACGGGTAAGACCGTCAAACTCAAGCGCGTTTCGTTGCGTGCCTCGAAGATTCGCGGCGGCTTGGGCGGCGAAAACGTCCTCGGCATCGAATTCGGACTGAAGGTCCTGGCCCCGCTGGACGGCTCTTCGCCCGGTTCGATTCTGCCGACGGAGCCCTTCATCGAGGCCGACCCGACGTCGCTGACCTTCGAACAGGCAGGCGGCAGCCTCCCGGTCGATATCGAAGCATCGGGTCCGTTCTCGGTAGGTGCTGTGCCCGAAGGCTTCTCGGTGGAAGTCATAAACGGACGCGTCACGGTGATCGCCGAAGCCAATTCCACGGAATCGCCCCGCTCCGGACAACTGGAATTCATCCTGGAGTCCGATCCTGAAACAAAAGCTACCGTATCGCTTTCGCAGCCCAATGCCTAAGCCATGAAACGCAATGTAGAACTGGAGGCAGCGGAAGCTCTGCTCGATGTGGGGATTCTGCTGCCTCTTCTCCGATTCCGCCTGCCCGGAGGCCGGGAGCGGGTGCTGCGCGTAACGATGCGGCGCCCCTGCCTGGGAGGGCAGATGCGCATCGTACGCCACTACCTGAAGCTGGGAATCACGGCCCGGGAATGGGATGCTTTCTCCGAAGACGAGGAGCGTGCCTTTTTCGACCGGCATGCCAAACGCCTTTCGCTGATCCTTGCGCTGACGATATGTCGCGGCTATCTGTCCGGACTCCTGCTGGCCCCCGTGGTGGCCTGGTTGATCCGGTGGAAGGTACCCTCCGAGTACCGGATCGAAGCCCAGCGCTGGTTCCGCAGAATGCGGGGCACGCGGGATTTTACGAGTATTATCGAATCGGCCGAGAGTATCGATCCCTTCCGGTACGAAGCGAGCCGCCCCAAAAGAGCAGGAAAGGGGAGTTAAGAACCGTTTACGAGAGTTCCCATAGCCCCTTCGGAATCGTTTGGCAAATTGCCTCCGCAACAGGATGGTCGGTGCATTACATTCTGTGGAAGGTCAATTTCCAGACACTGGCCATGATGCTGGCCGATGCCCCGCATTATCGAAGCGTCCCGGCCGAATGTACGGAAGCCGGGAGTGCAACGGGAAAAACCGATACCGCACAACTCTTTCAATCGAAACTCAACTTGCAATGAAACCCGTCGAGATAGAATTCCTCGTAAAGAACAATACCCGCCAGGGACTCTCCGGAGTTTCCGGCGGGATTGATGCCGTGGACAAGGATGCCGCGCAGGCGCGAGGCCGTATTCAGGCTTTGAAGGATGAAATTGTGCGACTTCAGAAAGTCATAGCCCAGACGCCGGAAATGGATCAGACGGAAAACATCCGCCAGATAGAAGCATTGCAGCGGCAGCTCCAGGCTTTGCAAGCCGCGACCAAACGCACCGATCTGGTTCCCGCAAGCGCTCCGGCAGCCGTAAGGAGCTATAATAGCCTACATATGGCTATTCAGCAAATAATTCGTGAATCACCGTCGCTGGCAATGGGATTACAGTTGTATTTTCTGGCAGTTTCGAATAATTATCCTATTCTTTGGGATGCAATAGCTCGTACCAGGGCCGAAAATCAGTTATTGGCTGCCAGTGGTGAAAAAACAATTCCTGTATGGCGACAAATACTTTCCTCCGTAGGCTCTTTTCAGACTTTATTGACTGTGGGTATTACTTTGGCAGTTGCGTACGGCAAGGAGATCGGAAACTGGGTGACGAATCTGTTTCGGGGAAAGAAGGCGCTCGACACCGCTCGCATGGCGACTGAACGTTTTCAGAATACGATGCTTGAAGGGGCCCGGAACGCTCAGCAGGAGGTCGTAAAATTGAATCTTCTCTACCGGGCCGCGACGGATAACGCCCGCGCCACAGACGATCGCCGGGAAGCCGTGCGCAAACTCAAAGAGGAGTTTTCGGGTTATTTCAAGAATCTTTCCGACGAGCAAATCATGCTCGGACAAGCGAATGACACTTACAAGGAGCTGATCAAAAACATTTACAAATACGCCAAAGCACAGGCGGCTTTCAAGAGCCTGGTGGATATCGAACAGCAAGAGCTGTTCTTCAATAACATACCGGATATCGAAAATTCCTAAAGGCTAATGACAAATACCTCGAGGCCCAAAAGGATGTTGCTGAAAAACGGAAAACCTACTATGCGAAATCATGGCGTCAACCAGGCTATGATCCCCAAACACGCAAAGATCTCTTACAGGCGAAAGACATTCTGTCAGATGCAGAAGAAAGTGTTTCTTACTGGCAGGAAAGGATTTTTGAAGAGATCAGGAAGAACAAAGGAGGAGAAGAGATTATCGATGAGATAGAGGAGAAATTCGATGGCAACCTCGGGGCATTTCTGCAATTCCTCGCAGAGCAGCGGACGAAATTGGCTGCCGTGGCGGAGCAGGCCCAGTTGCTGGAAAACCCGTCCGGCACGACGACCGATCCCGAACCGACTTCCATCGACCAACTCACAGAACAGTATAAGGCGGCCGTACGTCGCCAACAGCAGAGCCTCGACGACCAGCGGGTCGAGTTGATTGAAAACGAATTCGACCGGGAACGGGAAGCGATCCGCCTCAATTACGAGAAAAACCGTCAGGAATATGAGCGGCAGGAACAACAGACGCTCGCGCTGATTCGCAAACTCCGGGAGTCGGGGGCCGATATCGATTCGAATGCGGAGAAAACCTTTATGGCCGGCACGGCCGCTGCAATAGCCCAAGCTGCGGAAATTCGGGACAGAGAGCTTGCGGATGTCGATAAGAAAGAGGAGGCTTCATACGCCAAGTTGCTGGAGAAGTACGAAACCTACCAGCAGGGGCGTCTGCGAATCGCCCGGAAATACGATCAGGATATTGCCGCTCTTGCCTCAAATCCGGAGGCCCAGCAACTCGCTCGGGAAGCCAAACAAAAAGCGCTCGACGACTTCACGGAACAATTTGCAAGCCAGTTCCCGGAATTCGAAGCCTGGGCCGACCGGGTCGTCGCTGCCTCGGTCAAAAAGCTGGAAAGCCTGGTGATCGAAGCTCAGGAAGAGCTGGAGAACCTGCAAAGCGAGACGCCGGATGATGGTAATGCCATCGCCGTTGCGCGGGCCAAACTCCGCAAGGCCGAACAGCAACTGGCGAAAAAACAGAACCAAACGGAACAGGAAACTACCGATACGACTTCCTGGACGGAGCTTCACCGCGTATTGACCGACGTTATCGGCACTTTCAATGAGGTCGGCGATGCCGTCGGGGGAGCCGGAGGAACCATCATCGCCACCGCAGGAGATATCGCCGGCTCTACCCTGCAAATCATCAATGCCGTTCAGGCATACCGGAAAGCTCAAGCCGCATCGAACACGCTCGGCATGGCCTCCGGAATTCTCGGAGGCATATCTGCCGGTATCGGTGCGCTGACCACTATTGTCAATTTGTTCAAGGGCGGTGAAACTTCGATGGAGCGCAACCTTCGTCTGGCCCGGGAGTTCAACGAAGAACTTCGGATCATGAAAGAGCGCAGCCGTATCGATTCCGATGAATTCGACAATATCTTCGGGGATCGGGTGTACGACCGTTACAAACAAAATATCGATGTGGTGCGCACCTCGCTCGAAGAGCTGGAGAAAGTCCGGGAGAGAATCCTCTCGCGCGGGGAAGAAAAATATCAGTTGCCGGGGGAGTGGCGAGGCGGAGCCGGCACGGGACTTTCGGGGCTGTTCAGGTATGAAAAAACTTGGGAGAACATTGCCGATTCGATCGCCAACATGCAGGTTCAGACACGTCACTCGACCTGGTTCCGCTCGGCAAAATATCAGTCCCTCGGTTCGCTGCTTCCCGAATTATTCACGGATGGCGAAGTCGATATGGACGCGCTCCGGCAATTCGTCGAAGAGGGCGGAGAAACTTTCCAGCACCTGGCACGGGAGAATCAGGAGATGCTCCGCGAAATGGTGGACGACTGGGAAACCTACGAAGAGGCATTGACTGCGGTCCGGGATTATTTGCAGGATATTTTCGGCGATCTGGGCCGTACGCTTACCGATGCTTTGGTGGATGCTTTCGAAAACGGCACCGATGCGGCGGATACTTTTGCCGACAGCGTCGGGCAGGCCCTGCGCTCGCTGGCCAAGGATATGATCTATTCGAGTACGCTCGGTAAGGTATTCGAAGATGCCCAAAAACGCATCGAAGAGGTCATGCAGAGCGACCTTTCCGACGAAGAGCGGTTCGCTCAATGGAGCGAAACGATGAAATCGCTGGTTTCGGATGCCATGGAGCAACAGGACGATTTCAATCGTCTGTGGGAAGAGTTCCGCCGCATTGCAGAAGAGAACGGACTTTCAATCGACGAGGAAGCCGGCACTTCGCAGCAGAGCGGTAAGGCAGGAGCCATTCAGACCGTAACGCAGGATTCGTTCTCCCGCGTCGAAGGACTGGTCACATCGGTACAGATCCATTCCGCGAAGATCGACGAAAACATCGAAGGTATTGTCCCGGTTCTCAAGGGATCGCTCGAAGCGATGAATGCCATCCGGGAAAATACCGAACCGATACCCCGAATCTATGAACTGTTGCAAACCATAAAACGCGACGGATTAAAAGCGATCTGATTATGGCTGAAATACTCGAAGGACTGTTGCTGATCAACCAAACGGATGTATATGCCCGTTTCGGGGCTTTCCTCGCGGAAACCGCTGAAGACAGACACGACAACTACGATTCGCTGCTTGCACCTCCGGCTCTCAAGCAGCAGGCGGAGGTTTCCATTCAGGAGGAGGACGGTGTCCGTATGCCCGATACCCTGACACAGACTTACGAAGCCCGCGATATCACGCTGCGATTCGCCATCGTCGCCTCGAACGATATTTCGTTCTTCACGCGCTACGCCTCGTTCGTGAAATTTCTCAAGGAGGGCGACGACGGGTGGCTCGCGCTCCATCTGACGGACGTAGGGCTGAAATTCCGGGTTTATATGACCGGATTTTCGGATTATTCACAACTGGCGCCATTCGGAAAGGGAGAGGTTGCGGCGACCTTCTCGGTGAAATTCCGGGAGCCGAAGCCGACATTCGAACTCGCTGCGTCGATCTAAAGGTCACGTTCAAATCTTCAAAAAATGGAACTCAAAATATATTCGAAAGAAGGGAATCTGAAGCTGACGGCCTCTCCCGATAGTAACAGTGCTGCAACCTGCGGCATACAGGAGGAGAGTGTCCTCGCGCTCTCCTTCACGGCCTTCGAATGCGTCACGCTCGAAGTTTACGATTATGCGGACTTCCTCGGACGGCGTTATTGGATTCTCGAACGTTATCAGCCGAAGATGAACTGCGACAGCGAATGGAGCTACTCGGTGCAACTGTCGGGGGTCGAAGGACTCACCACGCAGGTCCTGATGGTCAATCCGGATGATGACGACAATCCGATTCTGACACTCACGGCACCGGCACGCGAACATGCGGCGCTGATTATCGCTAACATGAACCGCAAAATGGGGACGACCGAATGGAAAGTCGGAGAAGTGGTCGTATCGGAGTACATCGATATCGAATATACGGGAAAGTACGCCTCCGATGCTCTTTCGGAATTGTCGTCTGCCGCCGGAACGGAGTGGTGGTTCGACGGGATGACGCTCAACATATCCCGCTGTGAGTTCGGCGAGCCTGTCCCGTTGTCTTACGGTAACGGATTAATCGGAGGAATCGAACGGAGCATGGCCGATGGCGTGAAATTTTTCACTCGGCTCTTCCCGGTAGGCTCCTCCCGCAACATCGATCCGGATCGGTACGGACATACCCGGCTGCAATTGCCCGACGGGGCGAAGTACGTCGAACAGGATACCCACCTCGGTATCATCGAATATTTCGAGCAGGAAGCGTTCGATGCAATATATCCCCGCCGGATCGGGACGGTCGGGTCCGTACGGTCCGAAGAGCGCACGAGCGATGACGGCTCTCCGTTTACGGTCTGGTATTTCACCGATCCCGACATTCCGTTCGATCCCAATCAATACGAAATAGGCGGCCTCGTCAAACGGGTGACCTTTCAGACCGGAGAGCTTCGCGGACGGGAGTTCGAAGTGAATTACGACTCGGAAAAGAAGGAGTTCGAGATCATCACCCAATGGCCCTACGACAACGATATGCAGTTGCCGTCGGAACCGTTGGTCCCGGCTCCCGGGAACGAATACGTGCTCTGGAATATCAGTATGCCGGACAGTTATTATCCTGCGGCCGAACAGGAATTCAAAACTGCGGTAGATACCTTTATGGCCGACAGCCGTAAAGATATATCCGTGTTCCAGGCATCGACGGATTTTACGGTTGTCGATAAAAGAAACCTCGATTTGAAGCCAGGGCAACGGATTCGGCTCGGAAGCGACAAGTTTTTTCCCGATACCGGATATCGCGATATCCGTATCGTCGCGATCAGTCGCTCCGTCGTTCAGCCCGGAAGCATGACTCTTAAAATGAGCGATGTCCTCTCCACAGGCCGTATTTCCCGCATCGAAAATCAGATTTCGGAAGTGACGCAGATAACCCGGCAGGTTTCATCGGAATTTCCTGACATCATTAAATCGTGGGAGGAAACACCGGCGAGCGACACGACGCTCTATTCGTCGCGTAAGAGCGAACGGGAATTTCTGAACAAGCGCCGGGGAGGTACGGTCGAAGGAATCACCCGATTCCTTAAGCGGCAGCAACTCGACGAGGGATTCCGGACAAGCGACTTCGCCAGCGGCATCACCGGCTTCGGTGCACAGATCGACGGACGAGGCGCCGGCGAGCTGGAGAGCCTCTTCATCCGTCGTTTTCTGGAGGTTCCGGAGCTTCGGTACAACCG
>OJPX01000504.1_pt1 | contig 18836 bp, 26 predicted proteins | sample 1598591 | NCBI WGS metagenome assembly OJPX01 (sample SAMN03922497, study PRJEB24848) | human gut metagenome | isolation source: stool sample | host: Homo sapiens | place: Germany | collected 2011-11
TCGCCCGAGGAGCCGATCTGTGCGCCGTCGCCCGAGGAGCCGATCTGTGCGCCGTCGCCCGAGGAGCCGATCTGTGCGCCGTAGCCCGAGGAGCCGATCTGTGCGAGGTAGCCCGAGGAGCCGATCTGTGCGCCGTCGCCCGAATTAACATTGTCGGTCGGACCCTCTTTGATGCACTTCTCGTAAATGAAATCTATACCAGCTTTAATGAATCCTTTGAAATCGAGTTTTGCCCCGATGTGAATCTTTGTCGTCGCCGTTTTATCCGAGTCGGAATGACATCGCCCCAAAGCTGTTACATGATGCACAGGGATGAACTTGCATTCATCATCCAGCATATCACGATAGCTAAGGACAGAGAACGGTGATTCGCAGAAATGAAAGCCTCGATTACAAACTTTCAACTCAACATCCTCTTCGTAAGTCTTGCCCTCCTCGAATTTGAAGCCCAGGCAGGTCATATCTGCATTGAACCCTTTAAATCCATCGATATGTTTTTCTTCGCCGAACTCTTGCGGAAGCACCACGTTATCGCCGAACGAGACGCTTTTGAATACTTCCACAATCTCTTCGACCGAGAATCCAGCGATGCCGCATCCGATCTTGGTTACATAGAAAACCTTATCGGTATTGTACCGTGTATAGTCTGCGAATCTCCGTACCGATCGCGTCAATTCCTCGGTAGACACCTTGTCCATCTGTTCATCGAGCGTAGGGATAGCGTAGGACTGGCCCTGTAAGCCCTCGCCGTGCCCCATGATCGCGCCGAACTTCTCGACCGCGACACGAGCTGCGCCGCCAACGTGGTTACCGGCCTTATTACTGCCGAATACAAAGACCTCGTTCTGTTTTAATTTGGAAATGTTCTCTGGGGTAAATACTTTGTTTGACATTGCACGTAAATTGTTTTGATTAAAATTTGCACCCTGTCGTCATCGAAGACCACGACTGAATCGCAGGGTATATCGCTACCGGCTCCCCGAATTGCTCCGGATCGTCGCCTGCTTTTTGGTATTGATCGGCCTAATATCCGCCCTTCTGCGCCAAGTCGCTCGCCGGGTTTTACATCCCTTCGGATGGTTCTCGTATTTCAATGAACCGCTTATTCGTTCAAACCTTTCTACCTTGCGGCCGGGGTTTATGGCAGGTTAGGACCCCTACGGCTTTCGTGCCGTCCTTTGGTGCCCGCATCGGGACATTCAACCCGATACGGACTTTGAAAATCCGCGCCCGGAAATGGCAAACTCAACTAATCTCAACTCTTAACTTTACTCGAATGAAAGAACTTGGGCGCGGATAGTGCTCGGTTGATCCACTACCAGGGCCGACCAGTACAGCATAGAAGTACATATTAGTCACTGGTTCGGTAGTAGCCTATCTGTCATTTTATTTGCAGTTAGCACTTTCGGCGATACGCGCAGCTGCAACGGCCCGTCTGTCCTCCGGCAAAGTCGTACGGGATTCGATCCAAGCAAGAAGCTCCTTTTTGGAAAACACCGTGCGGCGTCCAATTTTCTTAAATGGGATCTTTTTTAGAAAAACCCAATTATAAATCGTCGAACGGGTGGTCGGGATACCTTGCTCCGCAATAAACCGCACGGCTTCTTCAACCGACAAATTGTCGATTTCTACCGGTTCATTCTTACGCCTGAAATCGGCGAGCTTCGGCAGAATCGCCGCCACTTCGTCAGCGACAATAGAGCGCAATTCTGCGGGAGTGGTAATAATAATTGGCTCGTTCATAATGCTTTATATTGATTAGGGAGTGCGGCCAGATTCGAACTGGCAAACATTCCACGTCTGGAATGCCTTTCAATCGGTTAGCTTCTGTTTGAACATCTGCGCTCTTCAGGGTGTACTGTCCATTAAGCGCATCGTGAGTACACTTGGTCTTTACCACTAATCGATTCGTAATACCATTCTACCACGCACTCTTTGTCGTTATTTGTCCTCCTTCTTCATTCGCAGCCGCTCAACGGGCACGCCCTTCAACTTGGCGATCTCGTCCATCGTCACCTCGACAATCTCCTCCTCAGGAGCAGGATCGACGATGAGGCGGAAACCATCCTCGTATAGCTCATCGCAGGTGTAGTTAGTTAAAGCTCTCCTTGTATCGATAAATTTGCCCACTATGAGTTCTCCGAAGCGGAAGATAACCTCTATAGTTCGGGATGATCCGTCTTTTTTTCTGAGTCGATCCCCCACCTGCCAATCCTTGTAGGCTTCGATCTCTTCGGCGGTTATAGGAATAAACCGGAAATCGGTGACCCTGACATTGGGATGAGCAAAATCTGCTTCGGTTCCAGAGTAAACACACCATGCATATTTATATCCTTTTTTGTCGATGCTGTGAGACCCATTTTTTTCATTTTGGCATAAATACACACATTCATCTACCACTCGAATTATCCCTGTGGCAAGAGTACCATCAATCTTACACCGGAACCTCCGGCCTTCGCAGCTAAGTAAATCTTTCAGCACATTCTTTTTTATTGGTTTAATACTTTCAATCGGCCGGAGCAAATCCTCCGACATTTGGTCTATGATCTTTTCAATATCTTCCCACACGAACGCCACCAGCCGGTCTGTGATATTTGTAATATCTTCCGTCATGAGCGCCAAGTGTTTGCATGTTTTCTCGGTCGCTTGGCGTTCCCGCCACCATCGCCACGGAGTTTTCATAACTTATCCTTGTATTGGATTGCGAACTCAGCCAACGAATGTACCTCGGCCTTACGGAAGGCGTCGCGCTTCGTTGTGCGCACCGTCTCGGGCGATATGTAAAGCATATCCGCGATCTCTTCATCGCCCATCCCCTCCATATAGAGTTTCATCACTTCCTTCTGCCGCTCGGTCAATCGGGTATCGAAATCGGGGCTACATATAATGCCGGCATACTTGCATTCGCCTTTGATCGGACAACTCACATCCTCGAAGGTGAAGCGCCCCATCCCGTCGATGTCCTGCCTGTTGTCCAACCGTCCGAAATTGCAGCGAATAAAACGGTGGCAGATCAGGAACCGGTAGTAGTTCACGTTTGCACGGCTCTTGCGGTAAATCTCGGCGAGAGCCTTGAATGCTTTCGGATATTCGGTCTCGATGCGGGTAAACAATGCCCCTGTCAGCATCTTGTCTTCGGGCTGGTAAGTATGGACGCCTTCGGTATCGCGTACCATTACCCCTCCCTCGGGATCGTTGAAAAACTCTATATTGCGGATCGTTTGCATATGATGTATTAGTACCGATTCAACCATTCTAATTCCGTCCCGACCCAATAACTGCCGCTCGTACATTTATACGCATGATAAAATCGGGCATCAGTACCGAGTGTTGCGATATATCGTTCTGCCGCACACTTCGTCTTGTGAAATCTTTTAATGCGTTTCATATTATCTATCTGTTGTAAAACTCCCCCGGGAAGAGATTGTCCGCTGTCCAGCTGTTGTCGCCCGAATGACGGCGGATGATCTTGGCAAGTTCTCGTCGCTTCAGTATATCAGGCCGGACGTTGCCTACGCGGTAGTTCCATAATTGAGTGTCGCTTCGAATACCGATAGCCTGCTTGCAAGTATCACAAAGTCGCTTGCGTTCTTCAAGGTTAGTGATACTTTGAACATACCGTTCGAAGGGTAAAAGCAATGCTACAGCATTGTTACCTCTTGATTTTTCGCTATTTGTAATTAAATTTGTCATACAATAATTGAATTACAATGCAAATACACTAAAATATTTTAGCACAACAATAAAATATCAAAGTATTCTATATTGGAAATATTTATACTTATATGTAGTATTATAAAAATATCGCGACATGAATGAAGATTTGAAACATAAAGCCATAAACCTACTTAAAGAATTGGGCTATACGGCATATCGTATATCGCAGGACACGGGATTATCCCAATCGATTATAGGTCAATGGTTAAGTGGCAAGGTAGAGCCGAGTGAAGCAAATGCTAAATACATACTACTATATTATAGTAATCGCGAACCCTCTATTTCAAGTATGAAAGATCAAAAATTCATCTCGTTTTTCGAGAAAAGAGATCGGCAATACGAAATAATATTGACCCAAAATTCAGAAATCATCCGTCAAAACGGAGAAATACTACAACGCGTGCTCAAATATATAGACGATAATAATTCAAAATAAACCAACTCTATGGACTTTAAAGACGAACTTCTAATCCTTGCTGAGCGCGTCGGCAAACTCAAAGACAATGTAAAGACGGAGGAGGCAACAAAGACCTCATTTGTCCTCCCGTTCTTGCAAGCACTCGGCTACGATATTTTCAATCCGGAAGAGGTTACACCCGAATGTATTTGCGACTATGGAACGAAGAAAGGCGAAAAAATCGACTATACCGTATGTATGGACGGCGAGCCGATCATGCTAATTGAGTGTAAACATTGGTCGGCTGACTTAAGCAAATACAAGGCGCAACTATTCCGCTACTACCATGTATCGCAGGCCAAATTTGGAGTACTAACGAATGGAATCAACTATCAGTTCTATACAGATCTGGACACTCCTAACAAAATGGACGATAAGCCGTTCTTTGAGATAGATATGCTTAACTTAAAGGATAGCCATATTGAGAAGTTGAAGCAATTCCGACATGACCAGTATAATACGTATATGATACTCAATTCCGCCACAGAAATGAAGTACATAAATGCGCTTCGGTCATTGATTGTCAAGGAAAGTAGTAATCCATCCGATTTATTTGTGAAATTTATGACTAAACAGGTTTATGACGGAGTGGTAACAAAGAACATCATTGACGAGTTCCGTCCGATGATTCAACGGGCATTTCAACAGTACACGAATGACTATATAAACGAAAGGCTTAAATCTGCCATTACGCCTGACGTTCCGTCGGTCGAGGTGTCCTCAAATGTCTCCACGGAGAAATCGGTTGCAAATGAAGAGGATATGCAAGATGGAAATAAGATAGTGACCACTGATGAAGAACTTATGGGATTCTACATCGTGCGAGCTATTCTCTGTAATACCGTTGATCTTGATCGGGTCGTAGATCGGGATGCGCAGTCATATTTCGCTATCCTTTTCGATGATAACAATCGAAAGCCTATTTGTCGCTTGCATTTCAACGGAGGGAAAAAGTATGTTGAAACGTTTGACGAGGAAAAGAAAGGAACAAAACATTTAATTACAGCACTTACTGACATTTACAAACTATCGGACCAACTCATATCAACCGTTAAATTTTATCTGAAATAAAGGAAGCCCCAAATCCGGCGGGAGAGGCCCGGCCCGCCGAAAATAGAACGTGGAACTAACTAAACAGCATATTGCATCTGGAAACCTTACTGCGGAAAGAAGATATAAAGGTCGCCGATAAACTGATGGAAGACCTTAATGTCCGGTATATATTATCCCAAGAGGATTATCAAGGGGTTCAATACAAGCGAATCATCGCCGTGCTATCCGAGAAAGGATATATTAAGGATGTTCACTCGCACATTCAGACAACAGACTACACTCCGTTATACTTTGATAACGGAGGGACAAAAGCTATATACCGCAAGCAACGACGAGGCAAGATTACGAATGCGATAAAATTCGTCGGAATCGTAATCGCAGCCCTTGCCGGTATTATAACTATTTGGCAGTTTATCAATGACGTTATATACTCACTTGCGCATACGTGATATATCGTTCTCTATATGGCCCATACGATACTTAATATCATCAATATCCCTATATATGAGATAAACGCTTACGGCCAGTGCTACCAGCCCAATTCCAAGTACTAATAACATAACGGTATTTGTAAGATGAAAATTCGTAATTTAATAAGTCTATTTACACGCCTCTTCAATATCGGAAAACATCTGGCGCATTCGTTTATCGTGGGCTTTTATTATCTTGTTGAAGCGGTATTCGGATATAATTACCACGACAAACATAGTAATAAGGATAAACAAAATAAAAATAAAAATCATAGCTTCAGCGTTTTTACAAACCTCGGAACTTTCGGCACAACTTCAAAAAAATAGGCTCATTATTTTGCGGGGGGGGGAATTTTGTAACTTTGCAGCATCTAACCAATACAATTTATGTTATGAAAAAATTTTTACTTTTGATGGCTGTTATTTGTGCAGTTACTTTTATGGGGTGCGAAAAGGATGAGCAAGAATCGTTCAAGTTCGACATTGAGAATCTTTATGGCACATGGCAGGGAATTGCCATACAAAGTAACGGCGAATGGATAGATATAACCCAACCGCCACACACAAATCTTGCATTCTCTGTTGTATTTTATGAAAATGGTACATATTCGGGAAGCGGGTATTTTGGCAACGGTTCAGGAACATACAAAGCTGAAGGGGATATGATATATACTTATATAGACGGGGAAGAATTATACAGATACAAAGTACATTCTATCTCAAACGGAATTGCCGAAGTGTCTATGGGTGTAGCAGGAGATAATATAACACTGGAAATAAAACTTCAAAAAAAGTAATCAGATAGGATATATGTTTCAAAACAAAGGCGAGAATAAATCTCGCCTTTGTTATTCCCTACAAAATCATTATATTTGCATTGCTAAATCAAAATGCGATGCAAACATATCCAACCATATTGGGTATTTTGTATCTATACATACAGTTAAATTTAACTGCGTCGAGTTCGGTAGCGGAAACGCCCGACGGCTTGCATTTTGAGCCGAGCAACTCGTAACGCAGTTTTTTATTGCTAAATCAAAATGAAAAAGCGCATCGAACGCATGGGCCGCATCAAAGCGGCAATTAAACCCATGTACTGCGTCCCCAAGCGCAGCGACCTATCGTTAATCGGATCGGCTTTCGAGGCCGCAGGTTTCCGTTGTGTCCGGATCCGCACCGAATGCGAGGCCGAGCACCGCACCAAAGGTGGTGATCCCCGCCGACACGGGATGCTGGTTCTCGACGGTGACCGAGTGATATTGGAGGTATTGCGGTCGAGACCGACTAAAAAAGATAATCAACTCACAATCCCGCCTCAATCATGAACCGAGAAAATGACATATCGAACCGTACCCTATTTTTGATTCGGTCGGTTTGAAATGATAAACAGAAAGCCGAGGGAACTCGGCTTTTTACATTCTCGCATCATATATCTTTTCTACATTCAGCTCCGTTCCGGTCAATGTAAAATATATATTCTGGAGCTGGTGCAGATACTTTATGGGCACATCCACATTGCAATCGTCGATTTCGTCTTCCACCTGCCAACAGAACCCTTCTTTTTTAGGAGATAAACATATCACACGGGGGATGATATAGTAGTCAAATCGTTGGTAACAGTCGCTAAATTCTTTCTCAAAGCCGCATTTTTCCAATAACGTTGGAGTCAAACGTATAGGCCTAACATCTCCTAATACTACTTTATCTAAAATCTCATGATAAAATCCGGCTTCCTTAATTAGCATCTCACCATGAAATAACGTCATGTCTGCACGCGTAATTTCTGCAATATACCCAATTCGCTCAAGATGGGAGTTATACACTAAATTGCCTATTCGAAATGATCGAATATTCAGAGACGGTTCCATATTACATTTCATATTCTAAAACGCATCGAATTCGATGCGTTTATTACTTTAGTTTCATTTGTGTTTTTAAGTTGAGAACTATTTATTCCTCCTCGTTTGAGGTGTCGCATGTAATCGGTTTCGTCGATTTTACCGCTGAAGTAAGGTGCGCTGTTTCGGGTGGCGGATTGTCGGGCAACGTTCCGAGGTATTGCCGAGCGTTGAGGGGTGATACGACAGAGTGTCCGAGTTGGCTTTCGAGTTGTTGTCGGGCAACTTTAGCTACTGTACCGCCCCGTTTGGCGACGTTGGCGTTGGCCTTGAAACCTATTGGATTTTCGTTTCGGGAAAGTTCGGTAGCAGAGGCCTCGGCCAATGAGTTCAACAGCAGTTCGACATTGGTCATATTATCCCGCAGGTTCTCCTTTTTCAACCCCTTGTAACGTTTGTAGGCTTTCGTGGTACGTCCGGCCCACTCCTTCGTGATAATGTCCGTAAGGGTGGCATATTGCGTTCCATCAACGCCCCCGCGTTTCCACTCGTCAGTGAGAAGTTTACGGACTTCGATACTTTTCAAGCGTTGGTTAATCCATGTATCCGAATATCCAAGGCGTTTATAATCGGCTACGGCCTGCTCAATAGATAACTCAGGGTCTTGCATTTGGTCGAGGCGGTCGCTTGCCACCTGCGCCATCCATTGCTTGAAAGGCTCGGCTTTCTGTGACGGAATCGACTGGATAATCCGCAGGACGGTTTTCACATCTCCGGCCAGCGTCTTGCGCATCACTCCCGTTTCTGACCTCATGGCTATCTGGGGACAATTTGTCCCCACGAACGAGGCGAGCGCTTCATCCCGCTTGCGCATCTTCTTGAAATAATCGGTCGGATTCACGGTGTCCGTCAGAGCGGAGATCACGTCGAGAACGGAAAAATACCACGTCTCCGTCCGCTCGTCCCAAACGGTGCGCACCTTGCGGTCCTCGAACAACTGTATGGCCTGCTTTTGTGTCATAGGAATGTAGTTTTATTTATTCCTTTTCTTTTATCTCCAGCACCGTCCCGCATTTGGGGCAAGTGATCGTGTTCGTCGGCTGGGGGGCGAACAGCTCGGCGACGCTGACATCCAATGCCGCAGCAATTTCCTGTAATCTTTTCAATGGCGGATTGCCCTTTTCGCTTATCGCTATACTCAACCCCGTTTCGGTCATGCCTATTGTAGCCGCAAGCTCTTTTGCGGTTATACCCCTTTCTTTCAGAATTTCTTTAACTCGCATTTTGGTATCATTTATATCCGCAAATATAGTCACATTTATATTATAGACAAAATATTTTAACGACAATTAAATTTTTTTACTGAAAAATTTGCAAGAAATCAAAATGATGCTTATATTTGCATCATAAAATCAAAACAACGCTTAAATATTACGACTATGAACGCATTTGCATTTAAAGTGATCGACGCAATCGGTCGAGAGGGTTTAGACAACGGGGCATGGGGGCTTGTTGAAGATATAGACGATACAGTCGCCTATTTCGGCACCAAAGAAAAAGAGGTGCTTAACGGCCAATGGGCATACATATATGTCGAGAAAGACGATATCTTATCGTTTGTGCGATAAGTCGAGCCTATACGGGTCTTGCATGTTGAAGATTGTGAACTGCTGCTATATCGTCTCGACCTCGAATAAAGCCGTTCGGGCGGCTATAAACAGACCTCAGGCCCGAAGCGTGGCGGCACCTGCCGCCGGTGGTAAAAATGAAAGATATGAAAGACATAAAAATTGGCGACCGGGTGAGATTCGGACGCAATACTGGTGAATATCGAGGACAGTTCGATAAACTGAATATCGCAATGGTACTCGTTGGCAATAGGCTGTATTATGTTACATTTGAAAAAATTGAAAAGCTATGAAGACAAGAAAATCCTTCAAGGTGAACCGAGAGGCTGCGATCAAAATCGCAATGAACACAAACGGTGTATCACGTGAGGTGGCTGAGAGGTACACCAATAGCGAGTTACGCGAAGTATTACGACTGTTAAAACTCAAAGCCAACTTTTAACCTATTATAACAATGAAACGAACCGACCTTTCCATCATCATGCGCACGGCGTGGCAGATGTGCCGCGCGACGGGTGTAACCTTTGCTGAGTGTCTGCATAAGGCATGGCAGGTGTTCAAATTGAAGATAAAGATGCGCGCGGGCATCGTGCAGTTCTTCTACCTCAAATCGAGTACGGGTGAATTGCGACAGGCATTCGGTACGCTTAAGGACGACTTATGCCCCGAAACAAAAGGTGACGACCGTAAGCCTAACAAACACCTCGTAACCTATTACGATACGGTTGCCGAGGGCTGGCGGTCATTCAGAATGTTCAACTTTGTAAAAGTTATATAATATGAAACCAACGATGTACGTAGAAAAACGCAGCGATTTGACATTACTCAAAAAGGCATTCGAATTGACGGACGCGACATGTCACCGCACGCGGCTGAAGTGTGGGTGTAAAGCCTACAAAGGTGCAGACAACAATCGCGACAGCCTATTGATCGTCAAATATGACGCAGTAGTGCTTGAGATTATCCGCTGCAAAGGGTGTGTGAAGAAAAGACCTTAAAAATTGCAGCTCTCAATAAAAAATCGTATTTTTAATAAATAATTCAGTAGTAAGATTTGCATAATGTGCCGAACGTGTCCACTTTTGCATCGAACAGATATATGCGGGGTAGTGCAGAGGTTACCACGGCGGGTTAGTGTCCCGCAGGCGCAAGTTCGATTCTTGCCCCCGCTACTAAAAAACAAGCAGTATGAAGATTTTAACGCTTATCATCAAAAAGAAGTGGTTCGACGCTATTCTGTCGGGCGAAAAGAAGATCGAGACCCGCGAAGTACGTCCGACCAATACGAAATACATTTCGTACCGAGACAACAGTACGGGCAAAGTCTACAAGAAAGACAGCGATGTACCCGAATCGGCATGGGACAGCGACAAAGGCGTCGATACGGTTATCAACCACTACGACGCTATTCAGTTCTGGGTGGGTTACGAGACAAACCGCCCCGGTGCGCTGGTCGAAGTCAAAGGTGCTGAGTTGATCGACGTATGCGATGAAGAGACAAAAGAGCCGATTGTGTACGAGCACAACGGCAACGAATACACCATGACCGAGATCGACTACCAGCTCGGCAAGGTAATCGAGAAAATGAATTGTTAAACCCTTAAAATCATTGCCGCACTCGAAGACGAAGACAAAAAACAGCAGCTCAGCTCGACGCGCAATACAGCCGTATAACGAGTGAATTGCGACGCCGCACACCTAATCCTGCTGTAGGATTAAGTAGCCTCGCAAATATGGGTGGCCGAAATGGTGTTATTGCGAATAGGTATGCGAGAGCAACCAGTGCATATACAAGAGCTCGGCAGTCTGCTGCCCGAGGCCTCTCTGTAGGTTAAATCTATTGTCAAACTTCTAAAATTCAAGCTGCACTCGAAATTCAGTAAGAAATCGAATCAATCGGACGAGCGGCGTTAGCCGTGTTCGTTATCGTGCAGTAGGCGGTCGTGCGACGAATCGTGCCGGTCGTGCACGCGACATTCGCGCCGCCTTTGGCATGGCAACAGGTTAATCATGACCCCGATAGACCATGCAAACGAAGTGATTGCCTCTGTCCGTCAAAAAACGGACAGGGCGATCCTTTTTTATTCATGTGGCAAAGACAGCGAGGTATTGCTCGACCTAATGGCTCCGCACTTCAAAGAGATCGTTTGCGTGTTCATGTATTTCGTCAAGGGCCTCGACCACATTGACAACTATTTGCGAGCAGTCAAAGCTCGTTATGCCAATGTTACCATACTGCAAGTCCCCCATTGGACGTTGACGCGTGTTTTGCGTTGTGGGCTATATTGCATCCCGAATCCCAGCATAAAGCTATTATCATTGAGAGACGTTGATGAAAGCATACGTCTGAAAACTGGCATAAACTACACGTTTTATGGAATGAAGCAGTCGGACGGGATGAATCGCTGTCTTATGTTGCGCGGATATGAAAATGAAGCCATAAGCAATACGAACAAGATTTATCCTATATCCAAGTGGAAGAAATCAGATGTCATGGCCTACATCAAGGCAAAAAAACTGCCTGAACCCATATCCTACAACAAGAACAAATCGCAAGGTCTGACGTTTTTACCAGAGGTATTCGATTACCTGCGCCAACACTATCCTCAAGACCTCGAAAAGATTTACAAAGTATTTCCCTTATCCCGAAATATATTACTGCGATATGACGAAGAGAAAAGAGCAGCAGCCCAAATACAAGCAAAGTGAAACGGTCGTAATCAAACGCTCCGAAATCAACTTCGCACCTTATAATCCCCGAAAGGAGGATCCCGAAGTGGTCAAGAAGCTCAAAAAGAACTTCAAGACCGTCGGCTATCTCGGTGGCATCGTTTGGAACCGCCGCAGCTCCTATCTCGTTTCAGGGCACAAGCGTGTGCAAACTCTCGACATCATCAACAATTACGACGGAACACCCGAAACAGACTACGACATCAAAGTCGAAGCCGTAGATATGGACGACAAGACCGAGCGTGAACAAAACATCTTCATGAACTCGCCATCAGCTATGGGAGAGTTCGACATGGAGAAAATGAGAGTGCTCGTACCTGAAATAGATTATCAGGCGGCCGGTCTCTCTGAGGCTGACATGAACATATACGGCATTACTGTCATGCAAGAAGAGATCAACGCAGGAACCTCATCCATAATAGACGACTTTGAGGAAATACAACGGCCATACGAAGAGCGCAAAGCAGCCGTAAAGGAGATGAAAGAACAGATTCGTCAACAGGCAGAGCAAAAAGCGGAAGACATCGAATCCTATGTAATGCTCAACTTTAAGTCTTATAGGGCGAAATCATCATTCATGCTTCGGTTCGGGTTCAGGCCAGACGACAAAATAATCCCCGGCGAAATGTTCTCGGATATGGTTGAACGGGTCGAATAACGACAAAAACGACAGTATAAAAAATGGCAATGCCCTCCAAAAAACCGAAATTAGATACCTTTCGCAAGGTTGCAAATGCTTGCGGCGGTATTTTGTCAGACATAGCTGCTAATTTAGGTGTAGAGCGTAGCACAATTTACACATGGTGCAATGATGATGAGCAATTCGCCCAAGCCCTCGAAGATTCCCGTGAACGGTTCGTTGATTTGGCCGAAAGCAACCTGCGTAAATTGGTTGCCGGCGTTCCGGCCATCGAAAAGGACGAGAATGGCGAAAAGAGATTTGCCGGTTGGATCGAACGTCCCTCCGAAACAGCGATCATTTTCACTCTCAAAACACGCGGAAAAAAACGGGGATATGTAGAACGTCAAGAGGTTACAGGAGCAGATGGTGCCGAACTTATTCCACCTCGCACTCTCTCTCCCGAAGAGGCAAGACAATATGGGTTAAAACTTAACGAAGAGTATTAACGCACTACTCCGATTCGCGACATAGACATAGAGCGTACCTTCTGTCTTTCCGGTATGCTGAATTTCACCCGTTACATGTTCAAGCATAAGACGGGGATGCGGTTTATTGTCGGCGATCATCATCGCAAAATATGCGAAGCTCTTGACAAAGTCGTCCGTGGCGAAATAAAGCGTCTTATTATCAATATTGCGCCACGATATGGCAAGACCGAACTTGTCTCTAAGAACTTCATCGCCTACGGGCTGGCGTTAAACCCCCGCAGTAAGTTCATACACCTATCATACTCCGATGATCTTGTTCTCGACAACTCGAAAGAGATCAATGAAACGGTACAATCAGACTACTACCAGCGGCTTTTCCCTGAAGTAGTCGTCGAAAGCAAGAATGCTAAAAAGTGGTATACATCCGTCGGAGGCGGACTGTATGCAGTAAGTGCAGCAGGACAGGTTACAGGATTTGGTGCAGGTCAAGTAAATGATCCGTATAGGGAGCGGCGCGAAATGGGTGATTTTATTCCTGCGTGGGAAAGCGATTTTGCGGGAGCTATTGTTATCGACGACCCGATCAAACCGGAAGATGCACTATCCGAAACGATCCGCGAGCGGGTGAACAATCGCTTTGAATCGACTATCCGCAACCGCGTGAACTCGCGCAATACGCCTATCATAATCATTATGCAACGGCTCCATGAGCACGATCTATGCGGCTATCTTCAGGAGATCGAGCCGGAGGAATGGACGGTACTTTCGTTGCCCTGCATCTGGCATGACGAAAACGGACAGGAACAGCCTCTCTGGGAATTTAAGCATACGCTGGAGGAACTGCACAAAATCGAGAGATCGAACTCATTTGTCTTTGAAACGCAATATATGCAGAACCCGAAGCCGCTGGAAGGTTTGATGTATGGAGAGTTTAAGACATACGACATAATTCCATATGCAGCATCTATGAAGCGAAAGAACTACACGGATACCGCTGATACCGGCAGTGACTATCTGTGTTCTATTTGCTATACGGAAACTCCCATCGGCAATTTCGTGACGGACATTTTATATACACAGAAACCGATGGAATATACCGAGCCGGCAACAGCCGAGATGCTGTCCCGAAACAAGACGGAGATCTGCTACGTCGAGAGCAACAATGGCGGCAGGTCTTTCGGGCGCAATGTTGAGGCGCAGTGCCGAATAATCGGTAACAACTTTACATCGTTCAACCCATTTACGCAGACCGCCAACAAAAGGGTGCGTATTTTCACGCGATCGAATGAAGTGCAAAACCTTATTTATTTTCCGACCGGATGGGAGCACAAATGGCCGGAGTTCGCCTCGCATGTCAAATCATACCGTAAGCAGCAGGAGTTCAACAGCCATGACGACGCCGAAGATGCCCTGACCGGAGTAATCGAAAAGCGGGGGTATTTCAACAATGAAGAAGATTTAGACAAAGAGGATTTAGGAATTTGGTAAAAAGTACGGATATGGGATTTATAGACAACCTACTCAATGCGATACGCAATAAATATCTGAATGCAACCGGTGCAGAACGTGATCTGCTTACGCTTATCAAGGACAAAGACATTACACAGGCTCAAACACTTATGCAGAATCGCGATACGGAGGTTTTGCAGGCGATTCAGGAATATAACCCCGAACTCCACCGTATTATGCGAAAGGCCGATAAGATGCGGAAAGGCCAGGAGCCTTATCGTACCGAGAAGTTGCCTCGTGCACGACAGAAGTACATCAATGAGGTGGAACTATTCTTTCTGCTCGGGAATCCGATACGATGGAAGAAGGTGAACAACGAAGGTTCGGACGAGGCTTTCGAAGCATATAATCAATTTTTGCAAGATACACGATTCAACGTTTCCATGCGTAAAGCAAAACGCATTGCGGGAGCAGAAACTGAATGTGCCAAGCTCTACCACATCTATCGGGACGAGAATTTCCAACCGCAGGTAAAAGTTGTGGTAATTTGCAAGTCGAAAGGATACACCCTACGTCCATTATTCGACCTATACGAGAACCTCATTGCATTCGGGTATGGGTACTACCTTAAAGAGGGGACATCAACTATCGAGCATTTCGATATTCAAACACCTGATACGATCTACCGATGCAAACGAGGATCTCTTAATTGGGAGGTTATTGCAACTCCCAATCCAACCGGAAAAATCAATGTTATCTACTACCGACAGGATAAAGCGTGGGGAGGCCTCAACCCCCGCATAGACCGCGAGGAGGATATAGACAGCAAAATATCCGACACAAATAACTATTTCGCAGACCCTATCGCCGCAGCAACGGGCGATGTCGTAGATTTTTTGAAAGGTCGAGCCGACAAGCCCGGGAAAATGATTCGGATGACCGGAGCGGATTCAAAATTCGAGTACATCAATCCACCGACCTCTTCCGAGACGCAGCAACGGGAAAAGGAAGACCTCGCGCAGTCCATCTTGTTCGACACTTTCACGCCCGAGTTTACACCCGAGAAAATGGCTGGGCTGGGAACTTTGTCGGGCGAAGCGATCAAACGCGCGATGGTACTGGGATATATCAAGCGCGAAAATAATAAAGAGATATACGACATAGCCGTAGATAGGGAGAAAAATCTTATTCTCGCTATTATGATGAATGTAACCCATATTCATTTGCGTCCTGATTTGGCTGCGCTCAAAATAGAACACGAATTTGCCGAACCGTTCAATGAAGATGTCACCGCACGTTGGGCGGCTATAGGCCGTGCTGTGCAGGATGGCGTTATGTCGCTGGAAAAGGGCGTTGAACTAATGGGAACGGCCGATGATGTTACCGCTGAAATCGAGCGAATAAAGCAAGCGAAGGCAGAGGCATCTATGAACAATATTATAGAGCCAACATTCTAATTCGAAACGATGCCCGGATTGAATTTGAAAGCCGCCCAATGGGAGCAACAGCATAAAACGCATGTCGAAGAATATCTACGACAGATAGAGGCTTTGTATGATGTGGCCTCGGATGAATTGATTCGACTGGGAATGGGATATAAATATCAACCCAATACGGGGCGATTGTTCGCCTTCTCATCAAACAAAAGCCGTAGTAAACAAGCCGATGCCTCGTTATCTTCATTCCGAAATAAGTTGTCCACTATAATTACAGCGGGGATCACTTCGGAATGGTTTTTTGCCAACGACAAGAACGATTCATGGGTAAAACAACTATTCGACAATCCGAAAAAAGGATGGATGCTTCACAATCTCGGTGCACTTGAGGCATTTCAACGTAGAACAACTTACGGGCATAATTTATCCGAAAGAGTTTGGAGTATCGCCAAGCAGTTCGAACGGCACATAGAATTATCCTTATCTATAGGTATCAGCGAAGGCCGAAGCGCTGCCGATATAAGCCGTGATGTACGCGTCTATCTGAATGAGCCGGACAAACTATTTCGACGTGTCCGAAATGCGTTCGGCAATCTTACCCTGTCGAAAGTGGCGCAGGCTTATCACCCTGGGCAAGGCGTTTACCGGTCATCTTATCAGAATGCTATGCGTATGGCTCGCACCGAAATAAACAGCGCTTATCGTGAAGCCGACAGTATCCGCTGGCAACAACTTGATTTTATTGTCGGATATGAGGTAAAAACATCAAAATCGCACGTACAGTGGCTGGCAAAGTTCTGGTATCCGCGCTTCAAAAAAGGGCGTGCGCCGCTGGAAATATGTGACGCAATGGAGGGAAAATATCCGAAATCTTTCAAATTCATCGGGTGGCACCCGAACTGCAAGTGCTATGCAGTGCCAATTATAGCCAACGAGGGCACGGATAGGGATTTTTGGGAGGAACCGCTGAATGAGGTCAAGGATGTGCCCGACAACTTCAAACGATGGGTCGAGGACAACACCGAAAGAATCGAAAAGGCGAAGAATTTGCCGTATTTCATAGGGGAAAACAAAAAACACTTCAATGATTCGCTGTTCATCAATCGCGATGCCGTATAACTCTTGGCAAAAGCGCAGTACGTAGGGAATAAGTTGCAAGGTGTTGCATAAGGAGTTGAGGCAAAGTATGAGGCATCGTGCACGCCTATAAACTACAAAAGCAAGAATAGCATCGTTCGCAAGGTGAAACAGGAAAGGCAAAATCTATTAACACCAGGTTTCATCGTCCATTTGGCGGACATTCTCTCCGTCACTGTAAGCACTGTTCCAAAATGAAACACCCTTTGTCCGGCGAAATAGTGCGTCGGTTAGGCGTGAGGTTGTTGCTATTCACCACATCCAAGAGGAGAAATGCAGTAAAAACGGAATGACCGACGGAAATAAGATGTGCCCCGCCGATCATTCCAACTAAAATAACACGATATGACAAAGGTACTGCACTGCGGCGCATTATGCAAATAATCGTATTAAAAATTCGTCAGTAATGCAGCATTTTTCTCTCGTTCCTCTCGCTCGAAGCTGGCAAGGTAGTTTTCCGTCGTCTTCAGATCTTGGTGGCCGAGGCTTTCCGATATGTAGGCGATATTCGCCCCGGCACGCTTCAACACCGTAGCGAACGAATGACGCGCCGTATAGGTCGATATGTTCCCAATTTCGAGCTGCTCCCCGATCATCCGCATCCGTTTATTGATTAACCCGGTAGCGGCTATTGTTTTAGCGTGGCTCTGCACCGCATCCTCCGACCCGTCGAGAATTGGGAAAATAAAGTTATTCGGTGCTGGAGTATTACCCCAGCGGTCGATAATAGCTTGCATCTGGGGAACTACCGCGACCCGGATTTCCTTACGGGTCTTAGTCGTGCGCTCGGTCTTTTGACGCACGAAACAGATTTCACCGTCCACAATATCACGATACCGCAATTTCACGAAATCGGCGACGTTGATCCCGTTACACAAGTAGAGGAACAGCCAATAATCCCGGTATTTGGCCGTTGCTTCGTTCCCATCCTCATAGCGGGCGATCTGCCCGATCTGCTCCAGCGTTAAAGCCAATTTACGGCCCTCACCGGCCTGTATTTCATATTTCCCTCGGCCGAACGGGTATTGCGCGGGTTTAATCGCATCGCATCGACAAGCATCGTTCAATATGGCTCGTAAATGGCGCATGTGTATTCCGATCGTTGTACGGCTCTTACCTTCTCCGAGTAGAAAGCGCTCATAACGTCTTACCCAATCCACCGTTATAGATTCAAGAGCAATACGATCCCCGGCAAACCGCTCCAATCCCTGTATAACAACATTATAAACCAGCATTGACCCGATACGATCCTGCTCTTTTAATTCCGCTATTTTAGCCGCAAATGCACGGTTAAGAGTATCAACCCCCGAACGTTTCAATCGCTTGTTGAGGCTATCGAATGAAAAAATACCGTCGCGTGCCAATTCCTCAACAACCCCACGAACAATTTGGTAACTGCTTTCTATATCTTTACGAACGGCCACAAGGGCGCGAACCTTCGTTGTAGTCAGACCTTCCCACTCATCCAAGGTAAGGTCTTTGCCCGTCGGATAATAGCGACGATCCCGGCGATAGGTTACACGAATTTTTACGGGGCACTTTCCGTTCTTTTTCGGATGACTCGTATCTATTATGGGCGCAACTGTTATTCCGTCTTTTGAATAGTTCATTTGATAGGATAATTATTATTTCAACACACAATTTCGACACAAAAATACAAAAACAAACAAAAATAGATAAAAATAAACAAAATAAAATCGCCACATTTGGAAGCTTAAAACATTGATTTTCATATAAAAATTCAAACAACACATAATTATTCAAAAATATAATTATGGGACTGAAAATCCTTGTGTCCCTGGTTCGATTCC
>OJPX01000511.1_pt1 | contig 18666 bp, 16 predicted proteins | sample 1598591 | NCBI WGS metagenome assembly OJPX01 (sample SAMN03922497, study PRJEB24848) | human gut metagenome | isolation source: stool sample | host: Homo sapiens | place: Germany | collected 2011-11
TTTCTGGACACCTTATGGCGCAGAAATTTGAGCGGGTCAAAGCCCGGCACCTTGTTCAGTTCTGCCACTGCCGGAATTGTTTTGTACATCATAGGCATCGGATTACTTTTTTCGTTCATGTTGGAAACTCCTTTCTGACATAAAAATAGGAGACGCCAAGTGCTATTTCTGCATCTGACCTCTCTTTTTTAACTTGCGTTCTTCAATTGTTCTTCCAATGCAGCTGGAATGGGGATACCGGCTTTCTTTGCGTAGGCTTTGAAATACATCTGGATACGCATACCCAGCAGCGTATTTCGCTTTCCAATCTCATTACGATGGATTGCCATAAACAATACCTGTTTCTGCCCAATCAGCACCACCCGCTTTTTAGCGCGCGTGATTCCAGTGTAGAGCAGATTACGATACATCATGATAGTGTGCGCTTTGAGCAGCGGCATAATGACTGTTTCATACTCAGAGCCCATAGCCTTGTGGATCGTAGTAGCATAAGCCAGATCCACATTGCTCAAATCATCTACGCCGTATTCCAGTGTTCTGCCAGCGCCAAAATCCATGCCGATTTTTTTACCCTGGTCAGTGTCCTTAATATACCGGATGAAGCCCAGATCTCCATTAGAGACCTTTTCTGTGTTCTTGGTCTGCATGATGCGGTCATTGACCCGGAATATCCTGGGGCCAAACTTGATTTCCTCCTCCGCAGAGCGGAATGGGTTGACCAATTCACGAATGGTCTCATTCAGCTGTTCCGACGACGCGGCGCCTTCTGAACGGAAAGGTGAAAGAATCTGCACATTCTCAATGCCACTCTCCTGTATCTCCAAACAATACCGTTCTGTAATCTTTTCAGCGGTGTCTTCCTGACTATCACCAGACACGAAAACAAAGTCCGGTCCGTAAAACAGTTTGGTATTGCCCTCGTTGATAAATTTGGCATTATAGGCAATCAGACTATCCTTCGACTGACGGAAAATCTGATCCAGCACCGTTACTGGGACGATTTTGGTTTCGATGATTTCACGAAACACATTTCCGGCTCCTACGCTCGGAAGCTGATCTGGGTCGCCTACCAGCACGATTCTGGCATTTATCTTCATGCGTTCAAAAAATTTCTCAGCAAGCCACATATCCACCATGGAAAACTCATCCACAATGATTAAATCGGCCGACAGTGGCTCTGACTTTCTGTTCCGGCTACCCTCATCCTCTTCACTGGTCAGTCCCAGACCACTGTGTAATGTTCGGGCATCCTCAAAGCCGGTACTCTCCGACATCCTGCGGCTTGCCCGACCGGTAGGCGCCATAAGAGCAATTTTGCCATCAGGGTGCAGCCGCCGGTAAACCTCAAGTATCGTCCGCAGCACTGTTGTTTTACCAGTACCAGGAGAACCCGTAATCACTGACAAGCCATGCCTAAATGCTGCATAGACCGCAGCCTCCTGCTGTGCAGACAAGCGCAGTCCCATTTCAACCTTGACCTGTTCCAGTACCGGCGCAATATGCTCTACTGGCATCTGGGCGACCAGACGCTGGGCGATCCGGCGCGCCGTTTCGTCCTCTTGGGCAAACACTCTGGGAAGATAGATATTATCCTTCACGGAAACAATTGCTCCATTCAGGATCATTTCCTGCATCATATCCCTGACTTCCTGCTGATGCAGGCGAAGCTCCGGTACAGGTATCTTCTCATTGAGCAGTTTCAGCGCTGATTTCTCCAGTTCTTCAGAACTGATGTACAGATGGCCTCGTTTACTCTTGCCCTCATCCAGCGCACAAAAGACAGCCCCTTTGATACGCATAGGGTCATGGAGATTGCCCCCGCTCTTTTGTACGATTGCATCTACCCGCCGAAATCCAAAGCCGGAGATCTGGCAAAGCTCAAATGGGCTCTTTTCCAAAATCTCTACGCTGGTCGGGCCGAAATATTGATATATTTTCAATGCCGTCTTGGGAGTAATCTTAAACGGTGCCAGCAAGGTCATAATTCCTTGGAGCATACGGTTTTCTGCATAAGAAGCTTTGATGTCCTCCAATTTACTTTCCGTAATGCCCCGGATCTCCAACAGCCGCTCCGGCTGGTGTTCCAGAATATCCAGTGTGTCCACACCGAACCGCTCCACAATGTCTGCGGCGGTTTTGGGACCAATCCCTTTGATAAGCCCGGAGGCAAGATAGCCCTCTACGCCGTTTTTTGTTCTGGGCACAATTTCACGCCACTGCTCCACCTGGAGCTGGACACCATACTTGCCTTTTGCCCATTCCCCATCCAGTTCCAACTCTACCGCATCTGTCCGTGGAATCTCATACCCCACAGCTGTAAAGCGAATCAAATGGTCTTTGTACCGCCTGTTTGACCTGGCCTCGGCTGGCACGCTCTGATCTGCGGTTTTTACACTGACGATACAAAACTTATTGGCAGGATTATAAAAAATCGTCCCGTCGTAGGTACCAATACAATTCATCCTTTTTCACCTCACTAAGCGGCCTCCATAATCGAGGCTCTAACACTGAACCGTCTGGATTCGGATACTGTAACAAACTGTTCGTAAATATCCGGATGCTCCAGTTTCAACCGAAGCAGGTTATCCTTGTCGATGATGGACTTGCGAACAGGGGTATAGGTAACCGTATAGTTCACTCCCTCCTGCTCACAGACTGCAGTACAGCTGGTACCCATTTCCGCAATCAACAGCGCCTTCAGACGCTGAATATCCTTGTCGATTTCTTTGGAGTACACCTCTGCATTTTTCTTTTCATCCAGAAGCCGCAAATACTGCATGAGTTTTGCAGTCATATCCAGGTCGAGTGCAACGGCCGGGGCATTTTTATCTGCCGGGCCAAAGTGTTTGCGTGCGCTCTCAATAATCAAGGCCCCACTTTCTGTATAGGGCGGCGGCACATGGCGCTGCACATGGTTTTCCCAGAAATACTGCTCCAAAAAGACCATCTCAGCCTCATACTCGAAATCACGCTTGACCTCCCGGATAATAACTTCCTCCTCGTTGTTACCATACAGGCAGCAAAAGAAACATCGGTCAAGATCCGTTACTGCCATATAATGACGCCCCTGAGATTCATAGTAGACTGGAACAGTCTCCTTCCCATTCATCCACCAGTTATCTCTGGCATTATAGTTTGTGGTCTTGATCTCAAGGATCGCTGTGGTGCCATCCGGCAGTTCCACAAAGTAGTCCACATCAGCCAGCATCCAAGGATACTGTGGGTGCTGGAACATCTTTTTGATTTGGTAGACCCGATATCCGGTTTTCCGCTCGAATATCTTTGCTACCAGAGGCTCCAGCAAATGCCCCATTTCCATGGCAACCCAGTTGCCCTCATCATCTTCCACTGACGCTATGTTCAGTTTGTCGTAGTACAGATCCCTGGCTGTCCGGAATGGAGAAGTGCCAAAGATCGCCGATACATCGCTGCCGCCGATTCCACGGCGCCGGTAATCCAGCCAGTCTTCTTCTGAAATATCTGCCGTTTCTACCAGCACCAGCGGTTCATGCCGCTTTCGTTCAGCACTATTGCTGCCGGACATATCAAATCCCCCTTCGTGATCTTCGGGGCAAAATAACTGCCCTCGCCATTGGTGCAACATTTCGGGGCCGGAGCGAAGATACTGCCTGTCTCTTCATCTTCCAGTCCGTGGAATGTGCCGGCTTGACCCGCCGACCATTCTGCTTTCTTTTCTGCTTCACATTCATGTACATGACCTGCCTTTCTCAGTTTTGATTTATCCTTAAAGCCCTTTCAGGCTTACAGGCAATAAAAAAGCGAGAATGACAGACGGCATAAAGCCTGGCGCCCATAGTTGCCTATGAACCGATGTCATTCTCGCAATGGTGGGTAAATCCCATAAAATAAAAAAAGCCAGCAATATACCGGCCTGAAAAGGCGCAGTGATACTACTGACACAAGTACAAAATTAACAGCGTGTGCAATGCAGTCATTACTCCGCAACACAAGCCCTAAAGCCTGTGTACCCTGACGGGCAACGCACAAAAATCAATTACATTGCAATTCTAACACAATATATAGTGCTTGTCAATTCAAATATTCTATATATTGATTTTTGGATTTTCTTTAAATTTTCTTTCCTCTTTGCAGAAGTTCTTTCTTCCCTGCCTATTTATAGGATGTATCGGATCATTTGGTAATACCGGATGATCCCTACACTCTTTTAGTACCTTGACAAGTTCATAACCTCTATGGGGAGTTATACAGGAATTCTGGACAGTGTGCGATGACCACAGAAGCGCGCCCATAATCGAAGTGCTGCACAGCAGCAGCCTGAAATACACGGCAGAACCGTTCTGGCGTAGGAAATGGCCCCATTAGAGTTCTTTTGTTATTTCAATACCTCCTGACCTCAAGACCGTTTTCATTGTTTTTGTTGAAAACCTTCTTCTACAAATCGTAAGGGATCATTGTAATCGAAAAAAGGAGGACGATTATGGAGAAAAGAAAACCGAATGACCTACCGCCGGAGCAGTGCTTGGCTGTTGATACCGATACCCTTTGCAAACTGTTGTGCTGTGGAAGGCACACTGCAGTACAGATTGGGGATCTTGCCAATGCACGCATTACCATGAACACCCGTGTCCTATGGAGTGTCCAGCGTATCAAAGAATATCTTTATGATATTTCCGGCTAAATAACCATGCCAGTAAGGCGCACTACACTTTTATAATCAGGAGGTACCAGTAATGGCAAAAGTGAGAAAAGACAACAAAGGACGAAATCTTCGGCCTGGAGAAACACAACGGGCAGATGGCAGCTATATGTATGTCTACAAATTAGGCACTAAAAAGAAATATCTTTACGACTCCGATCTCGCAAGTCTTCGTGTCAAAGAAAAGCAGATCAACAAAGATAAGGATGATGGCATCCGTACTCAGGAAGCCATGAAGCTTACCCTGAATGATATGTTCAAGGTCTACATGAATAACAACATCAAACTGAAGCCCTCTACCAGAGCAAATTATCTTTACCTGTGGGACTTCTATGTGAAAGAAGAGCCTTTCGCTAACATGCCTCTGCCACAAATCCACAGAAGTGATATTCTCGCGTTTTATACCAAACTGCTGAAACACGGCTTTGCTATCAACTCACTGGAGAGCATCAACACCATTGTTCACCCTACGCTTGAAATGGCCGTGGACGACGATTACATCCGCAAAAATCCCAGCAAGGGCATTTACCGCAAGCTCAAGACGGATGGCAGCGCTCCAAAGCCTAAACGGCGGATCGCACTCACTAAAACGCAACAGCAGAATTTCCTGCGTTTTATTGCCAAGTCCCCTACATACAGCCATTGGCTCCCCATCATGACTGTGCTCCTTGGAACAGGAATGCGTGTAGCAGAATGTACCGGCATTACCAAAAGCGATATTAACTTGAGCGAAAACACAATCTCGGTCAACCACAACTTAATCTACCGGGTCATTGACGGAAAAGCCGGATTTCACATTACCACTCCCAAAACTGAGAGCGGTACACGAATTATCCCTATCCTCTATCCAGAGGTGGCCGAGCAGCTTCGCCTCCAGATTGAAACCATCGACGCATTGTATCCAGACGATCAACTGGTGTTAGGAGGAGTTCACGGTTTTGTTTTCCGCAACCGAACCGGCTCATTCATGAGCGCCCACAATATCAATCGGGCGATTGAGAGAATCAGCGTAACTTACAACATGGAGGAAATGGATCAGGCTGAACTGGAAGACCGTGAACCGGATCTGCTCCCTCATTTTAGTGTTCACAACTTGCGGCACACCTTCTGTACCCGGCTCTGCGAAAGCACCAACGATGTTAAATTCATTCAGCAAGTCATGGGGCATGCCGATTTCTCTACTACAATGGACATCTACACCCATATTACACAAGAGAATATGCAGGAGAAGGCAAAAAACATTAGTGTGAACATGAAGCTGATGTAAAAAGAAAGGCGAATCTGCATTTTATAAGCAGATCCGCCTTTCATATTGCTTCATCCGGTTTCGTAGGGTCTCGCGCAAAAGTTGTAGAAAAGTTGTAGTAACGCGATTTTTTGTAGTAAATGACCTCTTTAGTACAGCTTTGCTCCTGCCGGAATACTGTCATCCAGCATCAAAAGATTTAAGCCTTCCCGTCCGTCATACTCGTACACTGCGGAAATCAGCATACCCTCGGAATCAATACCCATCATCTTTCTCGGCGGCAGGTTTGTGATTGCCACACAGGTCTTACCAACCAGCTCTTCCGGCTCGTAATACTCGTGAATACCGCTTAAAATGGTGCGTTTCCGGTCTGTTCCGTCATTCAGTGTGAATTTCAGGAGCTTCTTGGACTTCGGCACTGCCTCACAGGCTTCGATCTTAACCACTCTGAAATCAGACTTGCTGAATGTCTCAAAGTCTACATCATCTGCAAACAACGGCTCGATTTTCACCTTGGAAAGATCAATCTGTACGCTTGGCGCGGACACGGTTGCATCCTCTGCAGAACCATTTACCGCTGCTTTTTCGGCTTTGTTTTCAGCCTTCTTTGGGTCCAGGGTCTTCATTGTCGGGAACAGCAGAACATCACGGATGGCAGGGGAGTTGGTCAGCAGCATTACCAGACGGTCGATACCGTATCCGATACCGCCGGTAGGAGGCATACCGATCTCCAGTGCGTTCATGAAATCTTCATCGGTGGTGTTGGCTTCCTCATCGCCGGCTGCCAGTGCAGCTTCCTGCGCCTTGAAACGCTCTCTCTGGTCGATGGGATCATTTAATTCGGAATAAGCGTTACACATCTCACGTCCATAGATGAACAGTTCGAAACGCTCTACATAATCGGGCTTATCCGGCTTTCTCTTGGTCAGAGGAGAGATCTCTACCGGATGGTCCATAATGAATACGGGCTGGATCAGATGCTCTTCTACGAACTCCTCGAAGAACAGGTTCAGGATATCGCCCTTGGCATGACGCTCTTCGTAGTGTACGCCCTTCTCGTCTGCCAGCTTCTTCGCAGCAGCGGTATCGGGAATCTGGTCGAAGTCAACGCCTGCGTATTTCTTGACAGCATCTACCATGGTCAGTCTCTCGAAAGGCTTGCCCAGGTCGATGGTCTCTTCTGCATAAGGGATCACGGTAGTACCGCATACTTCCTGTGCCACATAGCGGAACATGTTCTCAGTCAGATCCATCATTCCGTAATAGTCGGTGTATGCCTGGTACAGCTCCATCAGTGTGAATTCCGGATTGTGTCTGGTGTCCAGACCTTCGTTACGGAATACACGGCCGATCTCGAAGACACGCTCCATGCCGCCGACGATCAGTCTCTTCAGGTACAGCTCCAGGGAGATACGCAGCTTCACGTCCTCATCCAGTGCATTGTAGTGGGTCTCGAAAGGTCTTGCAGCTGCACCGCCGGCATTGGATACCAGCATGGGAGTCTCTACTTCCAGGAAACCCTGTCCGTCCAGATAACGGCGGATGGCACTGATAATCTTAGAACGCTTTACGAAAGTATCCTTAACGTCCTGATTCATGATCAGGTCGGTATAACGCTGACGATAACGGATATCGGTATTGGTCAGGCCGTGGAACTTCTCAGGCAGGATCTGTAAGCTCTTGGACAGCAGTGTTACCTTTGCCGCATGTATGGAGGTCTCGCCGGTCTTGGTCTTGAAGACTTCACCCTCGATACCTACGATATCGCCCACATCATACTTTTTGAAATCCGCATAGGACTCTTCTCCGATGCTGTCTCTTGCCACATATACCTGGATGTTGCCGGGCAGATCCTGTACATTACAGAAGGATGCCTTACCCATGACACGTTTGGACATTACACGTCCGGCGATACGGACGGTCTTGCCTTCCAGTTCTTCGAAATTATTCTTGATATCGGTGCTGTGATGGGTCACATCATATTTGGTGATCTGAAAAGGATCCTTGCCTGCCTGCTGCAGGTTAGCCAGCTTCTCGCGCTTTACCTTAAGCAGCTGATGAATATCCTGCTCCTGTACATTTGTGTTCTGTGTATCTGCCACTTTTTTCCACTCCTTACTCTGTCTTACTTACTCAACGTTACTTCTCTGGATCTCCAAAATCTTATATGAGAATACACCTGCGGGTGTCTCTACTTCAACGGTATCGCCGACCTTATGGCCGATCAGTGCCTTACCTACGGGGCTCTCGTTGGAGATCTTGCCCTTTAAGCTGTTCGCCTCGGTGGAACCTACGATCTTGTAATCCAGCTCTTCGCTGTATTCAATATCCAGGATCTTGACCTGGCAGCCGATGTTGATCTTATCCAGATCTACTTCATCCTCGACTACGACTTCTGCGTTCTTCAGGATCTTCTCCAGCTCTTCGATACGGGCTTCGATGTCTCTCTGCTCATCCTTCGCTGCATCGTACTCAGCGTTCTCGGACAGGTCTCCCTGCTCTCTTGCTTCCTTGATCTTCTGGGCAACTTCCTGACGTTTTACCACTTTCAGATCATGTAACTCATCCTCATATTTTCTGAGGCCTTCGTAGGTCAAAATGTTTTTCTTTTCCTGCATGATACCGCACCTTCCTGTTTTCTATATTTTGCGTTACCGACACTCCCGGCAACTATACTAGCCTAATCAACCGAGTTATTATACCCATTTTTACTGATGGTGTCAAGGTATTCCAAGGCTTTTCGCGGGTCTTTCCACTCTTTTTTCATGGAAAAATAACGGATCTGCGGACATCCGGACGTGACACGGCGTTCCTTTTCCTCCGATGCCGGAAAATCCAGCCAGACGCTGCCCGCTGCCAGCCCGCCGCCGTAGACCTTTTCATTGTCGCAAAAATCCAGTACCACGCAGGGTTTCGTCCCCTGCAGCCGTACTCGTCCGTAGTCCGCATTTTCCGCAAGCAGCCGGATCTCCGGGATCAGACCGTACTCATCCTCCAGTTCCCCGGTCAGCCACTCTTCCTCCTCCCGGTATTCTCTTTCCGTAAGATACCATTTCATGCTCTGCAATCTGGCAGCATAGCGGAGCACGACATAAGGCAGATACGGATTTCTCCCCAGCAGGACCAGATCCGGCCACGCCGGATAGCCGCCCGGTCTCTCCCCGTAGCGCAGCAGATGTTCGATCCACTCCTGTTGCAGATAATCCCGGAATTCCCTTCCGAAATAAAAAGAAAGAGGCTCACGGCACACCACATAGGTGTGATCCGGATCCTCTGTCAGTTCCTGTAATTGTTCCCGGAGCTTTAGCTCCGTGAGCTTTAGCTCCGTGAGTGCCAGTTCCGCCTGTTTTTCTTCCATACCTTCCGTTCTGGCTACCGACACTCTGACCAGATGATAGTCCGGGAAAAAATATTCCGTCCGGCTCACAGTCACCACAGGGCGCCGGTCTTCTCCCTTTTTCCACAGGAAGGGCAAAAATTTCTTCAGTTTTCCCCGGCGCAGTTCCGCTTTTTCCTCCAGCGGTGTCCCGCACATCGCTGTCCGTCGCGCCGGATAGAGATACAAAATAGTGTCCATGCTTCATTGTATGCAGTCATCCCAATTATATGCACCACACCGCGCACAACATCATATCATGCAAGGTCTGCCTCATAATGCATTGCTGTATCCAAAATCCGCACTACACTTCGTCCGGAAAGATTTCCTGCACTCCCCGGATCAGTTCGTCCATTTTCTCCATGGTATTGATGGTCTGGCGGAAATGAGCGGAATGGGGCATTCCCACCGTATACCAGGACAGGTGCTTGCGCATCTCCCGGACACCGGTGTATTCTCCCTTGTATTCCAGCTGCAATGCCGCATGGCGCAGGATCATTTCCCGCTTCTCCCGGTTCGTGGGTCTTGCCGGGATCGTACCGTTTTCCAGATAGGATACCACCTCCCGGAAAATCCAGGGATTTCCTTCTGCCGCCCGACCGATCATGACACCATCGCAGCCGGTCTGTTCCAGAATGGCTTTTGCTTTTTCCGGGCTGTCCACATCCCCGTTGCCGATCACTGGAATCTTCACTGCATCCTTCACCTGTGCGATGATATCCCAGTCTGCCTGTCCGCTGTAGTACTGGGCTCTCGTCCGTCCGTGCACCGCCACCGCTGCCACACCACAGGCTTCCGCGATCTTCGCGATCTCCACGGCATTGACATGGTCATCGTCGAAGCCTTTTCGGATCTTCACTGTCACCGGCTTGTTGATGGCCTTTACCAGTGCGGTCAGAATCTGCTCCACCAGCTTCGGATCCTTCATCAGCGCGGAGCCTTCGCCGTTGTTCACGACCTTCGGCACCGGGCAGCCCATATTCAGATCCAGTATGGAAAAAGGACGTTCCTCGATCCGTTTTGCCATCTCCGCAAGGATCTGGGAATCTGAGCCGAACAGCTGCAGGGAAGCCGGCACTTCCTCGGGATGGATCTCCATGAGACTGTCCGTATTTTTATTGTTATAATATATGGCTTTGGCACTGACCATTTCCATGCACACCAGCGCCGCTCCCATCTCCCTGCAAAGCAGGCGGAACGGCAGGTCGGATACTCCCGCCATGGGTGCCAGGATCACCGGGTTGTCCAGGGTCACATTACCAATCTGTAATTTTTTCATGCTGTCCTTCCTATTTCTTTTTGTTTCTGTTTCCTTTCCCTACTACTCACAATACCGCCTGCGATCCTCCCGATGCCACCCGCCAGCAGACGGCCGTAATACTCCATACTGCATGCCGCGCTGGGAAGGATCATGACGATATAGGGAAACACATAACGGCTCTTGGCCTCCCAGAGGATCGTAATGAAAAAGCCGCCCAGAAAAATAATCCCCGGAAGTACCTGTACACCTTTCAGTTTTCCCAACAGGATCCTCAAATAATACCCGAAAACCGCCAGATATACCATTCCCTGAAAACGGTTCAGGAATGCCAGTGCTCTTTCATTGGCCTGTCCGGTATAGAGGTCTTCCACCCAGCCTTGCGGCCGGTACTGGTATCTGGTCTGGTTAAAGCTGCAATAAGTAGGCTCGATCCACTGGATCAGCAGTTTCTCCTTGAGAAACGTAACGGCTGCCACGGGATCCTCCTGCCATTTTGCCAGACACTGCCTGATATCTCCTTTGGCCACTTCTGCTGCCTCTATGCTGTCATACCCGGCCTGCAGATAAGTGTCCAGATTATAGTCATTGTAGGTTCCCGGCCCCTTCAGGGCGTCGGGATTCTCCTGCATTCCCATGGCAACCCACAGAACATACGGAGCACCGGAACCATATTCCCGGTCAAGCTGTCCTTCCGCCATGTGACAGAGAGTCGTTTTCCCCAGCAGCATGACTGCCAGCACCACGCAGAGAGCCGGCAGCCCCTGCCATTTTTTACTGCGAAGCAGCACCAGGATCTGCATGATGACCATGGCGATCCATACCACCAGCAATACATTTCTGGTCGCATACGCCAGTCCCATGAACAACGCGACGGCACTCCACAGCAGTCCCTTCTGCCACACCTTTCCCTCCGGCCGGTTGGCCATCAGGTAACACCAGATGGCACACAGGACACTGCAGGTTCCGATACTCTCACCATAGATAAACAAAGCATAGCAATACACCGGCAGGAACAAAAGCTCCGCCACAAGATACAGCAGTTCCGCTGCCCTGCTTCCCGACAGTTCCCGCACGATCCTAAATCCAACATACAGCGTGATGCCTCCGCAGACCGCCTGTACCTGTTGGATCACGAGCCGTTCCGTGGAGCCTGCCACACGGAAGATTAAGGCGAAGATCTCCGCCAGTCCCAGCTGGAACGGATAGATACCATAGTAATCCTGTGCCAGCACCCATTCCGCATCACCGTCCACCAGTGCCATAGCTGCTCTTTGCACATAATACTGATCCGCAATGCTCTCCGCTCCGGCGGCCATCGCAAGCCTTATCCCTAGAATCACTGCTGTCACAGCTCCCAGAACTGCCAGCAGATGCAGTGCCCACTCCGGGATCTTTTTCATCACTCCGGACAGAGCCCCGCATACCGCCACCAGCACTACGCCGACAAGAGCATTCCAGAGAATACTGTCTTTTTCATCCAGATAATATTCCGGTTCCACCAGCCTCTTCGTATATTTCCAGGAATAAAACAGCAGGAACAGCATTACTGCTGTTCCGATGGCTGCCATAATCTTTGTTGCTGCTTTTTCCAGCTTTATCATGTCATTCCCCTATCAACGTCTGTTCTTGTCGTAGATGATCCGCAGTCCATCCAGTGTCAGAGAACTGTCATAGATATCAATGCTGTCGGTCTCGTCCGCAATGGCACGGCCTAAGCCTCCGGTGGCCACGACCTTCAGCTCCGCAAGCCCGCTCTCTTCCTTTACCTTGCGGATAATGTATTCCGTCTGGCCGATCTGACCGTACATGAGTCCTGCCTGCATACTGGTAATGGTCTCCTGTGCCAGGATGGTCTTCGGCTTACGGATCTCAATATTCGGCAGCTTCGCCGTCTCTTTCCACAGAGCCTCCGAACTGATCCGGATACCGGGAGCAGTGATTCCTGCAGTAAAACGTCCGTCCTCCGTGATCAGATCATAGGTGGTCGCCGTACCGAAATCCAGTACCAGCACCGGTCCGCCGTATTTCACATAAGCTGCCACCGCATCCACGATACGGTCCGCACCGATGGCCCGGGGATCCTCGGTAGCGACCTTGATGCCGCTCTTCACACCGGGGCCCACGATCAGTGGTTTTGTCTTGAGATAACGGATGATGGAACTGGTCAGGGAATGCATCACATCCGGCACTACGCTGGCAATGATGACTCCCTCAATGTCCGTCACTTCGATACCGTTATTTTTTAGCAGCTGGGTGATCATGATCCCGTATTCATCTGAGGTTCTGGGGGTCTTCGTCATGATCCGGAAGGTGGCTTCCAGCTTTTTCCCCTGAAAGACACCCATGGTCATATTCGTGTTGCCTACATCAATGACAAAAATCATTCATCGTCCTCCTCATCCAGCAATGCGGATACATCTTCTTTTTTGATAAACACACGGTAATACAGACTCAGGGACTCGAAAAGCTCCTGTCTGTTCCTACGGATCTCAGAGATCAACAGTCCGGAAGAGATCTCATCATAATAGATGTCATCATCATCCGCATTGGTCTCCATGACCACATTTCCATCCTCCTCAAAGGCAATGGTAAAGACACCGCCCACTTCCTCGGTGAAGAGCACGCAGATCACATGCAGCTCCTGCTTGATGGAATCCGGAATCATCTTAAATTGTTCTTCGTTAAAATAATATTTCTTCTCATAGGCGTTGGCGCCGCAGAGTACGATCTTGTTCTCGTCCATACTTCTATATCCTGTTCTGTCTCAATTCTGTCACGGACTATCTGTTCCGGTCTTTTTATTCCGGTCTTTCCATCCGGCTGTCCGTCCTGCCTTCTGCCATCCCGGAAAATGCTGTACATACCTACACGTACCCATAAATGCCGCGGACCGATACTTCTCCGGCATAGACTTCCTCCACGGTACCGTCCTGACGCTCCACCAGAAGCTCTCCCTGGTCGTTGATACCTCTGGCAATGCCGCGGTATTCACCCTTGGGATCCAATACGCAGACTTCCCTGTCCTGATTTACCAGAAGTTCCGCATAGGATGCCCGCAGGCCTTTCAGATCATGGGTCCGTAAAAAGATCTCATAATCTTCCTCGAAGGCTTCCATAATATCCGCAATCAGCTGACTGCGGGAAATGCGGAAGCCGCATTGTTCATCAATGGCTGCTGCCCGGTCCCGGATCTCTTCCGGGAATTCCTGTTTACGCACATTGATGCCCACACCAATCACAATATGCTGGATATACCCCTGCTCCATGCTCATCTCCGTGAGAATGCCGCAGACTTTTTTCCCGTCCACCACAATGTCGTTGGGCCATTTGATCCCGACTTTGGCTGCTGCCTCTTCGCTGTCGCGGCGCAGTGTCTGCCGGATGCCCTTCGCCACCGCCAGTGCCATGACTAACGTCAGCATCGGTGCACAGTCCGATGAAAAATCCGGTTTTAACATCAGGGTGTAATAAATATTTGTCCCTGCGGGGCTCTCCCAGCCCCGGCCTCTTCTGCCGCGTCCGGCGCTCTGCATATCCGACACCACCAACAGGCCGCTCTTCGCGCCCTGTTCCGCTTCCAGTTTGGCACGGATATTGGTGGAATCGATACTGTCAAAAAACTGTAAAGGATGTGCCACCCATTTCGTCTTTAATCTGCTCTGGATATCCGCCTGGTTGTAGACTTCCTCCGTCTGATCCAGCAGACGGTAGCCGCGGTTCTGTACCGCTTCAATGACATAGCCTTCTTTTTTCAGTTGTCCGATGGCTTTCCATACCGCAGTTCTCGATACACCGAACTGCTCGCAGAGCTCCTGCCCGGAGACATAGGCCTCGCTTTCCGGTGCTCCTGCTGCCACCCGATCCTTCTTTTCCCGAAGAAGCTCTAAAATCTTTGCTTTCATACTCATAAAGTCGCCGCCATCACTGCCTTAATCGTATGCATACGGTTCTCAGCCTCTTCAAACACCAGAGACTGGCCGGATTCAAATACTTCATCGGTCACTTCCATCTCGGTGATGCCGAAACGCTCACCCATCTGAGCACCGATCTTGGTCTTCAGATCATGGAATGCAGGAAGACAGTGCATGAAAATGGCCTGCTCGCCGGCATTGTCCATGACTGCTTTATTCACCTGATAAGGAGACAGCTCCTTAATACGCTCGGTCCATACTTCGTCGGGCTCGCCCATGGATACCCACACGTCAGTGTATATCACGTCCACATCCTTCGTGCCCGCCTTCACATCCTCGGTCAGGGTAATACTGCCGCCGGTCTGTGCCGCAATGGCCTCACACTCCGCTACCAGCTCCTTCGCCGGGAAATATTTTGCGGTGGTACATGCGGTAAAGTGCATGCCCATCTTCGCGCAGGCTACCATCAGAGAGTTACCCATGTTGTAACGGGCGTCTCCCATGTAAGTCATACGGATTCCCTTCAGATGTCCGAAATGTTCACGTATGGTCAGAAGGTCTGCCAGCATCTGGGTGGGATGGAATTCGTTGGTCAGGCCGTTCCATACGGGCACCTTGGAATATTTTGCCAGTTCCTCCACAATATCCTGTCCGAAGCCACGATATTCGATACCCTCGAACATGCCTGCCAGTACTCTGGCAGTATCGGCAATGCTTTCCTTTTTGCCGATCTGGGATCCGGTGGGATCCAGATAAGTCGTTCCCATTCCCAGATCATGGGCTGCCACTTCAAAAGCACATCTGGTACGGGTACTGGTCTTCTCAAAGATCAGCGCTACATTCTTGCCTCGGAGAGTATCTACGGGGATTCCTTTTTTCTTCTTATCCTTCAGGTCTGCCGCCAGATCCAGCAGATATTCGATCTCTTCCGGTGTAAAGTCCAGTAATTTCAAAAAATCGCGTCCCTTTAAATCCATAATACTCCTCTTTTCCGAAGCTTTCCGGCCTTGCGCCCGCAGCCTCTGTTTTCTGATTTTGTCCATTGATATCCCTGTTACGAACGTTGCCTGTAACAAGCTATATGTAATCAATATACTTCATTATTCTGTGTTTTTCAACCCCTCGCGTTTATCCCCCGTCATTGTTTTTTGTGAATCCGACATAAAAAAGCCACCCTCCTTATTTCCCGGAAAGTGGCTTTGGTTTATCGTTTTTTAGTTTACTTATTCTGCCTTTTTGCCTGCGGCTGCCTTGAAGGTCTCTGCCACGCTGGCAATGCCCTGCAGCTCTGCGGGCAGCAGGATGGTGGTGGCCTGGCCGTCAGCTACCTTTTCAAAAGCTTCCAGGCTCTTTAACTTCAGGACTGCGGCATCTGCGCCTGCTTCCTTCAGCATCTTGATACCGTCGGCATTTGCCTGCTGTACCTTGAGGATGGCTTCGGCTTCACCTTCTGCCTCGCGGATCATCTTCTCCTTCTCAGCTTCCGCACGAAGGATGGCTGCCTGCTTATCTGCTTCTGCACGAAGAATTGCGGACTCCTTGGCACCTTCTGCCTCCAGGATCTTAGCCTTCTTCTCACCTTCTGCACGGGTAACGGCTTCACGTCTCTCACGCTCTGCCTTCATCTGCTTCTCCATGGCATTCTGGATCTCTGCGGGAGGGATGATGTTCTTCAGCTCCACACGGTTGACCTTGATACCCCAGGGATCGGTGGCGATATCCAGTGCCGCACGCATCTTGGTGTTGATGGTCTCACGGGAAGTCAGGGTCTGGTCCAGTTCCAGGTCACCGATGATATTACGCAGGGTGGTGGCGGTCAGATTCTCAATAGCCATCATGGGATTCTCTACACCGTAGGTGAACAGCTTGGGATCTGTGATCTGGTAAAAGACTACGGTATCGATCCGCATGGTTACGTTATCCTTGGTGATTACGGGCTGGGGTGGGAAATCCGCTACCTGCTCTTTTAAATTGACTTTTCTGGCTACCTTATCGATGAACGGGATCTTCAGATTGAATCCTACATTCCAGGTGGACTGATAAGCACCCAGACGTTCGATCACGTAGGCCTGTGCCTGAGGCACGATCTTGATACAGGATACACAGATCCATAATACTAAAACGACAATAATGATTAATGCTACCATTTTTCCTCCTTCTGCGTACATTCGTGTACGCTGCGTACCTCTGTACGCGCTTTTCCCTCATGTATCCGTGTTACACGATTCTTAATTCTGTGACTCCGGTACTTCCCCGGTGACCTTCGTCATCTGCGGATCCACCTTGACGATCAGCTTGACACCACTGACTGCCACGATGTCTACCACCGTTCCGGGCTGTAGATTCAGTCCGTCTTTTTCGGTTCTGGCGCTCCACTCCTGGCCGCCCACCGTTACCTGTCCGATGCCCTGCAGATTGTCGATCTCACTGGTCACGATCGCCTGTCTGCCGATCATACTTTCCACATTCGTCCTTACGCGGTCTTTGTTGAAATATCTGACTGCGACAGGTCTGGTGAAAAATAACAGCAGCAGAGACACTGCAAAAAATAACAGGATCTGCAACCAGATCGGTGCCTGCAATGCGGCGGCAATCACTGCCACAACGGCGCCTCCGGCGAACCAGATGCTCGTCAGTCCCAGAGTGGCGACCTCCACACCGATCGATACGATCAATACCACAAGCCACAAGGTTACCATTTCATTCATGTGATCACTCCTTTGGTTTTGTAGTTGTATCCAGTGTACTACAAATAGTCTTCTGTGACAACCGCTATTAGTGCACGATACGGGATTCTATTGTGCTCTTCTCATTCCTCATTCCATCCGGCGGATCGGCTCCTGCCTGTACATTAAAAGACGGTACCCCTGTTCCGGGATACCGTCTCTGTTGTATGCGCTGTTCTTTTGTGTGCCACTTAGTAGAAGACGTGGTTACCGATGACCAGTCCGTCACGGCCGTTGTTACGTCTGAAGTGGGTCATGTCTCCTACATTGGAGACACCGGAGATGGCTTCCTGGGCTGCCTGAACACAGCTTGCGGAGATCCTGCCGGATTCGTATACGGTATTTACCTTACCGTTCAGTGCTGGAGTAAACTGTCCGGAGGCGTAGATAACACCGTGGATACTATTGGGATATGCTCCGCTTCTTACACGGTTCATAACTACGGACGCTACCGCCAGCTGGCCTTCGTAGCTTTCACAGCCTGCTTCACACTGTACCAGTGCGGCCAGCAGCTGCGTGGTATCCGCATCGGTGGTATATTCGCCGTAGTTGACGTGACGCTTTGCTTCACGCTCTGCGGCTTCTCTTGCCTTGATCTCCTCCAGTGTCTCACCGGAGTCGATCTGGAAATCTACAGTTACATATTCCGCAGCCACATAACCGTCTGCGCCTTCGTAGTCAATACAGACCCATTCCGGGTTGCTGTTGTCTACTACATCTGCGATGTCTCCCTTGGGAAGAAGTCCCAGGACACCGGCTTCCTGATCCGCTTCCGTTCTCACACGGAGGGTCTCCGTATTGATCTGTGCGATCATCCTGCCTACATCGTTGGCCAGTGCTCTGGCGTCATCTCCGAACAGGAGATATTCGTCCTTTGCCCAGCCGATCAGAGTGCCGGACTGGATCTTGGTCCAGCCGTCCTTACGCTCCAGGATGGTACCCCCACAGTCCTTGTAGAGTTTACCAACCTTGGATGCTTCCTCGCTGGCATCGCTTCTTACATTCACGGCATCCCTTACGTTCGCCATGACCAGACCGGAACTGATCTCTTCCTCTGCCGGGAAGGTCAGGTTCAGTTCCTTCACCGTAGCGTTGATCACCTCAGTGCTGTTCCTGGAACCGGGATCCAGGATGGATGCGATACCACCGTTCAGATCATTTACATAATTTTTTGTATTGCCCGCCTGTGCGGTCATGCTCATCTGCATGCTCAGGAAGAGAGAACAGAGCAGTCCTACGCATACAACCAGCATTCTTCTGCTTTTTGTCATCTTGATACACGCCTTTCCCACAGGAAGATTCCCCGATGGGTGTGATACCTGTGGATCTCACCAGTGAATAGTATATGCTGAAATTATTAAGATTTTCACCGGTTTGTTACAAAAATATTAAATTTGTTACGCGAGATATCATAACAGATGACAAAATTTTTGTCAAGTTTTGGGACTTTGGGCGCTATTTAGCCATG
>OJPX01000549.1_pt1 | contig 17416 bp, 19 predicted proteins | sample 1598591 | NCBI WGS metagenome assembly OJPX01 (sample SAMN03922497, study PRJEB24848) | human gut metagenome | isolation source: stool sample | host: Homo sapiens | place: Germany | collected 2011-11
GCATAAAGTCGTGTGGGCAGTACGTCAAATAATGTTCTATAATGTGTTTCATTGTGCTAGGCGTAAATTTGTCAAATTGAGTTTCTTGAGAATTATCATTGCAGCTTTGACTTTTGTCAGCCTGCTTGTCCTTTTGCATTTTTATAATCTCAGCCAGCAACCTGTCTGAGATGTTTACAGAATACTTTTTTGTCATTATATTAAGCTCCCCTGTTTTAATTCTAATTTGTATACATTCTTAAAGCCAATGGTGTTTAGCTTTGAGTTGACCGAAGTGTGAGTATGATTTCTGCTTGGAAACCATAGAGATGCTAGTTTAACCTATAAGTTTGCTGCATTGATACTGTCATCCTCATTTTTCGGCATTGGCTGTCTTGATTTGCAATCTGAGTCAACTACCTAAGAAGTGGCTTGTTTTGGCTAATATTTTATTCTACCGATTAGTTCGGCTTACCTTTTGCTGAGGTATGAACTATTTTTTCGTAGGTCATACTTATTTATTGTAGGTAATACTTATATGGTTAAGAACAGCATACTTTTATGTGAATATGTATAATAATTCCTGATTTGTTATATTTTCTTGCGAGTTCAGCCATATTTTCATGGTGATATATGTAAATTTGTTAGTGCAAATAATAATTTGTTGAGGTGGATTTTTGCGTGAAATCTGACTTAAATTTATAGCGAGATTTTAGTATATACTCTATTTTTCGCTCGAGAAACGCCATATATTTAAGGATATTTATGTAAATAGCTAAGTGCAAGTAAGGATTAGTTCAGGTGGCGGCTTGACATCTGAACCTGCCTTATGATATCACTAAATAGCTGTAAGAAAGCCCATAAACACGGGCTTTGGCTCCATAATTTTTTATTTTAGCTAAAGTAATGTTCAAGGACTGTTTCTACAAATCGAGTTTTGTAAATCGCATAAGAACAATACTAAGATAAAATATAGTACAATGATGTTTGCAGGAACACAGTATGACGGATATGAGAACCCCTAAAGAATATGACGGAGTGCACCCTAAACAGCTAATATCCATCGAGGTGCAGTTTACAAAGTAAGTTTCTACCGTCAGCTAACTCCAGTATCACATCAAGGGGTGGTTGGGTGGGTATAAGAAAAGACCTACTCCTTAGCCAAACCTGACAGGTACGCAGCTAAGAGTTTCTTATCACTAGCAGAAAGCCTATCGTACTTGGTGAGTATCTCAGCTTGTTCATCAGAGAGCTTGACAACGTGGGAGACAGGCTGCTCTAGGGTATCGTCTTTGAAGAAGTCCGACATAGATACGCCGAGACCATTACAGAGTTTCATTAGGGTACTTACAGTTGGCATTGTATTTCTTATGAAGATATTATTCAGACTTGAGTATGGTATATCAGACTCTTTGGCTAGCTTATAAATGCTCCAGTTATAGTCAGTGAGGTACTTGCGAAGTTTTACGAGTATCCAGTTTTCATTAATCATTTGGGTATCTCTCCTGTCAGTTTCTTTAACTTTGCTTTATATTATTATTTTAAAGAAACAAGATAAATAATTGAAGATGTAAATATGAGTTGTATATTTCAAATAAAATTACTCATATGAGAAATTAATTATTAAGAAACTGTTGACTTTAAGTAAGAAAAATGTTATAATAAAGATCAAGAAAAATTTTTCTGAGAAATGTGGAACTTTTTCTGCACCTCGATTGTCTATATATACAGAGAGCAAGAGGTGGTCAGATGAATGAAGAAGTTCTCTGCAAGATCTTTGGGAAACTTGCTGATGGGTATCAGCTGACCCAAGATCAGCAAAAGGCATTGTTTAGGAAAATCATTGAAGATGGGAGTAGTTTAGAAAATGAAGGAAGAAGTGGATTACACCGAAACGGTGGAGAAAGTGAAACAAGGTGATCAGCAGGCTAAAGAAGTGCTGTACACAGAAACTTGTCAGCATATGTTTTTCCTTGCTAAGAGCATCGTCAAAAGTGACGAGGAAGCAATGGATATTATCCACGACAGCTACATATGTGTATTTCAGAAATTAGACAATATAAAGAACTTATCCGGTTTTAAGTCTTATCTGAGAACAACAGTAGTAAACAGATGTAAGAATTATCTTAGTAAGAAAAAGCCTTTATACCTGTCAGATATGACAGAGGACGGCGAGGATTTCGAGCTTGAGGACATTGACGGCGAGATACCTGATGAGCTGCTTGAAAACAAGGACGTTATCGAATGTGTACGCAGGGTAGTTGAAAGCCTGCCTGAGGAGCAGCGTATGTGTGTGATACTCAGGTATTACGATGAAATGAGTTTGCAGGAGATAGCAGACACGCTTGAAGTTTCTTTGGGTACTGTGAAAAGCAGGCTCAGCAGAGCGTCTAAGAAAATGCGTGACGAGATAGAACGCCTTGAGAAAGAAGAGAACAAGAAGTTCAGATGTATCATTCCGTTCTTCTGGCTCAGAGCTGGTCTTGAGGGTATGGAGAATGAAACTGATGTGCCTAAGGCACTTGAAGTAAAATTATTTGGAAAATCTATTAAAAGAGGGGTATCAAAAATGGCGAGAAACATTATTGTTGCGGCAGCAGCTTTGGCGATAGCAGGAGGGGTATATCTTACCGCTTGCGGAAATGACGAGGGCAAGAAAGACACAACAAGCAGCCTTGCGGACACAAGTTCGGTATCTTCCGCAGCTGAGGAAAGCAGCTCTGAGGCTGAGGTGAAAGAGCCTAAGGTGTTTGAATGTGAGCTTGAGGCAGGCAGCGAAATGACCGCAGCTGAACTTGCTGCAAAGCTGAGCAGTGATAAGATCGACACAGCTGCATTTGCCAGCGGCGAAGAGAAGATCGCACTTGACAAGTTGGGCGTACAGAGCATTTCACTTAACATCAAGCTTGCCACAGGTGAGGAAGAACTCTGGAACATCACAGTAACGGTAGTAGACAGTGAGAAACCTAAATTTACGGGTATCAAGGAGAAGTATGAAATAACGGAGGGTGGCAAGCTCCCTGATTTCAAGAAAGGGGTATCCGTGAAGGATAACTACGATGATAGCGTAGAGTTCACAGCGGAGCTTGACGGCAAGGCAAAGAAATCTGATTACAAGGCTGGAAAATACACTATTACCTACAAGGCTAAGGACAGCAGCGGAAACGAAGTGACCGCCACATCAAAGCTCGTCATCAAGGAAAAGCCAGAGGAAGAGAAGAAGGACGATGAGAAGTCTGAGAAGACCTCTGACAACAATAACAATGGCAACGGCGGCAACTCGGATAACAATGGCGGAGGTAGCTCCAACAATAACGGTGGGGGCAACTCTAACAATGGTGGAAACGGCGGAGGCAGCTCCAATAATAACGGAGGCAACGGTAACGGTGGCTCTCAGAATAACGGTGGTGGCTCAAGCAATAACAACGGCGGGGGTAGCTCCAATAACAATGGTGGAGGCAACTCAGGTTCTGGCGGTGGTGGTCAGGTTTGGACATGGGATGATGATGACGGGCATCACAGGGGCACAATAGATGATGGCACGACTCCAGGTGGAAATACTGAAGGAACAGGTACTAGACAGTACGGAGACCCGTTTGGTTGGGGGTATGATTATTGGTATGTTGTATATCCTAACGGTGAAATAACTACTCTTTAATCTATCAATGAGTTAGTCATATCTACTCCAGTTTAGATATATTGAAATTGAGAGCGATTTCTCCCAGAGAGTTCGCTCTCTTTTCTTTAAAGAGAGGATTTGAAAGTATGATAAGTTACGATAAGAAAACAAGACATCTAATAGTATCATCAGGAGAAGTGATAACCTTTGATATACAATTAGAGGAACATCTGTAATAGGCAAGAACGGGTAGTCGGTATATTAGTAATGACACGGCAAGATATGGTCTAACTACCTGATAAGTTATTGATTTTCACTAAGAAAAATGTTATAATAGATTAAATGAAAGGAGCGATTAAAGTGGGTACACAAAGGCTTTCCAGTATAGAAACAAAGAGGTTCATATTTGAACCGCTATCTGCTTTCCTCGAGGCACGAGATATATCTTTAGCGAACAGGACTGTAATAAATGATATTGCGGTAATAGCAATCTTGGGTACTCGCAGCATAGGTAAAACAACTTTACTAAAGCAGTTATATGATACCGCTCCAGATGTATCTGAGTATTTAGATTTAAGTGTTTCAATAAGAGACAGCAAATTTGAGGAATATTTCGCCGCCTGTAAGGCGAGTGGAAAAACACGCATTCTGCTTGACGAAGTATGTAAGATAGATAAAGAGTACGAGGCAGATTTCGTAAAAGCAGTTAAGGATTATGTACCTCACATGACATTTATAATAACGGGTAGCACACAGGCGGTTGTATCGGCATTATCTGCAAAGATATGTAGGGGTATTGATGTAGAGTTAGTGCCTATTATGTATGCAGAGAGTTTGGCTTGGAGTTTGGGTAGTTCAGTGGTTAATCCTGAGAGTGCGGTTTCAAGCTCGACTATATCTTTATTCGAGGAGTATTTGCGTAAAGGTGGAATTGTGACTGAGAGTTTAGCTGTGCAGCCGTTGAATTTTCTATCTGGAACAGTTACAGATACATTGGACTCGTACCGCTCTCATTTTTCTTGTTTGAGGGGTATCGATAAGCAGACTTTGGATAATTTACTTGCGTATATTGTGCTTTGCCAATATGTTTTCAAGTGTAAGAATGGTTCATTCTGTCAGATACCGTCTTTGGAGAAAGAGATTAGAAAAGCCCTCGGAGATAGTTATGTTTTGTTACGCCGTTTATGTAGCGACAAAGAGGTCAGGGGTATGCTTACCGAGTTATGCGGGGTACTCACTGCATCGGGGTTGGCTTTGCCATTGAGTGTGGTAACTTCTGACGAGATTCCAAACGAATTGACGTACAAGGGACTTGTCCACATACCGCAGATTGATACTGATATACCAGCGATAGTATTTGCGTATCCTTGGTTCATAAGTCATTTTGGTATTACAGATGATTTGTTGAGTGAAAAGCATCTGGGTATGTGGTTTGAGAACTTGGTTCTATATAAGTTGAACAAGTGCTACACCTTTGCCGATAAGTATAGAACACCCAATCAGCTTGGTGAGATTGGTTCACCAGGAGATGAGCTTGATGCATTATATACTGTACGCTCTTTGAGTTCGTCTAGGGTTTGTGGTGTCGAGTCCAAGTGGCGACCAAGAGAAAGTATTTCCAATATAAGAATAGCTGGGTATGTCAAATTAGCTAACCGTTTAGGGTTAGATGAATTAGCACTCACTAGCACTACGGTTAAGGCTGAGGAGTTTACAACTGGCAAACTTGATGTGCCGACTAAGATATATCGTTGTGACCTATTAGTTTTAGGTTTAGAGGCTGAGTATATGCGACTGGTTAAGAGAAACTTATCTGGCAGGGAGTGTGTGGGTTCTTCAAAGAGCGTATCGGAGATTATGAAAGAGCTATTAGGGTAGCGATGAGTTTAGGTACACCTTAAAGAAGTTCAGCAGAAAAGATGAAAGGAGCGACAAATATGCCTACAAGAGAGAGCTGGATTGGGTATGATACTAAGCGTTATGCTTTCGATGCGGTGTCAGAGTGGATAAACACCATCGAGACACAGCGACAAGTATCCCCATCTAGGAATGGGTGTTTAGCGATTCTAGGGGTACGTAAAGCAGGCAAGAGTGTTTTACTGCAACAATTATATGAGTTAGCTCCAGAAAATTCTGTCTATGCTGATATACGAAATCTTGATTTTGATACTGCACAGAAAATCAAAGATTGGTTTGCACAATGGGATATAACATCTATAACCCGCATTTATCTGGATGAAGTGTGCAAGATACCAGATAGCCTGCGTAACACTTTCTGTTCTTGTATACAGGGGTATGCAAACAGAAAGGTCATTGTCATAACAGGTAGTACTAAGTATGGTGTCAGAAAGATAAGTAACGAAATAGGTAGCGGTACTATCTTTGACCTATGCCCTATATTGTACAGCGAGAGGCTACTTTGGGGTAGTTCTAGTGAGGGGACACAACAGAGCCTTAGGGATTTGAGTTCTGTTGACAAGTACAGGTTGTATCTTCATTACAATGAGATTTTCGCAGATAAGACAGGTTTGACTTATATAGCGAGTGTGCTGAGCGATACACTTAATTCGTGCTTGCACAACTTTAAGAACGCTGAAAATGCTAGTTTAAAGCGTATTGTATCGGAGATTTCAAATGACTCCTCTAAGCTCTCGAACCTTTTGACGTATGTTTCGTTGGCTCAGCATATATTTGTAATGCCTAGTTCTGGGCAGATTGTTTCAATTCCAAACTTAAATAAGCCTGATATAAATCTGTCGAAGGAGCTGTCGAATTTGTATGACATATTAGCCTCTCGACAGGGTATCAAGAAGGCGGATATCGTAGCTTTCTGTAAGCTATTGAGAGAGGCTGGTTTAGCTAGAGATGCTTATAATTCCACGGATTCGCAGAAAACTCTGGACGTAGTTAATAAGTGTTTGGGTATAGCAAGCTCACCTGCACATAAAAGACTAGAGGCATTAACCCGCTTAGACTCGGAGACTCCGTCAATGTTATTTGAGTTCCCACAGTTTTCAAGTTATGTTTTTCAGGATAGTCTAGGCAATAATATAGACGTGGAGAGCAAATGGGTAGAGGACTCTATTTTGTTGAAAGCGGCATATTGTTATTCTTTTGTGGATAAATACCGTAGTTCCACAGGAGATACGGAATTAGACGTTCTGTACACTTCCTTAATGGGTATGTCTGACGTATTTGCTATTGAGGTCAAAAACCGACCAATGAGCAATCTAAACCGTGACCAGTTGTTTGGGTATGCCAGAAAAGCAACGGAATTGGGTATCTCGGAGCTAGTGTTGACAGCTACAGATGTTAATGCATTTGTAAGAAATTACGAGGGGTATCTCCCGATTAATTTTTATAGAGTGGATTTACTGTATCTAGCTCTTGAGCAGGAGTATGTAAGCCTTAGTCATGATTATTTGCTCGGAAAGATAGATATTCCATACACTAAGCTGAGAATTTCTGAGCTTATGCAAAAGTATGGGTTAGATGAGAAAATTGAGCAATAGTAAGTAAGAGGTGAGTATAAATGATTTTTCACGTATTGGAGAGATTAAAGTATCATGGCGATACATCTGGGTATATTGTTCAGGCTGTGTCATCTGGAAAGGTAATGTTTTTATCCGCAGCCCAGGCTATGTCTTGTCAATTCGATAACGCTGTGATTTGCTCCAACGGGGTACTAAGAGGAAAATTGGGTATTCCAGATAAAATAGTATATGATGAAAAGACTTGGGCAGGACAAAAGACAGGGTATTTCAGATTGTATCACGGCTCACCAAACGAGGCATTTACACCAACATATGGGTATGGCGATGATAAGCACGATTACGGCAAGGGGTTTTACTTAACACCTTACGCTGAGTTGGCTAAGGAATGGGCAATGTGTTTGGGAAACTCAATCGGGTACTTGCATATGTATCTGTTACGGCTAGACGGTCTGAGTTACTTGAATTTTAACTCATTAAGTGAATTAAGCTGGCTAGCTGAGTTGATGAAACATAGAGATGCGTCGGACAGTGCCAGATACAAAAGATTTGCTGGGCAGTTCATAGCGAAGTATGGCGTAGATATTTCGGGGTATGATTTCATTTATGGCTGGAGAGCTGATTCGTCTTACTTTGTTATAGCTAAGCGTTTCGTCAAAGATGAAATAGACTATAATTTGTTGGGCAGATTATTCAAGCTTGGTGACTTAGAGAACCAGATTTGCTTGAAGTCGGTGAAAGCTTTCTCTAGCTTAGTTGAGTATGCCAGACCAGTGCCTGTGCCAACTAATTATGCTGATAAATATTGGAGCAGGGATAGACGTGCAAGAGATTTAATGAAAAAACTGATTGATTCTCCAGAGAATACGATGACTCGTACTTTTAGTAGTTTGCTTAAGTGAGGTTGTTACAATGAACGAGAAAATGGATTTGTATATAGACGATTTAGCCGAAAACCAAGGAGTACTCTTCACAAAGGCAGTTGAGCAGGGTTTTGACCTTTGTTCTTTCGCTAATATGTATTTGCGTTCCAGCCCGAGGGGTTTTATGGATAAGTGTTATCCATACTGGATGACCCTGATACCGAGTATTCTCATAGACAAATTACCTCTGTTAGAGGTGCAAAAGACCGCTGAGTGGCAGGACACTTGGGAGGCAGAGTGGTTCGGAGAATTTTACGCTTGGTATCAGTATTTGACAAACATTCCTAGCGTGCAGATTGCCGAGTCTGTATCGCCAGAATTTCTTCACGCACATTACAACGTATTGCACGACTTAGATATAAGGTTAGCCGTAAAAAAACTAGCTAAGTTTAGAGGGGTGAATATATGATATTCTTTCACAATCCAAACGAGGAAAACGGGTATCTCAGTAATTGGTTTATGTCTGAGTTTGATTGCAATGGGGTATCGTTTGCCTGTGCCGAACAGTATATGATGTGGAGTAAAGCTGTGCTGTTCAATGATACAGATATAGCCAAACAAATATTGAGCACATCTGATTGCGGTGAGATAAAGCAGTTGGGCAGACAGGTTAGTGGCTTTGACGAAAAGACTTGGGCGACCGAACGTTGTCGCTTAGTCACGCAGGGGCTTATCGAAAAGTTTAGACAGAACTCTGATTTGAGAGAAAAGCTATTAGCTACTGGAGATGAAGTACTTGCTGAGTGTGCCGTACATGACCGCATTTGGGGTATTGGTTTGAGTATGACTGATGCTAACCGATTTGACTGTAATAGGTGGAGAGGTCAAAACTTGCTTGGGTACTGCCTGATGCAAACTAGGGATTATCTGCGAACTGAGAAGTGGGATTTCGATTAGCGTAGTGAGAAGGGCATTTAGGAAGAGGTGTTACGATGGGAGCTGTTTTACCAGTTTTAAAGACTAAGCGATTTTTGTATGATGTGATGACTACTCGCTTGAATAAACTAGATGCTTGTGCGACTAGAAATAACGATGCCTATGAAGATAGTGCAACGGCTATATTAGGTGTTAGGCAAATCGGTAAGACTGTACTTTTAAAGCAGCTGTACAATGTCGCACCTGATATTTCGGAGTATAGAGATTGTACTGGCTTACCTAGTGGCTTCGACTTCGATGGGTATCTGCATAAACTATTAGACTCAGGCGTAAAGAGATTGTTTCTCGATGAGGTATGTAAGATACAACGAGATAGTCTGGCAGACTTGGTCAGGTTCATTAAAGATGCTTGTGCTTTTATGAGTGTGACTTTTACAGGCAGTACTAAGCAGGCTGTTGCAACGCTGAGTGCTGATGTTTGTCGGGGTATCTCTATAGAGTTTCCACCAATAATGTATATTGAGCGATTAGCTTGGGCACAGTCTGAAGAGGTTAGTTCTTTGACGGGCAAAGACTTATTGGGTATGTCTTCGATAGACGCTTTTGCTAGGTATTTAAATGTAATTAAAGCCGATGAAGAAGCCTGTTTGAGTAACGACTTGTGTGCAAAGTCAGGCTATTGCTATCAATTTGTGAATGATTGCGGGTACGGAAAAACCGATGAGTTAGACGTAGCGTATATGACAGGTTTTTATATTGGTAGTAGAAAAGGTGGCATAGAGGCAAAGTGGCGACCGTATAGTGAAGTCAATAATGTGGATGACTTATCAAGATGTATTAAAATCGCTAAAGCGTTAGAATTAAACGAATTAGCGGTATCATCTATAGATAAGAACTGGGTAGTTCCATCTGCTTTAGCTAAGATTGATGTGAAAGACCGCATAGAGACAATCGTATGCCGTGCAGATTTGTTGCACTTAGCCCTTGAGTTAGGGTACATTGAGGTTCTGGAACGTGGCTCTTGCTTTTCCACTAAGACTACCATAGAGTTGATGAGGCATTTCGATTTAGATAAAGTTATCGAATAAGAGGAGAGAACCAAAGAGGTATCTCTCCTCGAACTATAGCTAACTGATACAGCGGCGGACGGTATGATGAGTTATTTATTTTCACTAAGAAAAATGTTATATTAGCCAAAACGAAAGGGGTGCTTTGCCTAATGGAAAATAAGATATATGAGTTGCTGGATTCAGATTTTAATACTGTATCGTACAGGTTTGAAACAGATATTGGTACTTTCGATATTCCTTTGGGTATACTTGAGAAAGAGCTTGAGTATCTCCCAGAGCCTGATGACAAAATACAATCTGTGAATAGAGAGGGTGTTATCTCTCTTAGTGCTAAGTATAATGCGAGAACAATTTTGTATAAGCATCTTGGGCTGGGGAGAAAAGAGAAAGAGTTTTCTCGGATAACTTTTGACTTGTTTATGGGGGATTCATTGCTTGACTTGATTGAGCGTGGAAATACCGTTAACCGCAGAAATTGCTTTGATGAAGTCAAGGCGTTTTTGGATAATACTGATATTACTAAGCAGAATATTCTCTCGCTGTATGGCGTTAAGCATACAGGCAAGACATTTTTAATGTATCAAGCAGTACAATATCTTCGTGATAAGGGGATATCTCTGGATAAAATAGCTTTTATAACAATATCTCCAGATAAAACGGAGGCTTTAGAACTGATGCAATACATCACAATGCTAGTTGAAGTTTACGAGATAAAATATGTGTTTATTGATGAAATAACTTATGTTAAGGATGAATTATCTCTTCTAACAGAATTGAGTGATTGTTACTTTAAGGTTAAATTCATACTGACGGGTACGAACTCTGCGGGATTCTTGCCGCTGTTTTGGCAGTATTTGTATGGCAGAACATTGCGTATATCAACTTCGTATATTTCGTATAATGAGTATATAAAGTTGGTGGGTGAGTGTAGTGTATTGGAGTATCTTAGGCGAGGAGGAACTTTGCAGTCGGGTGCGTTGTGTACTAGCACTCGTGAGACGTATCTCGAGCAGTGGGCTGAGATTGGCGAAGAACATATCAATACAGCTATTATACAGAATTTGTTTAGCACAATAAGACAGTCTGATTATTTCTCGGATAATTATTCTTCGTTATCGAATATGTATTATGAGGATAGCGAAAGTCTAAAGACTTTGTTGTTTAAGTATTTAGGAAAGTATTCTGAACCATTGGCTGTGAAATCCTTGACCGAGACTCTGAATATATGCACTCAGGAGGTCGTCAACGCAGTTAGATTTGAAGAGAACTTGGTTAAGCCCTTGTTGTGTTTTTCAACTTTGTCTGAGGAGACTGACTTTACTGCTGAGGCATTTAGGGGTCTTCTGAATGGCATTGGTTGTTTGTCCGAAAATTTGAACACGGGCAAAAAATTTCTCGTTCCAGTTGGATTACATTATGGCTTAGTTTGTGTAACACTCTCAAAATTAGTGAATGGGTACTACGAGCTGGCACATCGATATAATATTCCACTAAGTTGGGCTGAGTTTGCTGATTTGCTTGTACAGACGACAGAGCGTATTTTGATAGAGGAAGACTTTTCTATGCTATATTGTGATTAAATAGAGAGCAATTTCTATAATAGAGATTGCTCTCTTTTACTTTTAGTTGCAAATAAACGATTTATAGGTGCACTAAAATTCAAAGATGCCAGCCATCAAATCAATTCCTGTTCGTGAAAACGCCTGCATACGGAGTTTTGCCTGAAAATGGTGTCGAGTAAGTGTGATTATTCAATGAGCTTCGTTTTACCCCTGTTTTCAGAGCGAGCTGTACCTATTCATTTGGTGCATAAAATACCCTTAGATTTTCAAGTCAGATTTCTCAAATATTTTTGAGAATTGTTTCTATTCCCACCCGCAAAATAATTTTTGCAGATTATAGATATTTTTCATTGCGGCGTGTTAGTCGCTTGAGCCTAAAGAGCATTTGAGAAACAAATTTTTTTCGGAGATAGACTTCAAAATTTCTGAGATAGCTGTAATATAACGAAGCCCTGATGAACCAACAACCGTATTACTTATTTTTGATAAATAACACCTTGTAGTCCACTTTAGTCAACGTAAACAATAGGTAGTTTTTCCAAAGTGACCTTTTACCGATATAAAACCAACAGAGTGCTACAGCTATGAATCATCACATCATTTGTTTTTCGGACGATTAGTATATAATAGACTGAAAGGACGAAAATACGATGATCGATGCACTTTACAATTACCGCCAGGGCGATATTAACTCAGCTGAGTTCTCTGACGAGTTCAACGCTCTCTGTATTCCGTTCGAGGAGTCGCTGACAGAAGCACAGCTCACTACCTTCCACAAGCTCCTCGACTGCGTGAGCGAAACTGCCGCCGCTGAGATGAGAGCTTCATACAAGGCTGGCTTTAAGGACGGGGCAACTATGATGCAGAAGATTCAGAAGTAGTAGAATGGTTACAACTATTCTTGACATAATTCTGTATTTGTGGTATAATGACTTTAGAAAAACGTGAGGTGTTTATATGCAGGAAACAAAAATTATTGTGCCACCCATAAAATGCCAAGGTATTAAAACAAAGATAGTCCCTTTTATAAGAGATCATGTTGTGAGGGATGAACAAGGCTTATGGATTGAGCCGTTTGTAGGAACAGGTGTTGTTGCATTTAATATTGCTCCACAAAGAGCATTGCTGATAGATAAGAATCAGTATATCATTTTGTTGTATCAGGGGATACAAAACGGTTCAATAACGCCGCAAACCATTAGAGAGTTTTTAGAGTATCACGGGGCTGTCCTTGAGCAACGTGGCGCCGAGTATTATCGTGAGATGCGTGATAGTTTCAATCAGAATGGTGATCCTCTATTTTTCCTTTTCCTTAATCGATCCGATTTTAATGGGATGATTAGATTCAATCGCCAGGGTAAGTTTAATGTTCCGTTTTGTCAAAAGCCAAACCGTTTTTCCAAAGCCTATATTACCAAAATATGTAACCAAGTTGCTAAGGTTGGGGAGATTATGCGCGATAAGGATTGGGTATTCAAGTGTGGCTCTTGGAAAGATGCTTTTTTTAATGCTTCTGAATCCGATTACATCTATCTTGATCCTCCTTATATTGGTAGAGATACTTCATATGTTGGGGAATGGCCTGAGGAAGAAGCAATTGCTTTGGCGGATTACTCGAAAAAAACTCCTGCTAACGTATGTCTTTCAATGTGGAGAGAAAATGAGTTTAGACGCAATGAACATCTCTACGAGCATTGGAGTGACTTTATGTGGTATGAGTGCGAACATTTTTATCATATCGGAGCCAAAGAAACTAACCGCCACCCGATGATGGAAGTATTAGCTATTAAAAGATAAAGCAAAAAGCCGTACATTTCTTAAAGTGTACGGCTTTTACTTTATAGCAATAATCTAATTTATTCCAGAGAAGACTGTATGAGTGCTTTAATATTTTCATAATCATATTCATACAAAAGAGTTACATCTTTTGGGGATTGGTCAACAAACCATCGTAGAAATTCCGGAAGAGAAGTGTATTCTTTAGATGCTGCCCTGTATTTTGGGTAGTATTTCCAGTATAAGTCAAATACTTCTTTCCCATAAGAGGCGAAGGGTCCAGTTCCATTTTTAAGATCCTCAAAAGATTTTGTACTAAAAGAACCTATGTTTTCGGTATTACCAGAGCCTGGTTTATCGCCGGCAATTTTATACTTTTCTTGAATGAAATATCGCACGTCAGTAAACGGACACTCTATACTATCTTTGCTTTCATAATTAAACACTTTGCTTTCTTGTGCAGAATCATTACGTTTATAAATAAAGCATATTACAAAGTGTTTGCAATAATCTGTATACTTATACTCTATGTTTTTAGTGTTATTTCTCATGTAGGAGCCAAATGATCCCAGTGTAAACATTATACTCGAATCATCATTAACGACATATGTTGTCTTAACGTCAATTGCAATCTTTTCATTAGAATCCTCTGAGGTCATCATAACAAAATCAGGATAAATTGTTTGTGATTCTGGTGTTTTAAGTATTAAGCCATGTTCATCGGCAATTTTTTTCAAGACTGGTTGAACTAACATTTCAAATATTCTACCAATGATTTTTGAATCCGTTCCTAATGTGTGAATATTGTCCTGAGAATCTAAAATACCATACACATTCAAATCAACATTAGGCATTTCTTTATAGAATTCTGGAATTATAAAATCATACATTTAATCTTCCCCCATGTACTATTGATTTTGTTGATCATCGATGAACAACTGATATGCTTCTATTCCAAGTGCATCAGCAATACGTTGAACGTTTTCAATTGATATATTACGTTGAAACCGTTCAACAGTGCTGATATATGTACGATGTAATCCACATTTTTCAGCAAACTTCTCCTGCGATAGCCCCAGGGCAAGACGATATTTTTTTAGATTTTTGCCGAAAACCTTCACAATGTCCATATATGCACCACCAATCTTTATCTCCTTATTATAGCACATTACTTAAGAAAATTCTACATATTATAAGTAACATCTACAGATTCTGACATAGGATACATTAGTCTATAGTTTTATTCTCCTTGCACTATATTAAGCCAATTAAGAACAGTCATTTTTTCGTAAGATACAATGAAGCATACTTGATTTGATAATAGAAACCGTCCTGAGATTTGCTCACACAAGCACTTCTCAGGACGGTTCTTTTCAGGCGGTAGTTTTCCGCTCCGCAGGCTCGAACGGCTCTGAGGGGCATTTCCGTTCGCCAGAGGGCATAACAAGAGCGAGCTGCCGAAACAACTCGCCCTGCTGATTATTCGTCCTCATCACTGCACTCGTCAAGCCCGTGAAGCAACTAAATGTATACGCACTCTGCACGGTCACGCCCCTCGCCCTCGGCAGTCATCATCATTTCAAGGAAATATGCCTTAGCTTCTTCGTAGTCCTCACAGACCTCACGCCTGCTGTTGTACACTGTCGTGACCTTGCGTGACCTCGGCATTGCCAATTCGGGTATTGCTAACATTTGAAGCACCTCCAATTTCATAGTAATCATATTATAGCCTTCAATGATTTCGGAGTCCAGCTCTGCGAATTATTTGTAATAATTCTTGTGCAGGGCGCATCACGGAGCTTGACAGACTGATCGGAAGCGTTTACGAGGATAAGGTATCAGGCAAGATGCCGTAAGATATGGCATTCTCGCTCCTTGAAAAGTATCAGGCTGAGAAGAAGTCTTTGCAGGCAGAATATGACGAGTTTCAAAAACGCTCGGACATGGCACGGCAGGACGAGGCAGATGTGGACGAGTATATTCACCGTCTGAAAAGCTATGCAGGAGCAGATGAGCTGACACGGCGTATGGCTCTTGATCTGATCGAGTACATCACGCTTGACGAAAATCCGAGGAAGAAATCTATCCCTCGTGATATTCACATCTACTACAAGCTGATCGACAGACCGCTTACGGACAAGAAAAATGCCCTTGCATAAAGCAGGGGCATAGTCCGAAAAACAGATGATTGATACGATATAAGCTATTTTGTTGGATAGAAAATTTGATGACTACCCATAATTGACCTTTACATTAGTCAACGTCCGAGATTAATTTTTTATGTTCGTAATGTTCATTTTGATTTAATCAAGATGCTAAATTATCAAATTCAGATCATATTGAATTTTTATAAGAATAATGCTATACTACACCAACGGTAAATGCAGCGGCTTTGCCCAATTTATGGATGATTAGTCCTGTAGATAGCGTTGTCGCACACGCCTTCACAAACGCCGTGTGTGGGGCTACGGCTGCTTCGTCGTCAAACTACTCTACCCGCTTGGTGATGGGGCGTTACAGCGGCGTACGGTGTGTTCTGTGGCGAATGGCTTCGTTCACTGCTAACACGGGTATCAATTCTGGGCGGGGTACGGAATTATTAATGGATCGGGGGTGATTATACTTGAGATTGTCGGAAAAAATGCCATCGCAAAAACTTAAAGTCGGTAGTAAGTTTATATATAAATGGATCGATAACGAAACTCTTTTGGTGGCAGAAGCAATCCATAAATATCCGTATGGTATGCTGTGTCAGTTGTATCGTGCAAAGAGCAAGAAAGATGGCAGCATAGAGATTGAAAAACCTTTGTTTAAGGCTTTCGTCTAAATACAAGGAGGTATTCGTTATGTCGAAATTATACATCTCAGATTTGCATTTAGGTCATAAGAATGCTATAGTGCACGATAACAGACCGTTTGCCGATCTTGACGAAATGCACTCCTCAATTATCGCAAACTGGAATAATGTTGTCAAGGAAGAGGACGAAGTATACATACTTGGTGACTTTGCGTGGAAAAAATCAGTCGCTAATAAGATACTTCCACAGCTTAAAGGACATAGGTTCCTTGTTCGAGGCAATCACGACAAAATAAATGATGAGATGAGATCGTATTTTGTGTGGATAAAGAACTATTCGGTGATAACTGATGGCGAAACCGAGTTGGTACTTTCACATTACCCTATTGCTCATTGGTATAACCAGTACCGTGGAGCTGTGCATTTGTACGGTCATGTCCATAATTCGAAGGACTATAAAGCGTATTTGCAGTATTCAGATATATGCAGTAAAATGGGTATTTCTTTTGAAAGCTATAATGTCGGCTGTATGCTGCCATATATGGGGTATTCCCCTAGAACGCTGGAGGATATAAGGAGAAACATAAAATGATTTTGATAACAGGCGATATACACGGCAGTCACGATATTTCAAAGCTTGATAATACAAAAATCCGATTTTTAAGAAACTGACTAAAGAGGATTATCTCATAATCTGTGGAGACTTCGGATTGGTGTGGTATAATGATATGGCAGATACGTTGTGGAGAACGTGGCTTGATGAGAAACCCTTTACTACTCTTTTCGTTGATGGAAACCACGAAAACTTTGATCTGCTTTATGAGTTTCCAGAGGAAGAATGGCACGGCGGAAGAGTTCACAAAATCTCAGACAGCATACTCCACCTTATGCGAGGTCAGCTGTTCGATCTTCAAGGCAAAAGCTTTTTCACAATGGGAGGTGCCGAAAGCCACGACAAGGCTCATCGCACGTTAGGTCGCAGCATATGGCTTCAAGAGCTGCCAAGCGATGAGGAGTACGCTAACGCTTTGACTACGTTGGAAAAATGCAATTACAATGTTGACTATGTTATCACACATTGTGCTCCTACTGATATTCAGAATGAAATAGCTGAGGTCAAGCAAAATTTCACATATACTGATAATCGGCTTACTAAGTTTTTCAGCGATATAGAACCCAAGCTTCAGTACAAGCGTTGGTTTTGTGGTCACTATCACAGAAACTATGTAAGTCAGATAAACCCAAACTTTGAGATACTTTTTAATAAAATAGTTAAATTGCCTTAATGGTTAAAAGTTGTTCCCTGCTGTAATTGCTGTCTCT
>OJPX01000572.1_pt1 | contig 16746 bp, 9 predicted proteins | sample 1598591 | NCBI WGS metagenome assembly OJPX01 (sample SAMN03922497, study PRJEB24848) | human gut metagenome | isolation source: stool sample | host: Homo sapiens | place: Germany | collected 2011-11
TCTACACAAGGAGTATCGTCGGCAGCGTCAGATGTGTATAAGAGACAGGAGTGAAGAAGAATACCGTGTTCGGCGTGCGCAGGGAATGATGAAGAGACTGTGCAAAATGATTGACAATCATAACGCGATGGTAGTTGTTGGATATGCCCCAGAAACAGACAATGATATGCCGTATCGCGCCTTTGCTACAGCAGTCTATAATGATTGCGCAATCGCAGACAATATTCAGTTTTGGAGTGAAAAAAGTGAAGAAACAAAACTGAAAAAATTGGCAGATTTGAAAGGAATAGAATTTCATACGGAGTCGCTGGATGAAGTACTTAAGGCGAGATATGAATGGAATCAATCTGACGAGGTGAAATCTAACGACTCTGATGCGCAATATGAAATTTTCTATAAAAATGGAAAGGCAGTTACAATTTCTAGCCGAGAATTCTTACCATATCGAAAACTAGCATTTGTTTTGACCGAGCAGAAAGTTTTTGCAGTGCGACCTTATGGAAAGGTAATGCAAGCAAAATGGTTCTATAATTTCTTGATAAGAAGTTCTGCGGATGGACCACAGTGGTATGGTTATTTGAAAAATTCGGACTTTCATGTTTCACGAGAATTTGAAATAGTATTAAAGTGTGCCGTAAAACGGGAACTGTTAGGAGAAGCAATTGCTGGTGCTGATAAGGAAATGCCTATTATTTTGTGTGGAGCGCCTGGTAGCAGTAAAAGTGTTGCTCTTGCAGCATTGGCGTATGAAATTTATAGTGAGCATAATAATCCTGTTATCTTTATTGACAATGACACGCTACTGTTCTCTGATAAAAGCGAAGAAGGTGATGCGCTGAAAACTTTGATGGAAAAAATTGATGCTTGTGATGGAGATGCCCGAATTCTTTTGATTTGGGATTGCTCATCGTATCGAAATGTTACCTCCAACGCACAGCATCTTTCACAGATGCTACTGAATCGAGGGCGGAGGTTTGTTTTGGTATGCAGTGCATATGAAACACCTGTTGAGAAAACAAGTAAGAGAAGATGTTTCTCTTATATAGAGGATGGAAAAAAACATTTTGTGCAAAGTACAGATGTGACATCACAAATGTTTTTGGAGAATGGCTGTTGCTATATTAACACTGACCGTGAAATGAATACCAAGGAAAAAAATGATTTCTGGGAAAAAATTAAGACATACTCAGGGATTGAAAATCAGAAATTACAGTTGGAAAAGAAAAATCTTCAGGATCAGATGGACATTTTCCAATGCTTTTATCGAATCATAAATTTGCTACGACCAAATCTGGAAAGAGCACTTGGTCGAGAAGAATTAATGGTCAATCATTATGTGGTGAAACAACTGGACAAGACGTTCTCACAAGAAAACACGAATAATTTGGGTTCAATCGCGCAGGCGTTTATAGAAGCGGGGCTTTCGAGGGAGGAAATGGAAAGTATCCGGCAACGGATTGAAAAACAGGCCGAGGAAAGTTCAAGCGAATATAACTTGGAAAAATTTAATGCGTGCATTGCGCTGTTTGGACGGTTTAAACTGGAAGTTCCATATGCGATTGCGGTATGGATGCTAAAAGAAAATAGTTATGAAAAAGATAAACCTATCAATGTGGAATTGTATAATGTTCTTACAACAAGAATTCCATGGATTCATTACAGTGAAATGAAAGATGGAAGTGATTACGCATTTAGCTTCCGTAACCCATTAGAGGCAGAGATTTTTTTGAGTCGGAATGGAATTAATGCAAATCAACAGGTTGAACTACTGTGCGAAATTCTGAGAGTATATCAAGAACATTGGGAAGAACTTCCGTCTTCTTTTGCACGAAACCTACAGCAACTTATCCGACTGATGGGGCCGAACTCACAGTATACAGCATTTCGTGAAAACGGTGAAAAAAGGCAGGAACATAGTGACATTTTACGGCAAAGTGAAAAAATTGTTCAAACATTGAGAACGGTATGCAATGTTGTTCCGGACAGGGATGCAGGATTTGCTACACTGTTAGTAACATACTCTCGTGAATATTATGGAAAAAAGTGGGAAGAACTTTATAAGTCTAAGCCGGAGACTTACACAGAAGAAAGTTATGAAAAGCGAATTAAAGAGTTGGAAGAGACCATTACTTTTGCAAATCGTCAACTGGAATATCTTGAACGAGGAATTGATGAAGTGCCGACAGGTATCAGAGAGAAAAAATACCTTTCGGATCAGAAAAACGGTTTGATTGTTGAAATAACTCGCTGCAATATTTGGCTGCAGAAAAATTATCGAAGATATCGCGATAAGTTTGGTAAAACCATGGGCATGTTGCCGGGATTGAATTATAGAGATATCTATGAGCAACTCTATAAGGCAATCCTTTATAGTCCAGAGAATGGCCATGTTTATAATGCACTCTTTGATGCATTTGAGGAAGTATATGAACACGGAGATCTGAATGAACAGCAAAAACTGAAATACTTAAGTGAAACAAAGCTAATTGCAGATGATTGTGCAGTTCTTGAGATTCAAAACAGGGGTGCGGATGACCACGATGAGATCCAAGAACACCTTCTCAAAATTCAAGAGTTCGCTACGGAGTACAAAGTTACAATTCGAGATGTTCAGAAAAATACAATGAAACCGGAGTTTGCACAGCTATATCATGAGATGATTGAAACGAATCAGGCAACGGCGGTTACATTTGTTTGCCAGCAAGAACTGGATGCGGCAGGTGTTACGGGAGAAAACAGGAAGCTTGGCGACTTAGAACTTACGAAAGAGCAGCGTAATACTTGCCGAAAAGTTGCAGAATTTATGCAAGAGGAACCCAATAAAACATGCATTCAGGGAAATTACTTTGCACTGAGTCTTCTCCTAAGAGCGGTATGGATGAACGCCACAGGTTACCGCCTGATGGAAAAAGAAGGACAGAAAATTCAACTCTTACCAACTCAATGGAAAGAGATAAGGCGTATCAGCGAGTTGTGCTGTGAAGCTGCGCAGAGCAACACTGTTGGAAATCGCGCACGGCCGATTTTTTCATTGATTCGAGCGCTGGCGGTATTGCAATGTACTCGCGATTTCAAAAAATGTGAGGAGATTATTCAAGGTATTGGAGTGGATCTCTTTACTAGATCTCCTAGAATGAGAGTTCCGTTTATTTATTGTGACCAGGATGGTCCAATTCATTATAATGGTATGATTGAAAAGCTGGAAGGGAGGACAGCTTGGATCCATTTGGAAACAGATGACCCTTACTTGAGTGGGATGCACAAGGTTCGTTACCGTATGGTTGGTGTAACCAGTATGAACAATCCACCCCGGGAAAACGAATATCTGCGTGGGCTGATTTTGGGAATTGGCTATAATGGATTCTCGGCATATAAAGATAATGGGCAGGAGCGGAGGTAAAAAATGGAAAATATTCTGTTTTCAAATACTCCTGCAGAAGAGTTGAATAAACTTGTCCGAACAAAAATAGCAGAGCATCTTTTTCTGATATGTCATTATGAGCCATGTGTGAATGTATTTAGTGAAGATGCAAAATTTGTGGCAGGCTGTTTGAATTTGTATAAGGCGGTAATAGACAGCAGCTGTATTATTCGTAAGCTAACGAAAAAAGGTTGGTTGAAGAATAATGAGTATCCGTGTGAAGCATCTGAAGATTTAAGGGCATGTGTTGATACGATTAAAGTATTGAGAACGGCTTGGGCGCACAATCAATCCGAAGAGACAAACGACATTGAGAAACAAAAATACGATCAATGGGTGCAGCGCCACCTAAGAAAAGAAAAACCAACAACGACGGAAGACTATGCAGTACTTCTAAAAAGCTTAGAAGAATTAGGGGGTGAGACTTATGAAATGCTCTGTAAATGCATTGAGTCTCTAGAAAAAAATCCTCAAAGGATGTATTTGATTCAAAGCTGGGAAAATGCTACATTTGAATGGTATACAAGCTCTGCAAATCAAGCGATTTTTTTAAATCAGTTATATGCTTGGTGTGCAGCAGATCCTAAATTTGAAGGACGTTCAAAGACTACATTGAAACGGGATGCGGCGAGCATGATTGAAGAATATTATACAAAAGGAGAGAAAATCAAACGATTGGAGGGTTTGCTAGAGTGCATAGGCCGGGCACCAAAGTTGGAAGATAAAATTGCTGAACTACGGGAAGAAAAAGCATTGGCTGAGAGAAAAGCTAAAAAGTACTCGAATAGCGCAAGCCCATGGTGTTTTCAAGACCTTTTGTTTAAGGAATTGGAACAAAAGCTACGCAAAACACTTGATGAGAAGAAGTGTTCAATGTTGCCGGAGGACCTATTACAGTATCAGGTTGAAGCAATTGCAAAAGGCGAAAACAGTAGTTCCTGAATTTCATACTGTTGTTCCGAACGCTCTGTAATTTTGGCACCCGCTCAGGCTGCTATCAAGAACCCCCGCAAGTAATTGCGTGAGCGCTTGAAAAAGCACAAATAAAACAAACGAACCGCCCCGGTTTCCGTAACAGGAAGCCGGGGCGGTTTTTGTGTTGCAACGTACAGGAAAAGCAGAAAATATCTTTTACAGAAAGGACAAGCAAACTGTCCAACAGGATCGTTATAATAGACAGACAAAAGGGCATAAACGCCATCAAAGGAGAGTGCACAATGAAAAAAATATGGATGTTTCTGCTGGGCGCGGCATTTGCCGCCGAACTGTTTCTGGTTGTCTGCATGGCAAGCAGAAGTGCATCACCGCGTCAGGTAATGTACACTTTTAAGGATGATGTATGGGATGTGATCTACCGGCTGAACCGCAGATGGAATTTGTGAGAAAAGCACTTGGCTTTTTGGAGGATGGACAGACAAGCTGTCCATCTTTTTTTGTATACTGGGGTTGTGCAAAAGAGACAAAAATTTTATAGCTGTTTCACAAAACAACAAAATTTCACACAAAGAATTGCGACTGTTGTTGCACTGTGTTACAATGAGCAGAGAAGGAGAATGAACCGTGCGTAATAGTAGATTAGACCGTATACTCTATATCCAGCAGGTGCTTGTACAGGGCGGGGTGCTGAATAAACAGCAGACGGCTGACCGCTTCGGTGTCAGCGAGAAAACCATCCAGCGCGATCTTGATACCCTGCGTAGCTATTTTGCAGACAGCGAGCCGCGCCGGGAGATCTTATACAACTCCGCAAAGGGCGGCTATCTGCTGGATGACACGCTTTCCCGCTTCCTCACCAGCAGCGAGATTCTGGCGGTATGCAAGATTTTGCTGGAGAGCCGTTCCATGGTCAAGGAGGAAATGTTCCCCATTCTGGACAAGCTGGTGCAGGTGTGCACCCCGCTGGACCGGTTGAATCAGGTGAAAGACCTCATCAGCAACGAACGCTTCCATTACGTTGAGCCGCAGCACGGCCGGAAGTTCATTGAGAGCCTGTGGGAGATCGGCACGGCAGTAGAAAATCACAATGTTATGGAAATTACCTACTGCCGCACCCATGACGGCGAGACCCGTGTGCGCACCATTGAGCCGGTGGGCATCCTGTTCAGTGAGTATTATTTCTATCTGGCAGCGTTCATCGAGGGTATCGACAAGGATAAGCATTTCCAGAACCCGCAGGATAACTCCCCGACGATTTACCGCATCGACCGTATCCAGAACTATAAGACCCTCGATCGGCACTTTGCCCAGCGCTATACCGATCGCTTTCAGGAGGGCGAGATGCGCAAGCGCATCCAGTTTATGTACGGCGGCGAGTTGCAGACCATCCGGTTCGAGTATACCGGGCCAAGTCTGGAATCCGTTCTCGACCGACTGCCCACTGCAAAGGTTTTGCAGGTAACAGAAAAAGGTTGGATCGTAGAAGCTGAGGTGTTCGGTACAGGTATCAATATGTGGGTGAGAAGTCAGGGAGATTACATCAAAATTATATCGGAAATGAAAAAATAAAAGGAGTTCTGCTGTATGAACAAGGTTCGGGTCGAAGTTTTCTATCAGGATAATGCTTTGCAATCTATCCGTATCGACAAATGCGAGATGGAAGGGTTGACAGCCATTGAAAACAAGCCTATTCCAGAATGGTTTATGCCTGTTTCGGGCCGTGCCAGCTGGAAGGGTCTTGGCGAAGAAGTAAAACTCCAGACACGGAATGCAGGGCCTGATACCCAATACAGCTACTATTTCTACGGCTCAGATATGCCAAAAAGTGTGTTTGCCTATTGTGTGCAGCAGTACGGTCTTGGTGAAATGGTTGCAGAGACGAGCAAAGAGGACAATGCGCAAGTATATTTGGAAAGCGCACAGCGGTGTGAAAAGGTCTGCGATGAGGAAGGAGCGTTTCAGGCATACAAAGCTGCTGCGGAAAAGTATGATTCGGCGGAAGCCCAGTTACGGCTTGGCCTTTGTTACGCAGAAGGCAAAGGTAATGAAAAAAATATGGTGGAAGCTGCTAAGTGGTACCGCAAGGCCGCAGAACAGGGAAATGCAGATGCGCAAAATCGTCTTGGTGTCCGCTATGATCGCGGTGAAGGTGTCTCAAAAGATGTAAAAGAAGCTGCCAAATGGTATGCAAAGTCAGCGGCACAAGGCCATCCCAAGGCGCAATGCAATTTAGCGTTAGATTACAAAACGGGAAAGGGGGTTGAAAAAGACTTGAAGAAAGCAGTTGAGCTGTTTTACAACTCAGCAATACAAGGCTATGCAAATGCGCAATCTAATCTGGGAGAGTGCTATTACAATGGTGAAGGTGTTGAGCAAGACCATGCAGAAGCATTCAAATGGATGAAGAAGGCCGCAGAGCAGGGAGACGCGGATGCACAGTCTGTGGTAGGTGATATGTACAGCGACGGAGATGGAGTTCAGCAGGATGAAGAAGAAGCAAAAAAGTGGTTCTATCTGGCTGCAAAGCAAGGAAATGCAGACGCGCAGGTTAAATATGGTTTGACCTTAGCAAATGATGACGCGGATTGGAACGACCCTGCTCAGCAAGAAGGAATAAAGTGGTTCCGAAAAGCTGCGGAGCAAGGCCATCCCGCAGGACAATATGTTTTGGCAGGTATCTATCTTAATGGATATGGGGTCGAAAAAGATGAAAAGAAGGCAATCGAATGGTACAAAAAATCTGCTGAACAGGACTTTGCTGCTGCACAGTATGATCTTGGAGCCTGTTACCTGAATGGTTTGGGTGTTGAAGAAGATGAAAAGCGGGCACTTTACTGGGTGCAGAAAGCCGCTGAGCAAGACTATGCAGATGCACAGGTTGTTTTGGGAAATTTTTATTCTGAGGGAATCGGAGCAGAAAAAGATGAGCGTAAAGCTTTTGAATGGTTTAAAAAAGCGGCGGAACAAGGAAAGGCGGAAGCACAATTCTTTTTGGGATGTTCCTACTTTGCAGGAATTGGTGTAGAGGAAGACAAGAGTAAGGCTATGGAATGGCTCGAAAAGGCCGCAGAACAGGGAAATGCCGACGCACAAAATAAATTGGGCGAGTATTATATTGGAGTGGGGGTAGAGACGAGAAAAGCGTTTGAACTGTTCCAAAAGGCGGCAGAGAACGGTTCGAAGGAAGCGCAGAGAAATCTTGGAAAATGCTATATGAAGGGGTTGGGTGTAAACAAACTTCCTGCGGAAGCTGTCAAGTACTATAAAAAGGCAGCGGAGCAAGGAGATGCTGAGGCACAGTACCTTTTTGCAACGTGTCTTTTTATCGGAAATGCTGTGACCCAAAATGTGAAACAAGCAGTAGAGTATTACCAAAAATCAGCACAGCAGGAATATATGAAGGCAATAAATGATCTTGGCGTTTGCTACGCAAGGGGCATTGGTGTACCCAAAGATGGGAAAGAGGCTCTGGCCCATTTTGGGGCAGCGAGTGAAGGAGATCATGGTTTCTATGTGGCAGACAGCAATGTGGCCTATTGCTACCAGAATGGCATTGGTGTGGAAAAGGATAAGCACCGCGCGGATGTGCTCTATATAGTAGCAGAGGCCAAGGAAGATGCAAGCAGGATGAGCAAAGCCATAAAGCAAATGTCAAGGGACGTATTTGCAGGAAAGCAGACCAAAACGACCATGGATGAAATTTTGAAGATGAACAAAAGCTTTGAACGCTCAAAAGAAAAAGCATCAAATCGTAAAAGACTGCGCATGGCATTGGAAATGGATTTCTGAAAATATTGGGTGAACCAAACAAAAGCAGTTGAAGATATAAACGTGATGGGTGCAGCGATGTTTGAATAAAACGACTTTCTGTCAAAAGAGGAAACCAACATGAACGATTTACAAATGACGAATCAGGATCTCTCCCAGAGGCAGTCGATGGAAGAACTTGCAAATCAACTGACGCTGGCAGACCATCTGGTGTACAAAAAATATCTGCCGGAATTGCAGAGTTATTCGCTGGTGGAGCCATCGGAAGAAATGAAGAAAACGCTGGATGTCAAGACCTGCATCAAGCTGTTCCAGATGAAGGAGCTGACCCTGAAAAAAGGCGAGGATATGCTCCAAAAACTCTCCACCGTTTATCATTCCAGCATGGCCCTTGGTTGCAGTCTGGCTGTGATGATCGATGTTCCGGCAGATATTTATTTGGGGGTGCGGCAGAATCCGGGCAGGCAGAGCATCGATAACCGCGACCTTGCAATTTCCGGTGATGCGCTGGAAAAAGGGATGAAGAGTAACTTCCCCGGTTCGGAAGTACAGGAACTCCATCAGGAAGAAATTGACGCGCTGCTGGAAGACGATAACGGTTCTTTCGGTTCGGCACAATCGGCAATCGCTTCTGTCTCCTGCGTTGCGGCATTGCGAGATAAATCCAAGACGGAGGACAAAGCATTTATTCAGGGCATTGAGCGTTTTATCGATGCAATGGATGGCGATGCTTATACAGCGTTATTTCTGGCAGAGCCAGTTACAGAAGAAACACAGGCTGGCATCCGAAATGGATATGAGGAACTGTATAGCGCGTTGTCTCCGTTCCGCAAAACAACGTGGTCTTATACAGAAAACGAAAGCCATGCGGTCATGGAGACGTTCTGCTCTGGCACATCGGATACGGTAACGGACGGAACGAGCAGTGGTTTCAGCGATGAACAAGGCCGAAACACGGGATTTAACTTTAACGCTGGAATGAACCAAGGAACGACGAATACGATAGGACAGTCGCACGCGGTCACACGGCTTCGGTTGCCGAGCAAAAGAACGATGGTCGGCGTTGCGGCTGGTGCGAGTATCCTTGCGCTTGGAGCAGTGGCGGCATCGGCAGTCTTCCCGCCTGCCGGAGCAGCCATCGTGTCGGCGGCGAGTACAGTTGGTGCGGCGGTAAAGGCTGGACCGCTGTTTGGCGCTGTGGTGCCTATGGTGGCTGGACATGAAACAAATGGGACTGCATGGAGTACGGCACGGAGCATCGGAAAGTCGATGGGCTTTGGGATGAGCCGGGGATACAACACGGCGCACACAGACAGCTCTACGGTGGAACGCAGCAATGCGCACAGCACCAATGAACAGCATTCCAACGGGACGACGGATACGCACAGCACTGTGCGGACGCAGCAGATAGAAGTCTGCAACAAGGCGGTGGAAGAACTGCTGACACGAATTGACGAGCAAATCAAGCGTACCAAAGAAAGTGAAGATTACGGCTGTTACAGTTGTGCGGCTTATTTTTTGTCCTCTCGCCCCAGCAAGGCTCTTCTTGCAGCTAATACATATCGTTCGCTGATGATTGGAGAAGGCTCTTCTGTGGAAAGCGGTGCGGCCAATCTTTGGCAGGACCGTGCAAGTGTAACTGCTATGCGAGAATATCTCAAACGGTTTACACACCCTGTCTTTGCACGCCAGCTCTGGGAGAATGAAGCTGACAGTCTGTTTTACACGGCAGGTACGCTGGTCAGCGGGCGGGAACTGCCGATGCATCTTGGCTTGCCCACCCGCTCAGTGCACGGCTTGCCAATTATTGAGCACGCGGAGTTTGGCCGCAATGTGCCGGATGAGGCGATGCCGGATGAGGACAAGATGAATCTGGGCAAGATTTACCACATGGGTAAAGAGGAAGCGGCAGGACTGCTCTTGAACCGGCAGGCGATGGCTTCCCACACATTCATCACTGGCTCGACTGGCACAGGCAAATCCAATGCGGTCTACCATCTGCTGGATGAGATCACAAAGAACGGACAAACGACGTTTCTTGTGGTGGAACCGGCCAAGGGCGAATACAAGAACGTGTTCGGCAATTGTACAGATGCGCAGGTGTTTGGTACAAACCCCAGAGAAACGCCGCTGCTGCGCATGAACCCCTTTGCGTTCCCTGAGAATATCCATATTCTGGAACATATTGACCGTCTGGTGGAGATATTCAACGCCTGCTGGCCGATGTATGCAGCCATGCCAGCGGTGCTGAAGGATGCTATTGAGCGCAGCTATCAGAAAGTAGGCTGGGATCTGCGCAATTCGGAGAGCGAGAAGGGAATTTTCCCAACCTTCTTTGACCTGCTGGATATTCTGCCGGGCGTCATTGAAGAGTCGCATTATTCCAAGGATACCCAAAGCGATTATGTGGGTGCATTGTGCACCCGCGTAAAGTCGTTGACAAACGGTATTTATGGAAGTGTGCTTTGCGCAGAAGATGCGCTGAGCGATGCTGAAATGTTCGATCAGAATGTGATCGTAGATTTGAGCCGTGTGGGCTCTATGGAAACGAAATCGCTGCTGATGGGCATCTTGGTGATGAAGTTACAGGAATACCGGATGTGCAGCAGCGGGATGAACAGCAGGCTTCGCCATGTCACAGTGCTGGAAGAAGCGCACAACCTGCTGCGCAAGACCTCGGCAGAGCAATCACAGGAAGGTGCAAATTTGCAGGGCAAGTCGGTGGAAATGCTGGCAAATGCCATTGCGGAAATGCGTACTTATGGTGAGGGGTTTATCATTGCAGACCAGGCACCCGGACTGCTGGATATGTCGGTCATCCGCAACACGAACACCAAAATTATTCTGCGCCTGCCGGACGAAGAAGATCGCAAGCTGGTAGGCAAGTCTGTCGCCCTGAAGGAGGCACAGATCGACGAATTGTCCAAGCTGCCGCTGGGTGTGGCTGCCGTTTACCAGAACGAGTGGCCGGAGGCAGTGCTCTGCAAGATTGAGGCGTATCCCATGCCGGAAAATGCTGTTTACCACAAGCCTTCAAAAATGCCGCATGAAATCAACGCAGAGTTTGTATTCGGACAACTGGCAGTGGGCAAAGAGTTGAAACCGCTGAGCAGTTCGGAGATGGAGCAGCTGAAGCTCTGGCTGAAACGCCATGAGACTGTGCTGAAGCCTGAGGACAGTCGCTACCTGGAACGGGTTTTTGCAGGCGGCGAACTGGATGTGGCTAAGACTCGGAAAGCTGTGTTCGATTTCTTTGGTGGGATCGGTACAGTCGTTGATTACTGTGCCGCAGCTAAAAAATCGCTCACACCCCGTAAAGAATTTCTGGAACAGCTGCAGGGACAGTACGGCCTGAAAGCTGCTGCTGCAGACTGGGTGCTAAATAGCGTGATAAGCATGGGCATGAGCCTGAACCCGGATGCAAAGGCTGTAGATAATCTAAGGACGAATTTTGAACAGCAGGGAGGTCGTGTGCTGTGAGGCGAGAAATCTCAGAAGCGAAACCGATGGAAGCAAAAATGCACATTGGGTTGGATGATGTCGTCAAACGGTCATTTGAACGTCTACAGAAAGGCGTGATAGAAAAGGCAGAAGAAAAACTGGATGCTGCTACGGAAAAGTCATTTGCAGAGCTAGAAAAAGAGCTGGAATACAAAAATAACGATGATGGAATGCCGTACCGTATGGAGCAGGATCTTTTGACGGATGCAGAGTATAAAAGAAACGGATATGAGTACACTACCGATCACCTTGGAAGGCTGTTTACAGCCGAAGGAAACCTGCATCTGAAAGAGCATGATGGTCGTCTGCAAATTAAAGACAGCATCCATGACATTGGAAAAGGATATGAAAAAAGTACCGATGATCGAGGTCATGCAATTGCAGATCGCTTTGATGGGGCAAACGATTTGGAAAATCTCATTCCGCAGGATTCTGGACTAAATCGGAACGAATTCAAAAATTTTGAGAATAAACTGGCACAGGAAGTGGAAGCTGGGAAAAAAGTCAATCTGAAATTGGAAATGCATTATCCGGGAGACTCCTTCCGCCCGGATGCCATTACTGCTGTGACAACGATTGACGGAAAGCAGGAAGTTAAAGTATTTCTGAACGATTAGTATTTATAAGTCCACTGCACTTTCAGATTATTACAATCCCGGTCGATTGCACATACAATACAAGTATCACTTCACAAAACGGAGGGTACTTGTACTATGGTGGACTACGCTGACATTGGAAAACGCATCCGTACCTGCCGCCTTGCAAAGGGCATGACGCAGGAGCAGCTGGCCAATGAGGTCGGCGTTGTGGTCACGCACATCAGCCATATCGAGACAGGAAACTCCGTGCCCAGCCTGAAAACGCTGATCGATATCATCAACGCGCTGGACTGTTCAGCGGACGAGCTGCTCTGCATCGAGATCAAAAAAGCAAAGCCGGTGTTCGACAGCTGGATGACGGAACAGCTTGCAGATTGCTCTGCCGATGAAGCTAAAATCATCAAAGAAACAGTGGTCAATCTGAAAAAATCGCTCCGAAAAGTGTACGGAAAGTCCTCTAAATACAGATATGACTAAAACTTCAAAAACTGAATGCCAGTTGGTAGGCATTGAGTGTCTGAAAGAACACCAATAAACAGAATGAACCGCCCCGGTTTCCGCAATGGAAGCCGGGGCGGTTTTTATACAAAAAAGAAATCGTTTTTTTGTAGCTTTGATGAATTGGCGCAGAGTCATTGACAGCAGAAGGGCAGAAGCGTATCTTTGGAACAGAAGGCGGAACAGGGCCATAAATAGCAGTTTTCTTTACCTTGCAAGGACACTTTCGTTTTGATGAGGCACGCCCCGGTGTGCCGCTTTTTTCATTTGCGGAGATAAAATGCAAAAAGTACGGATTATAGTACACATTATCTGCTATGCTCGGTACACGGAAAGCACACACCGGAAAAGGAGCAAAAATGCGCTGGACGTTGAATAAAACAAGGCTTTTGGCTGGTAAAACGGACCCGGAGAATACCAGCCTGTGGCTGCCGCTCTGGATGCACCTATGGGATACGGCGGGCATCATGGAGCGGCTGGTCCGGCAGTGGCTCCCGGAAAGTGCAAAACGGGCCATGGGCTTTGAGCGCGAGGAAGCGTTGCTCGCGCATGCCCGGTTTCTGGGCGGGATCCATGATATAGGCAAGGCTACGGTAGCCTTTCAGGCAAATATCCTGCGCACCCTGCCGGAGGCGCGGCAGCGGCTGGAAATGTTGACGCCGCTGGACTGTCCTGAACAGAACCGCCGGGAGTCGCCGCATGCCCGGGCGGGCGAGGCAATCCTGCTGTGGAATGATTGTCCCGGCGGGCTAGCCTCCATTGTGGGGGCGCATCACGGCAGGCCACAGAGCTGCGCGGCGGTCGATGACCAGTTGGAGTGCTGGGAGAGCAACTACTACCCCAAGGGACAAAAAAAGGTCTGGGAAAGCTTTTGGACAGAACTGCTCATGACTGTTTTGCAGGACTGCGGCTTTGATGATACGGCGGAACTGTACGACCTGGACCCGCAGGAGGAAGTGCTTCTGACCGGACTTCTGATCATGGCAGACTGGATCGCCAGCAATACGGAATACTTCCCCCTGATCCCGGTAGAGGAGCTGGGCAGCATGGAGGATTACCCGGCGCGGGTGGACAGGGCTTGGGAAAAGCTGGCCCTGCCCTTTCCGTGGGAGGCACAGCCGGGCATCGCAGACCCGCAGGAGTTTGCGGTGCGGTTCGGCTTTGCGCCCAATGCGGTGCAGAGGGCTGTTCTGGAGGCTGTGGATACCGCAGCGGAACCGGGCATTCTGATTTTGGAAGCACAGATGGGCGTGGGCAAAACCGAGGCGGCGCTGGCCGCTGCGGAGATCATGGCCAGCCGGTTCGGGCTGGGCGGTGTCTTTTTCGGGCTGCCCACACAGGCCACGGCAAACGGCATCTTTCCCCGGCTGCTTGGCTGGGCAGACACGCAGACTGAGGAGACGCTGCCGCAGGCTATAAAGTTGGCGCACGGCATGGCGGAACTGAACGAGAACTATTTGCGGTTACAGGGGCGCGGGGTGCAGCTGGAGGAAGATGCGCAGGAAGAGCATCGGGTACAGGTACACCAGTGGTTTCGAGGAAACAAACAGGTACTGCTGGCAAACTTCGTGATTGGCACAGTGGATCAGCTGCTGCTGGCGGCACTTGCCCAGAAGCACGTTATGCTGCGGCATCTGGGGCTTGCGGGCAAGGTGGTCATTATTGATGAGTGCCACGCCTACGATACCTACATGAACTGCTATCTGGACCGGACACTGGAATGGCTGGGCTGGTACAAGGTGCCGGTCATTCTGCTGTCGGCCACCCTGCCCGCCCGGCGGCGCACAGAGCTGGTCGAGGCCTACCAGCAGAAAAAGGCCGCCCCGGACGCTCCGTGGGAAACCAGCTGCGGCTATCCGCTGCTGATATGGACGAATGGCGCAGAGGTAAAGCAGACGGCCATCCCATCGGATGCACCCGGTCAAACGGTGCAGCTGACCACGCTCACAGAGCCGGAGCTGCCCGCGCTGCTGCGCCGGAAGCTGGCAGAGGGCGGCTGCGCGGGGGTAATCGTAAACACGGTCAAAAAAGCGCAGAAGATCGCGCAGCTGCTGCGGGAAAGCCTGCCGGACAAAGAGGTGCAGCTGTTCCATGCGCAGTTCCTGATGCCGGACCGCGCGGCGCGGGAAAACCAGCTGATGGCACGCATCGGCAAGGGCTCTGCACCGGAGTGCCGGAACGACCTGATCGTGGTGGGTACGCAGGTGATGGAGCAGTCGCTGGACATTGATCTGGACGTTCTTGTCACAGAGCTTTGCCCCATGGATCTGCTGCTGCAGCGCATTGGACGGCTGCACCGCCACCACCGCAGCCGCCCCGCTCCGTTGCAGCAGGCCTGCTGCGCGGTGCTGGACACCGGGGAAGATGCCTTTGATGCGGGCAGCGAGGCGGTATATGGACAGTGGCTGCTCTGGCGCACCCGGAAGTTTCTGCCCCGGAGCATCCGGCTGCCGGAGGAGATCTCTCCGCTGGTGCAGCGGGTCTACGGCTGGGAGCGGGAAGCTCCCGGCGGGGCGCAGGGCGAGGAAATGCGCTCCATATATGAGCGGACACAGGAGAAAATGAAAGCACGCGCCGAAGCATACCTTGTGCCGCAGCCGGAAACGCACCGGCTGGCGCAGCTGAACACGCTGGACGACTGGATGCAGAACGAGGGCGCCCGCTCCGACCCGGCAGCCCGGGCGGCAGTGCGGGACGGCGACCCCTCGGTGGAGGTGCTGGTAATGCAGCGTCGGGCAGACGGCAGCATCCACTTTCTGCCGTGGCAGGAGGGCGGCAGTGCCGTAGCTGTCGACAGCCCGCCCCCGCCGGAAACGGCACTGAAGATCGCCCGGCAGAAGCTGCGGCTCCCGGCGGTGTTCGGCAAGGCGTGGAAGGTGGACGGGGTCATCCGGGAGTTGGAAGCGGACAACCGCAGCCGCCTTGCGGCGTGGCAGCTGTCGCCGCTGCTGCACGGAGAACTGATCCTGCTGCTGGATGAAAACCTGACTGCCCGGCTTGCGGGCATGGAACTTTGTTATGACCGTGAAAACGGCCTGTATTACCAAAAGGAGGAGACGGATGAAGGAAATTGAATTCAACCTGCTGACCGAACCGTGGATACGGGTGCGGCTGCGGGACAACACGGTGCGGGAGGTGTCCCTGACCGAGGCGCTGGTGTCGGCGCAGGATTATGTGGACCTTGCGGGCGAGATGCCCACCCAGAACGCCGCCGTGCTGCGGCTGCTGCTGGCGGTGCTGTTCACCGTGTTCTCCCGGGTGGATGCAAAGGGAGAGCCCCGCCCACTGATGCAGAGCGATGATGCACTTGAGCGCTGGAGCGCGCTGTGGCAGCTTGGGCATTTTCCGGCGGCGCCTGTCCGGGATTATCTGGAGCAGTGGAAGGACCGCTTCTGGCTGTTCCACCCGACACATCCATTCTGGCAGGTGCCGCAGGCAAAGATCGGCACGGAATACGGTGCGGCCAAACTCAACGGTGAAATGTCGGAAAGCAGCAATAAACTCCGGCTCTTTCCGCTGTATGCGGGGCAGAGCAAGGAGCAGCTGAGCTATCCGCAGGCGGCGCGGTGGCTGCTGTGTGTGAACGGCTATGATGACACCTCTGCAAAGCCAAAAGGAAAGGGGCTTCCGTCCGTAGGAGCCGGGTGGCTGGGCAAGATCGGTTTTATTCAGGCACAGGGTGATAATCTGTACGAGACCCTGATGCTGAACCTGACGCTGCTGCGCGACGGCCGGGAATGCTGGGGCGAAAGCAAGCCCTGTTGGGAATTGGAAGCACCAAAGAGCGCGGAACGGACAGAAATTTGCTGCCCGGATAACCCGGCACAGCTGCTCACCCTGCAATCCAGAAGGCTGTTGCTGCACAGGACAGGGGAGAATGTAGATGGGTTCTGTCTGCTGGGAGGAGATTTCTTCCCCAGAGAAAACGTCTTTGCCGAACAGATGACCATCTGGCGCACGATGCCAATCAAGAAAAATGAACCGGTGGTGTTTGTGCCCTGCCGTCATGACCCGGCCAAACAA